>Ga0073928_10009085_pt1 | contig 12217 bp, 9 predicted proteins | sample PaiPotPPA55metaG_FD_76969 | JGI IMG/M metagenome (GOLD analysis project Ga0073928, IMG submission 76969) | Iron sulfur acid spring bacterial and archeal communities from Banff, Canada, to study Microbial Dark Matter (Phase II) - Paint Pots PPA... ...
ACCTCGTCGCCGCGCGTGATGCCGCCGAAGATGTTGAACAGCACCGCCTTGACCGCCTCGTTGGCGAGCAGCAGCTCCACGGCCTGCTTGATCTTCTCGGCGTTCGAGCCGCCGCCGGCGTCGAGGAAGTTGGCGGGCCTGCCGCCGGCGCGAGCGACCACGTCGAGCGTTGACATGACCAGCCCGGCGCCGTTGCCGAGGATGCCGATGTCGCCATCGAGCTTGACGAACGTGAGGCCGCGCTCCTTCGCCATCCGCTCCTGCGGGTCCTCGCCGGAGATGTCGCGCAGCTGGGCATTGTCCGAGTGCCGGAACATCGCGTTGTCATCGAGCGTGACCTTGGCGTCGAGCGCGCGCACCGTCCGCCCACCGCCATCCCCGCCGCCCGAGGTCACGATCAGGGGATTGACCTCGACGAGCGTCGCCTCCTCGGCGACGAACACCTCGTAGAGCTTGCCGAGCATCTGGCCGATCGGCCTGATGACGTCCGGGTCGACCCCGGCCTCGAACGCCAGCCGCCGGCCGTGGAAGTCCTGGAAGCCGAGCAGCGAATCGACGTGCAGCCGCGCGATCGCGTCCGGGTCCTCGGCGGCGACCTCCTCGATGTCCATCCCGCCCTTGGTCGAGAGCATCAGCAGCGGGGCCTTCGCCGAGCGGTCGAAGACCACCGACGCGTAGTACTCGGCGTCGATCTGAGAAGCCTCCTCGACCCAGAGCTCGTGCACGGTGAGCCCGCGGATGTCCATCCCGAGGATCGCCTCGGCGTGCTCGCGAACCTCGTCTCGGTCCTTGGCCAGCTTGATCCCGCCGGCCTTGCCGCGGCCCCCGATCTGAACCTGGGCCTTGATCACGCACGGGTACCCGATGTCGTCGGCCGCGTCCATCGCCTCCTCGACGGAGACGGCCAGCCGACCGTCGGGAACCGGCACGCCACGCCGTGCGAACAGCTGCTTCCCCTGGTACTCGAGCAGATCCATCGACCGCCACTTTATCCGCCGAGGGCCGGCGTCCGGTCGCATACCCCGTTGGCCGCGCCACAGCGCGCTGAGCGCGACCCATGGCATCATGGCCGCGCAATGACGATTCCGAAGAACGTGACGTTTGTCACCTTTGACGTGTACGGAACATTGATCGACCTTGACACCGGGGTCTACGACGCGTTCAAGGCCGAGGCCGACCGGGACGGATTCACGTTCGAGCGCGACGAGCTCTTGCCGCTGTTCTATGAGACTCAGCGCCAGATCCAGGCGGGCTCATACGAGCTCTACGCCGAGGTGCTCCGGCGCACGGCGATCCAGATCGCCAAGAAGCTGAACTGGCCGCTCGAGCCGTCCCGGGCAGGGTTCCTGCCCGATTCGGTGCAGCGTTGGCCCCCCTTCAAGGAGACCAACCCGACGCTCCAGAAGATCGCCAAGAATCACAAGGTCGGCTTGATCTCGAACATCGACGACAAGCTCCTCGGCCAGACCCGCCGCCACATCCCGACCGACTTCGACCTCGTGGTCACGGCGCAGCAGGTTCGCTCCTACAAGCCCGACCCCGCCCACTTCGTCGAGTGCGAGCGGCGGATCGGCGGCAAGCGCGGGTGGGTTCACATCGCCTCGAGCTACTACTACGACATCGAGCCCTGCATCAAGCGCAAGATCCCGGTGGTCTGGGTCAACCGGGGCAAGGAACAGCTCGAGGCCAATCAGAAGAAGCCGGACGCGCAGGCGGCGACGCTGCGCGAGGCGGCAAAGCTGGTCGGCGTCAGCTGACGCGACGCCGCTGTCAGCCGGACGAGTCGATCACCGCGATCGTGTCGCCGGTCGCGACGGAGCCGCCGACGGCCACCGGAAGCTCCGCGACCGTTCCGGCCTTGTGCGCGGTGATCTCGTTCTCCATCTTCATCGCCTCGATCACCGCTACCAGGGCCCCTTCCTCGACGGCGCTGCCCTGCTCGACCGCGACCTTCAGCACGGTCCCCTGGATCGGGGACGTGAGCGCGTCGCCCAACGCGCCGCCTCCGCCGCCGGAGCGCCCGCTGCGACGCGCCGGCTTGCGAGCGGCCACCCCCGTGGACGGTGCGGCGCCGTTGACCGTCGCCGCCACGGCCGGCTGACCGATCACCCGCACGTCGAACCGCTTGCCGGAGACCTCGACCGTGTAGGCCTGCTCGACGGTCCCGGCGTCCTCTTCCTGTTCGGTGCCTTCCAGCTTCGAAGGCGCAAGTGCCTTCAGCCACTTGCGGTCGCCGATCAGGTCCCTGCAGGTCTCGGCGCGCCGCCACTGCTCGGTCTGGAGGATCGCCTGGTGGAACGGGATCAGCGTCTTCACGTGCTCGATCTCGTATTCGCCCAGCGCCCGCAGCATTCGAGCGGTCGCCTGCTCGCGATCGACGTCCCAGACGATCAGCTTGGCGACCATCGGGTCGTACATCGGCGAGATCTCCGAACCCGCCTCGACGCCCGAGTCCACGCGCACTCCCGGGCCCGCGGGCTCTCGATAGCCGCCGATCCTGCCTGGCGCCGGAGCGAAGTTCTTGCTGGCGTCCTCGGCGTTTATCCGGCACTCGATCGCGTGGCCGCGGAGCTCGAGCTGGTCCTGGGACACCGACAGCGGCTCACCTGCGGCGACGCGAATCCCCTCCTTGACGATGTCAATCCCGGTGACGAGCTCTGTCACGGGATGCTCGACCTGCACGCGGGTGTTCATCTCGAGGAAGAAGTACTCGGCCTTGCCCCCGCCTTCGTCGGTGACCAGCAGCCCCTCGACGGTTCCGGCGCCCGTGTAGGAGACGGCAGCCGCGGCCTCGGTCGCGATCTTCCCGATCCGTTCGCGCAACTCGGCGTCGACCGCGGGCGCTGGAGCCTCCTCGATCAGCTTCTGGTGACGGCGCTGGAGCGAGCAGTCACGCTCCCCGAGGTGGATCACGCGGCCGTGCTTGTCCGCCAGCACCTGCACCTCGACGTGGCGGGGATCTGGTAGGTAGCGCTCCAGGTAGACCGTTGGATCCGAGAAGAACTTCTCGCCCTCCCGGGAGGATCCCTCGAACGCCTCCTGGAGCTTGTCCTCCGTCTCGGCAACGCGGAACCCCTTGCCACCGCCCCCGCCGGCGGCCTTGACCGCGACCGGATAGCCGATTGTCTCGGCGATCACCCGGCGCGCATCGTCGATCGTCGCGACCGGCTCGGTCGTGCCCGGGACGATCGGAACCCCGGCCCCCGCCATCAGCTCGCGCGCGCGGGTCTTCGATCCCATCGCCTCGATCGCGGATGCCGGTGGCCCGATGAACGTGATTCCGTGTTCCTCGAGCGCCGCAGCAAACGCGGCGTTCTCGGCCAGGAATCCGTAGCCGGGATGGACCGCCCCGGCCCCAGATCGCTCTGCCACCTCGATCAGCTTGTCGATCTTCAGATAGCTCTCGCTGGCCGGACCCGGCCCGATCAGGAATGCCTCGTCGGCGCGGCGCACGTGCGGAGCGTCTCGATCGAGCTCCGAGTAAACGGCGACCGTCGCGATCTTCAGCTCCTCGCACGCGCGGATGATGCGGACCGCGATCTCGCCGCGGTTGGCGATCAGGACCTTTGTGAACATGGCTGGGTGAGCTTACCTGGGGTGAGGGCCTTCCGACTCAGGGCGCGTCGCGCCACCGCCGGCCAGCCAGGGCCGTCCGGGCGGGACCCAGCTCAGGTGCTCGAGGCGTGGATCACCATGCCGGCTGCGACCGTGTCGTTGCTCGCCTCATCGATCAGGATGAAGCTGCCGATCGTTCGGTTTCGGCGGTAGCGATCGACCATCACCGGAGCGCTGAGGCGGAGGTGGATGCGCCCGATCTCGTTCAGCCCGAGCTCCGAGGTCTCGACGTGGTCGAGCGTGTTGACGTCGACGCGATACTCGAGCTCCTGGACGACGGCTCGCACGGTCCGGGTCGTGTGCTTGAGCACGTAGCGTGCCTCCGGCCGCATCGGCTGTGAGCCCATCCAGCAGACGGCGGCCTCGAGCTCGCGAGCGGGCACGGGCGGATCGTCCCGGTTGACGATCATGTCGCCGCGCCCGACGTCGAGCGCGTCGGCCAAACGCAGCGTCACCGACATCGGCGGGAACGCGGCCTCGAGCGCCCCGCCGTAACCGTCGATCGCCGCGATGCTCGTCTCCATGCCGCTCGGCAGCACCCTGACCGCGTCGCCGGGCCGCAGCACGCCGGCCGCGACCTGCCCGGCGTAGCCACGGTAGTCGTGGTGCTCCTCGTCCATCGGTCGGATCACCCACTGAACGGGGAAGCGCGTGTCGACCAGGTTGCGATCGGTCGCGATCACGACGTGCTCCAGGTGGTACAGCAGCGCCGGGCCGCCGTACCACGGCATGTTCGCCGAGCGCTCGACGACGTTGTCGCCATCCAGCGCCGAGATCGGGATGAACGTGATGTCCGAGACGTCGAGGCGCGTCGCCCAGTCCGTCAGCTCCTCGACGATCCCGTCGAACACCGCCTCGTCGTAGCCGACCAGGTCCATCTTGTTCACGCAGACGACGAGGTGGGGGATTCGCAGCAGCGAGGCGATGTAGGCGTGACGGCGCGTCTGCTCGGATGCGCCCTGGCGCGCGTCGACGAGCACGATCGAGAGATCCGCCGTCGAGGCCCCGGTGACCATGTTGCGCGTGTACTGCTCGTGACCCGGTGTGTCGGCGATGATGAACTTGCGACGGCGCGTCTGGAAGTACCGGTACGCGACGTCGATCGTGATCCCCTGCTCGCGTTCGGCACGCAGCCCGTCGGTCAGGAGCGCGAGGTTGAGGTAGCCGTCGCCGCGGCGCTCGGAGGCCGAGACCACCTGCTCGAGCTGGTCGTCGGAGATCGATTTGGTGTCGTGCAGAAGGCGCCCGATCAGCGTCGACTTGCCGTCATCGACGGACCCCGCGGTCGCGAATCGCAACAGCTCGCCGGCTCGGGCCGGCACCGGGGCGTGACCGTTGGCCTTCACCGCGAGCGCCATCAGAAGTAGCCCTCCCGCTTGCGGTCCTCCATCGCCGCCTCGGTCACGCGGTCATCGGCACGCGTCTCGCCGCGCTCGGTGATGCGGCTGGCGGCGATCTCTCTGACCACCTGCTCGAGCGTCGCAGCGGTCGAGCGGACCGCGCCGGTGCAGGTCATGTCGCCGACGGTGCGGTAGCGGATCGAGGCCTCGAACGGCGCCTCGCCGTCGATCAGGGGCAGGTGCTGGTTGAGCGCGTACAGCATCCCGTCGCGCTCGAACACCTGGCGGCTGTGCGCGAAGTAGATCGACGGCACCTCCAGGCCCTCGGTCGCGATGTACTGCCACACGTCGAGCTCGGTCCAGTTGGACAGTGGGAACACCCGCACGTGCTCGCCGGCGCGAATCCGCCCGTTGTACAGGTTCCACGGCTCCGGGCGCTGGCGTTTGGGATCCCACTGGCCGAAGTCGTCGCGGAACGAGAACACGCGCTCCTTGGCGCGTGCGCGCTCCTCGTCCCGGCGCGCGCCACCAAACGCGGCGTCGAACCTGTGCTCGGCGAGCGCGTCGAGCAGCGTCACGATCTGAAGCCGGTTGCGCGACGCCCGCGGCCCCGTCTCCTCGGTCACGCGGCCGGCATCGATCGAGTCCTGGACCGAGGCGACGATCAGCCGCTCGCCGAGGTGCTTGATCAGACGATCGCGGAACTCGAGCACCTCGGGGAAGTTGTGGCCGGTGTCCACGTGCAGGATCGGAAACGGGAAACGGCCCGGTCGGAACGCCTTCTCGGCCAGGCGCAGGAGCACGAGCGAGTCCTTGCCGCCGGAGAACAGCAACACCGGGCGCTCGAACTCGGCCGCGACCTCGCGGAACACGTGGATCGACTCAGCCTCGAGCGTCTGCAGGTACGAGAGCTCGTAGTGCCGCGGATTCATTCGTGTGTCGGGCGCAGCGAACGCGGCCGGGTCAGAGATGGATCCCGCACTCGACCTTGTCGGTTCCCGCCCAACGACCCTCACGACCCGATCCGGGCCGCGTGCACGGGACGCACCCGATCGACGCAAAGCCCTGGTCGTGCAGTGGGTTGTACGGGAGGTCGTGCTCGTAGATGTAGCTCCAGACGTCCCGCTCGGACCAGTCCGCAAGCGGGTTGACCTTCCACAGCCCGCGCGCCTCGTCGCGCTCGAGCTTCGCGGCCTCCGCTCGGGTGGAGGCCTGCTCGCGGCGGATGCCGGTGATCCACGCTTCGACGCCGTCGAGCGCGCGCTCAAGGGCGTAGACCTTTGCCGAACCGCAGCACCGCTCGGCCGTCCACGGCGCGTCCGGGCTCTGCGCGTCGTACACCTCGACGCTGAGACCGAACCGGTCCTCGAACTGCTTCCAGGTGGCGAGCGTCTCGGGGAATAGGACGCCCGTATCGATCGTGAATACGCGAGCGTCGGGGCACGCGCCCATCAGCATGTGGACGAGTACCGACTCCTCCTTCTGGAACGAGCACGCCATCGTCAGGCGGGGATGGAAGTGCTCGACCGCGTAGGCGAGGACGTCCTCTGCGGAGGCGCTGTCGGGAATCTGGGGGATCGCGATCGCCATCGTCAGACCGCGCACTCACCTTCGCCGCGGATGACCTCGAACGGCGCGCTCTTGTTCCAGTCGATGAAGTAGCTCATGTTCTCCAGGCTGAACTCGATCGGCATGGCCAGGTCCTTGACCTTGGCCTCGAACTCCTGCGTGCCGACGCGCTCGACGAAATCATTGAATTCCTCGTCCTCTGAGCGTTCGGACTGGTAGAAGCGTATCCAGCGAGCGATCGCTTCGGGTACACGCTTGGCCGGCAGCCGCGCTTTGAGCCGCTGGCCGTAGCGGACGTCGCCTCCCTGATACGCCCCGGCGAGGTGCGGGATGTAGGCCGGGATCGTGTGCCCGCCGACCTTGATCGACGCACCGTAGAAGCCGATGTTGGCGATGTGGTGTTGGCCGCAGCCGTTCGGGCAGCCGCTCATCTTGATGTGGATCCGGCGGGTCAACTCGTCGTCGATCTGCATCTCCTGGAGACGGTCGTGGATCGCCTGATTTAGCCCCATCGAGCTGGTGATTCCAAGCTTGCACGAATCCGTGCCCGGGCAGCTGACGACGTCCGTGATCTCATCGGCGCCGGCGTCGGCGAGCCCGAGCGCGTCGAGCCGACGCCAGACCGCGTAGACGGACTCGTCCCGGACCCAGCGGAGAACCAGGTTCTGGTGGACCGTGGTGCGCGCGTAGCCACCGGTGTGCTCACGCATGATCTGCGCCAGGCCGCGGAGCTGTTCGGGCGTCAGATCGCCGCGGCGTACCACGACCTCGACGGTTGAAAACCCCGGCTGGCGCTGGCGCTGGACGTTCGACTCCAGGAACCGGCCGAACTCCCGCCCGTCGCCATTCGGCGTCGCGAACGTGTCCGGGATCCGGGGCGCGCGCGCCTCCTCATCGTGGTCGAAGCGCAGCGACGCGGGGTCGAAGTCACGCTCGTCAACCCAGTCGGCGGCGAGCTCCTCCTCGACCAGCCGACGGAACTCGTCGATCCCGATCTTGTCGATCAGCACCTTGATCCGTGCGCGAGCGCGGTTCGCGCGCAGCCACTCCTGGCGGTCGAAGATCCGCATGCACGCCTCGGTCACCTTCAGGTACTCGCCGTTGTCGAGCTCAACGAACTCGTACAGCGTCGGCGCAAGGCGCGGCATGATCGACGTGCCACCACCGACGCGCATCTCCACGCCGCGGACTCCGTCCCGTAGCCGCGGTATGAACGCGACGTCGTGGATCCGGGTGATCGCGTTGTCCACGTCGGTCGCCGCGAATGCGGTCTTGACCTTGCGCGGCATCGCCTGGGTGGTGGGATGGCGCACGAAGTAACGGACGTAGGCGCCCGCGTACGGCGTGATGTCGAACGGCTCCCCCTCGAGCGTGCCCGCGCGCGGATCTCCGGTCACGTTGCGCATCGTGTTGCCGCATCCTTCCCGGCTCGAGAGCCCGGAATCGCCCAGCTCCCGGATCAGCTTCGCGGCGTCGGGCAGCGGCACGTGGTGCATCTGGATGTTCTGGCGGGTCGTGATGTGGCCCTTGCGCAGGGGCACGTACCGCTCGATCCCGTCGGCGAACGCGTCGAGCTGGTCGGGATTCACGCCGCCGAGCGGCAGCTTCACGCGGACCATCTGCACGTCCGGCTGCCGCTGGCCGTAGACCCCCTGCTTGAGGCGGAACTTGATGAACTCGTCGCCGTCGAGCTCGCCGGCGAGGAAGCGGGTCGACTCGGTGTCGAAGTCGTCGAATTCGCGCTCGAGGATCGGGATCACGTGCCCCGGAACGTTCTCGATGAGCTCGGGTTGCTCGAGTGAGCCAGCCTTCATGGGGAAGCCCCTTCGGTCGCGGACGGAGCGCGCGCCCCCGGGCAAGGAACGCGTTGACCGTCAAATCTAGCAAAAGGCGATCCGAAAAAGGCTATTTTCAGCGGCGGTCGCATCTGGGCCGCGATCCCGATCGCCCGCGGATGCGGCGGGCGCCCAGCGGGGTCAGTCCCAGCGCGCGCGCAGCTCGCCGGGCTTGCGGCACACCAACCCGGTCACCGTCGGCGTCGATTTTGGATCGAGCCGTAGACGCTCGAAGCGCGCCAACAGCCCCGCGAGCGCGGCGCGTGCTTCGAGTCGCGCGAGGTGCACGCCAAGGCATACGTGTGGCCCGTGCGCGAACGCCAGGTGGCGGCGGGTGTTCTGCCGCTCGAGATCGAAGCGGTCAGTCTCCGCGAACAGCGCCGGATCGCGATTGGCGGCGGTGATCGAGAGGCGCACAAACTCGCCGGCGAGGATCTCGGCTCCGGCGAGCGACACGTCTTCTGTCGCGTACCGGTCGATCACCGCGGCAGCCGGCTCGAGCCGGAGCGACTCGTCCACCGCGCGGTCGACCAGCTGCGGGTCCGCTCGAACGGCGGCCAGCGCGGGCGGGTTGCGGAGCAGCTCGAGGACGGAGTTGCAGATCATCCCCTCGGTCGTCTCGATCCCGCCGAACAGCAGCACGGCGGCGTTGGAAACGATCTCGCGCGTGCCAAGGCCCCCGCTCGCCGCGACGGTCCCGAGCAGCGACGATGGATCCCCGATCACGTCCGCAAGCCGCGCGGACAGAGCCCCGAACGCACGCTCCGCTCCCGCGGGCACGCCGGCGCCGGCCGTGATCGCGTTCACGCCGGAGACGATCTGGTCATACCAGGCCAATAGCTCCCCCACCTCCTCGCGGGGGACCCCGAGCGAATACGCCACCGTTGCCGCCGCCAGCGGACCCGCGAACGCCCGGCGAAGCTCCGCCCCGGTGGCGCCGGCGAGGAGGTCGATCAGGCGCGCGACCTCCTGCTCGACGAACGCGGTGAATCGCTCGCGCACCGCGACCGGCCGGAATGGAGGGGCGAACGGCGTCCGATGAGCGTCGTGGGGCGCTTCGTCGAGGCTAAGCATGCTCGGGCCCACGACGACGCTGGTCGAGAAGCGTGGATCGTCAACCGTGAAGCGGCGGTCATCCCGCATCGCCGCGACGACGAGGTCGTATCGGGTGATCAGCCAGCCGTCGAGGGCCGCAATCCAGGAGACCGGCTCCTCGCGGCGGAGCCGCGCGAGCAGCGGATGCGGGTCGCCTTCGAGCTGGTCCAGCGTGACGGCGGCGCCAAGCGGAAAGCTCGAGGCGCGGTCCATCACATCAGAGTGACCGGTGCCGCGGCGGAGGGGGCGTCCGCCGCGGCGACCGGAGCGCTCTCAGCCAGCGCCTGTGGTAGCGGGTCGGCATTCGCCATGGGGGCTAAGCGATGCCGACGAGCACGGGCGTAGAGGCGAGCGCGTCTTCGGCCAACCGCTTCCTTGGGAGAAGCGACCAGCAAGTCTGTGTCCCCCATTGATCAACTACCGCGCCCTTGCTGTTGCGTCCTCGCAACGTTTCCTGGTCAACCCCCGGAGGGGTCACCGTGTTTCGGTGTCGCGGACCGTCTCACACCGTTGCGTTGGTGTCAACCTCGCCAGCCAGATTTCCGGCGTCTTGCGCGGGGGCGGGCGTTCAGAGCCAGGGCAGCGGCTCTGCCGGCTGCCTCGAAACCCCCTCCTCAAGCGCCGCGCGCTGCCACCGACTACGCCTCGGTGGCTCTGAGGCGGAGGGCGGGGCCGTGTCGCGCATGAACCGCTCGAGCGCCGCGATCACGGCCGCGGCCTCCTCTGGAGAGGCGTCGGCCGTGACGATCGTGAGCTTCGGGCGGCGGTTCATGCTTCGGTCGCTAGAGAGGGATGTTGCCGTGCTTGCGTCTCGGGCCGGCGACGCGCTTGCCCTGGAGGGTCTCGAGCGCCGTGATCAGTTTCGGCCGGGTCTCGTGAGGGATGATCACGTCGTCGATGTAGCCGCGCTCGGCTGCGACGTACGGGTTGGCGAAGTGGACCTTGTAGTCATTGATCAGCTTCTGCCGCCGCTCGTCCGGCGTCGGGGACGAATTGATGTCGCGGCGGTAGATGATGTTGACCGCTCCCTCGGGTCCCATCACCGCCACCTCCGCGGTCGGCCAGGCGAAGTTGAAGTCGGCGAGCATGTGCTTTGAGGCCATGACGTCGTACGCGCCGCCGTAGGCCTTGCGCGTGATCAGCGTGATCTTCGGCACCGTCGCCTCGGTATAGGCGTAGAGCAGCTTCGCCCCGTGTCGGATGATCCCGCCCCACTCCTGCGCGGTGCCGGGCAGGAATCCCGGCACGTCGCAGAACGTGATCAGCGGGATGTTGAACGCGTCGCAGGTGCGCACGAACCGCGCCGCCTTGACCGACGAGTCGATGTCGAGCACGCCCGCGAGCTGGCTCGGCTGGTTGCCCACCACTCCTACCGAGTAGCCGTTCAGCCGCGCGAACCCGCAGACGATGTTCGTCGCGTAGCGCTCATGCACCTCGAAGAACTCGCCGTCGTCGACGACGAGCCGGATCACCTCGCGCATGTCGTACGGCTTGTTCGGGCTGTCGGGGACGACGTGGTCGAGCTGCTCGTCCTGGCGCAGCGGATCGTCGGTGGGCTGCACGCGCGGGGGTGTCTCGAGGTTGTTCTGGGGCAGGAACGAGAGCAGGTAACGCGTGTCCTCGAGGCAATGGTCCTCGTCGTCGCAGGCGAAATGCGCGACGCCCGACTTCGTGTTGTGGGTGATCGCGCCGCCCAGCGACTCGAAGTCGACCTCCTCGCCCGTCACGGCCTTGATCACGTCGGGGCCCGTGATGAACATGTGCGACGTCTCCTTGACCATGAAGATGAAGTCGGTCATCGCCGGGCTGTAGACCGCGCCGCCGGCGCACGGGCCCATGATCAGGCTGATCTGCGGGATTACGCCGCTGCACATCACGTTGCGCACGAACACGTCGCCGTACGCGCCCAGCGACACGACCCCCTCTTGGATCCGTGCCCCGCCGGAGTCGTTGATCCCGATCACGGGGCAGCCGATCCGCCCGGCCAGGTCCATCACCTTGACCATCTTCTCGCCCATCACCTCGCCCAGCGACCCGCCGAACACCGTGAAGTCCTGGCTGAAGACGCACACCCGGCGCCCGTCGATCGTGCCGTGGCCGGTGACGACCGCGTCCCCGTAGGGGCGGTTCTTCTGCATCTCGAACTCGTGCGTGCGGTGGCGCACGAACGTGTCGAGCTCCTGGAACGACCTGGGATCGAGGAGCTTCTCGACCCGCTCGCGGGCCGTGTACTTGCCCCGCTCGTGCTGCTTTTCGACGGCCTGCTCGGAGCCGGCGTGGATCGCCTCGTAGCGGAGCTCCTTCAGCTGCTCGAGCTTCTCCTGAAACGTGTCGGGGGCCTTTTCGCGCACGCCGCGCGAGTTTATGGGCTCCCGTCCTCCGGAGAGGGCGTCAGCCCCCTACGCGCGGCTGAACGGGCGATGGTGCGCCTGGCCGAGGCTGTCGAGGGCCGCGGCGAGGATGGCCTCCGGGTCGAGGTGGTCGTCGTCGGGCTCCGGTGGTGCGGGATCCGCGGCAGGGGGCGAGGGCACGAGCAGGTCGGGTTGCTGGGGCTCGGGCTCTGGCTCTGCGTCCACCGGGTCCGGCTCCACCAGCTCCGGCTCCGGCGGCTCCGGCGCGGCGGCGATCAGCTCCGGCTGCGGCGCGGCGGCGATCAGCTCCGGCTCCGGGGCGGCGGCCAGGGGCGGCTCAAGCTCATCCGCGGCCGGCGCGGGATCGTCGGCCCGCGATCTGAGCCGCCCGATCAGGCGCCGCCAGCGGCGG
>Ga0073928_10009086_pt1 | contig 12216 bp, 7 predicted proteins | sample PaiPotPPA55metaG_FD_76969 | JGI IMG/M metagenome (GOLD analysis project Ga0073928, IMG submission 76969) | Iron sulfur acid spring bacterial and archeal communities from Banff, Canada, to study Microbial Dark Matter (Phase II) - Paint Pots PPA... ...
CTTCGCCACCTTGATGGCCGAGCTCGCCAACCTCGTGCGCAATACCTGCCGCACACCAAACGCCGGCCCCGACGCGCCCACTTTCGAGCTCACCACCACTCCCGAGCCCACACACGAGCGGGCCCTTGCGCTCGTCCAGGCGATCCACCCGTAGACAGAAAACCGAACCCCGATTTCAAGCCAAGCGCTTGAATCACAATGCAAACTTGTCTATCTCGCCGTGGAATCTCAGGCTAGAAGGTCGTCCAGTCGCCTGACGCGCTGGGCTCGGCTGACGGCACGCTGGCGAGCACGGCGCTACGGCGGCTGTCGTGGCCAGCCTTGGGCGTCGCATCGCGTTTGGGGGCCGAACGACGGGCCAGATGCTCGCTCGGCGCGGCTTTGGTGGTTTGCATACGAGCGGGCGCGCCACTAACCGTGAATACCGAAACCATTTCGGCTTATCTGCACCGCATGCGGGCACGCCGTCGACATCGCTTGCCGTACCCTCCTGTATGTTGACTATTTCTGAGTCAATAGGCCAAAGACAGACTCTTCTATTGCCGTCGTCCGCGCTTTAGCGCCGAGAAAAGATTCCCCTCGCGCGCAGATGGTGTCAGTCTCGTTGTCGGCCCAATAGCGTCGTTTTTAGCTTCCGCGGATCTTGACGGTCGCGAATGTCGGTTTGACGAGAGATTTGCGCGACTGCCAATGGCCTCTGCTTTGTCAGCGAGCACGCCGTCTTTTGATCAGTCATGGGCGGTCGACGCACGCGTGCCAGACAGCATGTTGGCATCGCTCAGCCGTGGCTAGCGCCGCTGGATCATTGCAGAGGGAGTGCCCAGTTTTGAAGATCCGAAGATGCCGACTTCGCCACTCGTCGCATAGAGACCCACGGAATTGCCTTCTTTCTGATGGGAGCCAGAAATACCCAATCCGATAAGCCGGGAAAATTCCGCGAACAGAACCGGCTCCCGAAATTGCCGTCCGTACTCATATCTCGGCGGCTATCTTGCGCTGCTGTGTTAGCAAGACCCTATATGCAGGCTAAGGAGTTGTCGAAAATTCTGAGGCCTGCGCGTATAGCTTTGCCGTCATCTCCCGCATTTTATCCAATGCACCGGCGCTTTCACAATCTAACCGACGCTGCAATCGCGTGCTTTCTAAACTGCAGACGAGATCGAAATGTATAACCGGCAGAAATCGACTTTGATATGCGTCCGGTGTGGTAACGAATGCTACGAACGCGATTCTTCGTGCCCTCGCTGCGGTGCTTCGACACAGGTCAACACTTCTGAAGACATGCTCTCTGCTTGGTCCCTGCGCACTCGTTCGCCGTCGACCCATGGGCGCCATAACCGGGCGCGCTCGCGGCCGGTCCCGGACCGCGGCGCACCCGCGTGTCGCAATGGCCGCGTGGCTGGGCTGGCCCTGTGCACGGTTGTCTTGCTCGCGGCTGCGGCATTTCTACCACGACCTACCGGCCACCGGGCTGTCGAAGATATCGATGTGTCAGCCTCCATTGGCCGAACAGCTGTCGGGGGTTCCGTTGCTAAGGACGGCGGCAACGCAGCGAAGGTACAAGTCCTCTCTGCGCCCGTAGCTTCGGCACCACTTCGGGATGCTGACGCCACGCGATTCAGCAACGCCAACGTATCGGCCATCACCGTGAGCGTTACCGAACCTGACAGCACGAACATCTCGGGCGCTCATCGCGCATCGCGGGACGGGGATCTTAACGCGGCGCGCAAGATGCTAAGCGAAGTTTCTCCCGGCGGTAAAGGGCGCGGCGACTTTCTGGAAGTGCAAGCAGACCTGCTTAGATTGGAAGGCCGGCGCAACCGGCTAATACGCCAAGCGCTCGCCTGCGGGGATGCGGAAGAATGGACTTGTGTGTCAATCAACGCCCGAAAGGCGCTGAACATCGACCGTAGGAGCCAGATTGCCAAGACCTTGCTCGCGCGAGCAGCGGCGGTCGCCGCTCAGACCGGAGCCGCGGACGGAACTACGAACGAAGAGGGGCCTGAGGGCGGCATTGCGCCGCAATGAACTACTCCCGCAGCCCGATCTTGCGCATCCACCGCTGCACTGTACAGCGCGCCAGCCGTTCGTGGCGTCCAGAGTTGTCGTCGATCCAATGGCGGAGCCAGACTCAACGTCCGGAGGCGGGAACGGAGTTCATTCCATGGCCGAGCCACTGGCGATCTCTGCAAAATGGCGAACGGCCGTTGTAGCTTGATGTTGTTGAAAAAGTCAGTGTCGAACCATTCGCGAGGTTTTCAAGGGTCGTTCGACCCTCAACATATGCTTCCGAGCGGCTTGTAGGCCGATCTGAGAGGTCGATTTTCCTGCCTATGGTGTGGCAACAGCGTGCGGCGACTTTTTCAAGAGCATCGCTTGAAAGCCGCTGTTGAGGTCCCGCCGGGGCGACAGACCGATCGGGTCGACTGCCGCCGGCTGGATCGCCCGGAAGCGCACGTTAGGTCACGATGGTTAACGACGAACGGAAAACGACCGCAATGGCCGATCACTCTCCTGCGGACATGACCGTGCGAATGACCGCTATACCTTGGGAGCTGTAGCTAAGGCGGCGCCGAGTCGGCTGAAGTTAGTCGATCGAGGCCGGATGCGTTAGTCGAAGCGGACGGCCGTAGCCAGCGAAAAGCTTAGGTGTCGGCTGCCCGCCATAGCCGACTCACAGAAATGGCGCAAGCCGAAGCGCATGACCGGTTGTGACGTCGACGGCAAATCTGCGAACCGGGTCGGTCAACCCGCGTTCGCTTCTTTCATGGGGAAGAAAGCGATGCGGACGATGAAAGCAGTGCAGGTGACGCAGGCTGGCGGCCCTCTGGAACTTGTCGAACGGGAGGTACCGGAGCCGGGCGTTGGCCATGTTCTCATCAAGATTCAGGCCTGTGGCATTTGTCACAGCGATGTGCTGACGAAAGACGGCCTGTGGCCGGGGCTGCAATACCCACGAGTGCCCGGGCACGAGATCGCAGGCGTCATCGATACAGTCGGCGCGGGCGTCGAAGGCTGGCAGCGGGGCAGCGCGTCGGCGTCGGCTGGCACGGCGGACATTGCGGACGGTGCGAGCATTGCCGTCAGGGCGACTTCGGTTTGTGTCAGCGTGCGCTCGTGCCCGGTATTAGCTACGACGGCGGCTATGCCGAATTCATGGTGGCCCCCGTCGAAGCGCTGGCGCGCATACCGGTTGATTTATCCGACGTCGACGCGGCACCTTTGCTGTGCGCAGGCATCACGACCTTCAACGCATTGCGCAACAGCGGCGCCCGTGCTGGCGACGTGGTCGCGGTTCTCGGGATCGGCGGCCTCGGTCATCTCTGCGTGCAGTTCGCGCGAAAGATGGGATTCGTCACGGTGGCGATCGCTCGTGGGCAGGACAAGGCTAGTCTCGCGCAACAGCTCGGCGCGCATCACTACATCGACAGCAATGCGGGGAACGTCCCCGAAGCGTTACGGGCACTTGGCGGCGCTCGCGTGATCCTCGCTACCGTCACGAGCGGCAAGGCGATGAGCGCCGTTGTAGGCGGTCTGGGACTCAACGGCAAGCTGATCATGGTCGGGCTGTCGGAGGAACCGTCGAAGTTCCGATCGCGCAGTTCATCATGGGGCGAAATTCGGTGCAGGGCTGGCCGTCGGGCACATCAGCCGATTCGCAGGACACGCTCGCTTTCAGCGCGCTATCGGGCGTCAAACCCATGATCGAAGAATTTCCACTGGCGAAGGCAGCAGACGCCTATGACCGCATGATGAGCGGTGCCGCACGATTCAGGGTTGTGCTCAACACCGGTCAATAAATGGCAGTCAGCTTGCTCACGCTTCTTACGCCGATTAGAGATCACCGTGATCGCGGGTCGTCAGAGGCATGAAGTGGAAGGCCGTCGAATCCGTGGCCAGGATGGTGCAACCCGGCGAGACGAAAAGCTTCCGAGTTCGGCCATCAAGAGGCATTTGCGCCGCGCAACCGAATGACTGGACCGATTCTCTTCGAATTGCGGACTGCGCGGGTGGTTCCTAACGGCTGGAATTGGCAGCTCTGCGGTGTCCGCGATCGTCTCTGGGCAGTTTGAAAACGTCCATCGTAGCGGCACTCATGAGCGGCGATTTGACTCAGAACCTGTGCACGATACCAACTTGCACACCCCGTGCATCTGCCCCTGGGTATGCGAGTGGTAATCCCGGATTAGCCGAACCTGCCAACGTGTAGCTGGCTAGATTGCGGTTTTGAAGGAACGATAGGGTGGCGTATCTGAAGCGTGCAACGCGCCGAACAACTGAAAGGCACGCCCGAGCACCAAGAAGCGGAACGTCTTGCCCGGGTCTTCACGAGTTCGTTCGGCATTGCGGTTTGCGAACTATTGTCCCTGCCTTCGTCTGACGCTTTGTTTGCTACGTAACGCGGGCGCCGTCCCCGCTGAAGAATGTGGGCCGGGCAACGCTGACGAACTTCAATACATTTAACCCGGGGGCAAGCCCGCCTAGAATCAGCATTCCTTTAACAAGAGACGGGTTAGGAAATGCCTGAAGACATTGACGCGGCGGAATTCCGCAGGAAAAAAGAAAACGAACTTCGCGAACCGTTCGCTGATCGGCTCCTAGAACTGCTGTGGGAAAACGGTGGCGCGGGCTTTGAAGCCTTGTTCGCGCGGTATGTTGACGCGTGCATTGCTGAAGAAGAACCTTTTGTCGCCGGTCCGAATAGCGGCGGGGCCGAAGACAGCCCGGGATATATCGCCGCCAAGACGGACTATGACGCGAAAGACAAGGCATTCGGCGTCGCTTTAGCCAAGTTCCTGTCGGTTTCCGAACCTAAGCCTAAGCCCTGACCCACCAGCCTCCGCTGGACGTCGAAACGCCATTGCCATGCAGAAAGACCATGATCTCGCGAATGATCTTCTGATCGGCCCAGCCTGAGGTGATCTTTCTGGCATATATCGCACCACTTCCCTCAACCTCTCGAAGCCGTTCAGGTGTCTGCTCGATGATGTCGAACACGGCGGCACCGAAGGCTTGGACCAGCCGGCCGGCTTACACCGGACCGATACCCGTGACCATCCCGGAGCCTAGGTAGCGTTCGATGCCGGTCAGCGTGTTAGGTGGCGAAATCTTGACGAAGACCGCCTCCGCAATGGCCGATGACTTGCCGGCCGACTCGAAGAGATGAATGACCGCTGTACCCTGATGCTGTTGAAAAAGTCGGTGCCGAGCTGTTCCGCGAGGTTTTCATTGGTCGTTTCACCCCCAACCAAGACTCACGAGCGGCTTGTAGGCCGATCTGAGAGGTTGAAATTTTCGCCTGCGGCGCGGCAACAGCATGCGGCGACTTTTTCAACAACATCCCCTGAAAGCCGCCGAAGAGGCGACGCCTGGTCCAGGGTCCGGAGTGGGTCGGGTTCTGCCATCGGCCGGCGCGAAGTTTCTCTTCGGGCGCGTCTGGCTGGTCGGTTATGTTTTCGCAGCAAGGTGTTCCAGATCGCTGGCGTACGTAAACATCCGAATTTCACGCGCCGGTTCAAGTCGCACAATACTAGCTCGACTGCGTAGCCGGATAAGCATCCGGTTGCCGCTGCTTCGGCGGCACGATCATTTCGATTTTGCCGACGAGGAAGATATAGGACAGGATGCCCAGAATGGCGACGATCGAGACGTACCACATCGCATAGTGGAAGTTATGGGTGCGCTGCAAGATGATGCCAAAAATAATGGGCGTCGTAATGCCGGACAGATTGCCGAACAGGTTCAGGAACCCGCCCATCGTCCCGATCAAATTACGGGGAATGACATCCGTAAATACCACCCAGCCGAGATTCGCGACGTTGTTGCCGAAGAAGGCCAGCGAAAGGATGCCAATCGCGATGACAGGCTGGTTTTCGAAAAAATTGACGAAGACGATCATGGCCGTCAACACGAGGCCAACAATCACAGGCACCTTGCGCGCGACGGTCACCGATTTACCCTTTTTCAGCAGACCGTCGCTGAGAAAGCCACCGGCTAGCATTCCTACCATCGCCATGAGATAGGGGATGGATGCGCCCAGTCCCGCTTTGGAAAGCGTGAGGTGCAAGCCCTTTTCGAGGTATACGATGAACCACGTCATGAAGAAGATCAGCGTCGAGTTATAGGCGAACTGCGTGATGAACAGGCCCCAAACGGTCTTGTTCTTGAGGATAAATAGAATATCTCTTCCTTCGACCTTGGCGCTGACCGCGGACTGATCCTGAGATCCGTAGCCGCCGCCCGCCTTGATATAGTCGAGCTCGGCCTGACTGGTTTTTTTGCTGTCCTTCGGGTCGCGATAAACGATCAGCCAGTAAATCCCGAACACGAACCCCACGCCGCCGGTCGCGTAGAACACCATTTGCCAGCCGTATTGGGCCGTGAGAAAAGTCAGGACGGGTGTGAACAATGCGAGACCGATATATTGCGAGCTGATATAGGTCGCCGTCGCCCGCGCGCGTTCGCTTTTGGGAATCCAGTTCGCAACGATCTTCGTATTCGAGAGATAAGAAGGCGCTTCAGCGAGGCCGATCAAGGCGCGGCATACCAGCAGCACCGCAAACGAGGCGCCGGCCGTCGCGAAAAGTTGATGGGAAGAAAAGCCCATCGCGAACGTACAAGTGCTCCAGAAGACGATTGCGCTACCGTAAAGGACTCTGGATCCGATTCGATCGAGGAGATAGCCGACGGGAATCTGGCTCGCGGCATACGTCCACGTGAACATGGAGAAGAGCAGGCCGAGCTGGGTTGGCGAAAGGCTGAATTCGCCCTGGATCTTGCTGCCAGCAATCGCGAGATTTGCGCGATCCATGTAATTGATGGCTGTGACTACAAACAGTAGAAACACGATGAAATATCGGGTCTTTGTTGCTTTCATGCTTTCGTTTTCAATATGTCGTTTGGAGGCTTGCGCAGCATGCGTCACCCGCTATGAGGCCGGTAATTCGCCGTTGTGCTCAGAGAGGAAATTTAATAACGGCATTCTGCCGCGCGCTGCGATAAATGGCCGTGAACAGTTCCACGGTCTTCCGGCCGTCCACCCCGTCGATCAAGGGTTTCGTATCGCTGCCTACCGCAGTCAGGAAATCGTCTATTTGCCGCTGGTGATAGAAGTACAGCGAGTCTGCGGAATTGAAGTGCTCCGCATCCGCGTTTTTCCACTCGACGAGCATTCCTTCTTCGCCTTTGATCGTCCATATATCGTTGTACGGCGGTTCGGTGATGGTCGACACGCCGGCGATGAACATCGCGCCGCCGTCCGTCTGCACGCCGACCGACGCGCCGTTATCGCCGTGAACGTGGACCTTCCCGTATAAAGCCGGATTCTGCGAATTGCTCACCAGGATGTTGGCGATCGCGCCGCTTTTGAACTTCACGATGGCCGCCGCAGTGTCTTCGACTTCAATGTAGTCGTGGTTGACGTTCTTCCACACCCCGTAGATTTCGTCGATATCGCCCATATACCAGAGCAGCAAATCGAGCTGATGGGGCGCCTGATTGACGAGAACGCCGCCGCCTTCGCCGGCCCACGACCCGCGCCACGGATCGCTTTCGTAGTACTGCCGGTCGCGCCAGCCGAGCATGACGACGTTGCCGATGACGGGGCGGCCGATCTTGCCGGCATCGATGGCCTGCCTGATTCGCATGGCAGACGGATAAAAACGCCGCTGGCAGACGACGCCAACCGTCCGCCGGTGTTCTTCCGCACAGGACAGGATCGCGTCGCAGTCTTCGAGAGACGAAGCGAGGGGCTTTTCGATAAGGATATGGCAGCCATGTTTCAAGGCGGCGATCGCGACCGAAGCGTGTTGCGGATGCGGCGTGCAGATGCAGACAACGTCGACCTGCGCGTCCTCCACCATTGCTTCGACGCTGTCGAATGCACGTACGCCGTATTGGTGGCCGAAGGCCTTCGCTCTATCGAGAGAAGTGCTGCATACGGCGACGAATTCCGAGTTCTCGAGATTCGCGAGCGCCCGGGCATGGAAATGACCGACCTTTCCGCAGCCGACGATGGCCGTTCTGAGCTTTTTCATGGTGATTCCGTGTTACTTCGAGAGTTTCAATGCGAGCTTGGTACTTCGGTCCGCGGTCCGGTGCCGGAGCGCGGTGTCGATCACGATCGTCATCCTGTTCGATTCGAAGAATCATGCGGTAACGATCAATCGCGACTAAGCCGGTCATGGTCCAAAGCAAAATGCTGGAAGTCTACGACAATACGAGACACCGCGCGGCCGGCCTGGCTCCGGCGGATCATTAGGCAACTCTAGCCGCACGAAGATCACTCTTTCATCATGGATCGGTAACTGGTTCTTGAACGAGTGCTTTGACCACGTCGAAAGACCGCTATACAGGGTCGACAAGCGCCGGTCAGCGACAGACGATACTCGGCGATTTACGGCCATCCGACGCGGCACCCCAATTCGAAGGTATTGACGGGCAACCGTTCTTTGGAAGCGGACTCCCGTCGACGGAGCCTGCTCAAATACTGTTTGTTGACTCCGGGTTCAACGTGACATTTCGGAGCGCATAACCATTTCTTAGCTCGGTAGGCCAGGCACGTTCACGCCGGCGGTTTGCAGCAGCAATATCGCGTTCAGTGATAGCACCGCGGCGGCTGACAAGACTGCGGCGCCTTTCATTAACGTACGGTTCCGATATTGGCCCATGACGTCTTTCCTGCACGTGAACCAGACGAGTGCCGCCATCGGGAACGGTAGCGCCAGACTAAGCACCACCTGACTCATGACCAGCGCCTGGGTTGCGTTCACGCCCAGGGCGACCACGACAAAGCTCGGGATCATTGTGATTGCTCGGCGTAGCCAAATAGGGATTCGAAAGCCAACGAAGCCTTGCATGATCATCTGGCCGGCCATCGTGCCGACCACCGAACTCGATATGCCAGAGGCGATCAGGGACAAGAGGAAGATCCCCGCAGCAGCAATGCCGAGCAGGGGCGCGAGCGTGTGATAGGCCGTTTCGATTTCGGCGACGTCAGGATGACCCGCGTGAAAGGCGCCGGCCGCCATGATCACCATCGCCATATTGATCATCCCCGCGATCGTCAATGCGATGATCACTTCCCAGTTTGAAAACTTCAGCAGCTTCTTGCGCTCGGCTTCCGTTTTCGGGGGCATACGACTCTGTGTAAGTCCCGAGTGCAAAAAGAGCGCGTGCGGCATGACGGTGGCGCCGATGATGCCTACGGCGATCGTCACTGCCCGCGCATCGGGTAGTTCAAGCTTGAACAGATGCAGACCGACGCCTGACCAGGCCACTGGGGCGATGAAGAGTTCCGCGAGGTAGGACAAACCGATGATGCCGACCAGCGCCCCGATGACCAACTCCAGTGGTCGGTACCCGGCTTTCTCAAAGAACAATAAGGCATACGTCACGATTGCTGTGACAATCATGCCAATCAAAAGTGGCATGTGAAAGAGCAAGCTCAAGCCGATAGCTCCGCCCAGAAATTCAGCAAGGTCAGTCGCCATCGCGGCGACTTCGCTTACGCCCCACATCAGGTAGACGAGTGGTTTCGGGAAATGGTCCCGACAAAGCTCTGCGAGATTGCGCCCGGTGACGATTCCCAGTTTTGCGGAAAGGACTTGGAATAGCATGGCGATGAGGTTGGCCAGCAGCACAACCCACAACAATGAATATCCGTAGCGCGCACCCGCCTGGATATTTGTTGCGAAATTGCCTGGGTCCATATAAGCGACCGATACCACGACCGCCGGACCCACAAATGGCAAGAGCACGGACAAGCCGGTTCGGCGACCCTCCAGCACCTCCCTCATCGCGAAGGTCGTACTCCCGCTCATCGATCGGAGGGTTTCCTCGCGAACACGGTCATCCATTGCTTACCTCAATGCGGCTAGGGTTAAAGTTCGCCCTAGGGTGACCAAAAATCGGTTTACCCCAGCGCATCACAACGGTGTCCTGTGTAAGCTTTTTGGCACTGAACTAGTTTTTCGCTATCAAAGCACACTTTTAATTTTTGTGTGCCTTCGTGCAAGCGATGCCTTTCATTTTTATTTCGGCGCCATCGAATCTTTCATTGCAGTTGAAATAACTGGCCTTACCGACAAACTGGCGCTAAAGATCCTCGCCATACCCAAGGTAGTTGTATTGAACCCCGGCGAAGCGGGGCTTGCGCTCATCGATGAGGTGACTCAAGGGTCGTGGCTACTGAGCCTACCGACAGAGATCCATCGGCTGAGGTTGACGTCGGACGGTCAATCACGCAGGGACGAATCTACCGGCTGGGCGGCTGAACACGTGACGAAGGGGCTTCGCTCGGTCGCGCGGATACCGGCGCGTTCGAGCGGCGGTGCGGATTTCATCAGGAAATGCGGCGCGCCTTTTTCGCTGGCTGCCGGATTTGCGCAAGGAAAAACTGCAAGCCTCCCAGTTGCTGGGCGATGTAGCCGCCGCTCGCCATCGATTCAGGCGCGCGGCGGTCTCCGGTGGGGAGATACTCTGCCGAGAAGTCGGCCGTGCGAAACACAATGTCCCAGATCGGGAAAACGGCGCCGTAATTGCAGGAGTTGCGGCCAGCCGCGCGCAGCCCATGATGCAGACGGTGGAAGCGCGGCGAAACAAGGAGCCTGTCGCCGAGCCAGCCAAAGGACATCCGGATGTTGGCGTGGCTCAAGCTTTCAATGAAGCGCATGAAAAGGAAGAGCAGCGGGAATTGCAGGGGCGGAATGCCGATCGCCAGACCCACAACGCCAAACCACAGAGCAGCGACAAGATCGTCCAGCAAGTGATTCCGGTCGTCGGACCAGAAACTCATTTGCCGCTGCGCGTGATGCAGCGCATGCAACGCGTACCAGCTACGAAATGTGTGAGACAGGCGGTGGCGCCAGTAATCGGCGCAGTCGAGAATCAGCGCGTACGCGATGAACGTGATAATCGGGTGCCCAAGCAGTGCCGGCACGACACTCTCGAGTGTCGGCGGGATATAGCCGTGATCGACTACAAAACCGTTTACCCAGACCTGCACCTGATAGAACAACAGGAAACTGACGACGGGTAATACACCGACGCGATTGATCACCGTATAGAACGCGTCGGTCAGCACGGTTTTTCGATCTTCCCAGTGCTCGATCGGGAAAAGCGCCTCCAGTGGCCAGCATATGGCGTAGGTGACGACGACCGCGAACATCCCATAGACGCAAACGAGTGCCCAGTCGAAAGAAAGTTCTTCCCACTGCATCCAGCCGAAGTGATAGAGCACCGGCAAAACCAGGTACTGATCGATCTCGCCGGCGAGGGCGTTAAACAACCTGTCGAGGAATATCAGCATGACGTTCTTTACAAGGTTTCTGCAGTTATCAGGCCCTTACGGCTCAGCTCGGTACTGAGGAAAATGCCATGCGGCGAGCGCCCGACGTCAATGGTCTCATAGGCGCCACTTTTCGGGTCCAGCACCGCGACCTGTTCACGAAAGCGCAGCGTAATCCATAACTTGCCATCCGGCGCGACGCCAATGTCGTCCGGTCCAGCGGCGTGAAAGGGATAAGTGCGTCGTAAAGCAAGGGTGGTGGGATCGAGGGCTACCAGGGAGCCGCCGATGCGGTTGGACACGTAGAGCGTGGCGCCATCCGGCGCGAGGAAGATGTTGTGCGGACCCACTCCCGTTTTTACTCGCCGCAGCACCACTCCGGTGACTGGGTCGACCTCAGCCACATGATCGCTTCCCATTACACAGACAAGCACTTTGCCGTTGTGCCAAAGCACGCCAGCTGAGGTCGAACCCACTTTCGACTTCCAGCGCATCGCCATGCTGGTCATGTCGAACGAGACCAGCGTCCCCGACCCCTGCATGGAATTGAAGCTCCAGCGGGAATCCGGCGAGAAATCAAGATGGCTTGGCATGGAACCGGGCGAGAAACGCTTGACCAGGCTCAGGTCGTCGGCGCGATAGACATCGACATAGTCGAGCCGAAGCGCGTTAACAACGAGGTATCGATGATCCGGCGTAAAGCCAAGTTGATAAGGATCGGCAATGACCTTATGACCGAGCGCGGTACCGGTATGTGGATCGACGATGAATAACGCGTTGCCGCTGGCGTCCGCGATATAGAGCTTATTGCGGTCCTGCGAAAGTGCCCAGTGACTAGGTTCGCGTAGCGTAGGCAGGGTACGAACGACTTTGCGCGATTCCATGTCGATGACCGAGACGCTGGCCTCGCCGGAATTCATCACGATTGC
>Ga0073928_10009088_pt1 | contig 12210 bp, 11 predicted proteins | sample PaiPotPPA55metaG_FD_76969 | JGI IMG/M metagenome (GOLD analysis project Ga0073928, IMG submission 76969) | Iron sulfur acid spring bacterial and archeal communities from Banff, Canada, to study Microbial Dark Matter (Phase II) - Paint Pots PPA... ...
ATGCGTGGTAGCTCGACCGCGGGACAGTAACGCAACATCAATTAGACAAACAAAAGAAGAAATTCCTAAATAGCAGCACAAAGAAAGAAAATTCTGCGAGATAGTTCCAGACGCTTGACTGGTTTTTCAGGTGGTGGATGATGCCGCTGCCACCAACGTTGGTAAGTCATAATTCAACAGCGTCGCAATGCGCTCGATGGTCAAATCGGGCGGCGGATATTTGGCCACCTCGTTTTGGTCCGTCGTGTAATGACCCTGGCGGGGGAACACCGTCGTGACCTTCGAACTCCACGCCCGTTTGATTGTTGTCAGGATTCTCACCTTATCGTCGATCAACACGTAATGGTCTGCTGGATAGCGCCCGGCGATATCCTCGAGTTCATGTTCCTTGTGAATATAAATCAGGACCCGGGAATCAAAGCTGTCCATCAGGCCGGAGCGGCGTATTTTAAGCGGTTGAAAGACTACGTCGCCGTCGCTGACAATCACCGGTTCGCCGAAACGCCGCGCATGCTCGACCACGTCCAGCGAATTGGGGAACAGGCGGTTGGCGAACGGATAATCGATGAGGTAATGCGATACGGCCAGGATCCGCGAATCGCGGGGATATTCCAGTCGATATCGTTGCAGGGCGCCGAGATAATCAGCATAGCCCAGTTCGGTACGCAGTCGTTCGAAATACGTCCAATAGCGTTGTTGCCGTTCGTGGCCAATCTCGCGCTCCAGATAATTCATCAGATCGGCCACGATGTGGTCATTGTCGAGTAGCGTGTTGTCCACATCAAACAGGAAGACGATTTTCTCGGGGAGCATATTCTGCCGTTCCTGAACGAGAGCTTCAGGCGTCCTCGATTATCGGGCAACGCGGCCCCGGCTCAAGAAGCAATAAGAAATATGCCATAAACATCGGAGATGCCAGGGACCGAGACCAGAAAAGGGACCGAGACCAGAAAGATGTCCGCCGGCAGGAGCGCTTGATGCACAATATCGAGGGGCAGGTGGTTAGGAGCGACCGCTAAGACTCCTATGCGGATGCGTTAGCCACCGACTGCCAGAAGCCCAATTGTTCAAGGGGGCTCGATTCTCAACACCGGCATCCGTTCGGCCGGCAACGAAGGTACGAACCAGGGGTTGAACCCGATGAAGACTTCACTTTTTTACTTACCGAGTGTTGGCAACAAGACCGAAATCGAACAGGGGAAGGCCGGATTACGCCGTGAGTTGTATGGCCAGATGCTCCATGAAGTGAGCGAGCAGGCGAAATTGGCCGACGCCCTCGGCTACGATTCGATCAGTTTCACCGAGCATCATTTCCATGTCGAAGGCTTCGAGCTGTCCAACAATCCGATCATGCTCGATCTGTTCATCGGCATGCAGACCAAGCGGTTGCGCGTGGGCCAGCTCGGTGTCGTGTTGCCGGCCAATAATCCGATTAGGGTGGCCGAAGATATCGCGATGCTCGATCATATGACCGGCGGCCGCGCCAATGCCGGCTTTGCGCGCGGCTACCAACGCCGCTGGGTCGATATCATGGCGCAGCAGACTCATGGTATTCACGGCGCCCAGCCGCATCAGCATGACAACATCGATGCGGCCAATCGGGCGGCGTTCGAGGAATGCTACCGCATTATCAAGCAGGCCTGGACGGAAGAAGCCCTCACCTATGATGGGCGTTATTGGCGCGTGCCGCCGGGCGACACGCCATGGAATATCGATGCCACCAACAAGTGGGGTCTCGGAGTCGAGGACGGCATCGTCAAGGCGGTTAGCGTGGTGCCTAAACCGCTGCAGAAACCGCATCCGCCAGTGTTCCAGCCGTTCGCTTCGTCAGAAGGTAGTATCCGATGGTGCGCGAGTGAAGACGTTACCGCGGTTCTGCCGCCGCTCTTTCCCGATTATGAGCATCGGCTTTGTGAACTCTACGCCGAGGTCTCGGGAAAGAGCATCGGCTACGGGATGGGCGTGCTGCGCGATGTCGTGATTGCGGATAGCGACGCAGAGGCCAAGGATATCTGGCGCCGCAGCGGTTACTTTTGCGGACATGAATGGTTCGAACCATTCGGCTTTTCCAAGGGCCTGGAAGATCCCAGGACTCATGAAGCGCCTGACCTGTTCGAGAACAGCCTGGCGCTGGTTGGCAGCGTCGATACCGTCACCCGCCAGATGGAGCGGCTGCTGAAGCGCTTACCGGTGCGATGGCTCTTCGCCTGGATGTATAATGGACTGACGCCGCACGACTGCTTGATGAAGATGATCGAATTGTTCTGGACCAAGGTGCTCCCGCGTGTGAGCGACGCCGCCGTGTGATTAGTAAGCGCGATAGGCGCGACCGATTCTGATCGTTGTGGATCTCGCGATTGGAGTTGCGGCGTATGGTACTGGTTCTTGCGCACCAACGGCGCAAAGGATATGAAACGAAGGCGACGCTCTGCGAACTGGTCGCAGGTCGCAAAGGACCTCCGCCCTGCAACGGCGGAGTTGAGAGGGCGAATCGTGGGCGGGGGTAGCTTTGCCCGCGATAAAGGTATAGGGTTGAATTGCAACGTTCGGACGTTCCTTTCACCTTTACTCGGGAATGAGCCCGGGTTTTCTGTTCGGAGCTAACCGGCACAAACTCTCGGAGGGCAAATGCCCAGCAAATTGTACGTAGGCAATCTGGCCTACTCGGTTTCCAATGACGATCTCAACGAGCTCTTCTCACAAGTGGGCCAGGTGCAAAGCGCCACTGTGATTACAGACAAATTCTCCGGACAGTCAAAAGGCTTCGGCTTCGTCGAAATGACAACTGCGGAAGAAGTTGCCAACGCGATTCGGCAATTCAACGATACCGAGCTCAAGGGTCGGAACATCAAGGTGAACGAAGCCAAACCACGCGAGTCGAACTTCGGCGGAAGCAACGGTAATCGCAGCGGCGGCGGGGCATCCCGGGGACGCAACCGCTGGTAAGCGCAAGGCTGGCGTCAAGTCAGCTTTCGCATCGATAACTTAATGTTCAGGTCCAGCGCTCACTGTAGCGCCGGACCTGATAATCCGGACGAAGACTGCATGGAAAAACGCCAAAGAGAACGAGTCCGCAGGCAGAAACAACAGGACAAGGAACAGCGCCGCAATCAGCGCGCCACTGAACGGCGGCAGCGTGAAGTCAAGAGCGAGGGCGGCAAAGATGCCGACCTGGAGGGCATCGTACCCGGTCCTCAACCCGGTCAAATTGTAGATCTGGCCTAAACTCCTCCCTCGCTACGTATTTCGGGGCGGTTTTTCCCGATCAGCCCGCAACGATGTAATCCAGGCTGCTCTGGCGGGGATGCTTGACTTCGAGGCGAATAGATCGCGTGTCTCGAGTGTGTAAGCGGCGGAACCGCCCCTCTAAGGTCAGCCGAAATCGATATGCGGCACGCGAAAGTTAACGGAACTACGCTGTGCCAAGTTGACGTCTCTCCTCTTCGCAGGCTGCGATAGTGACTTGCGCAGCATCTCGTTGTCTGGCGTCGCTTCTATCGGTGCCACTTCTACATAACTGCCGCATAACTGCCGCATAGCTCCTCAAACCAGCCACGATTCCAATCGTTGCGATTTCCGGCAAAACATCCTAATCATCACACACCGATTCCGGCGCGCGCGATACTCCATCCGGCGTCCGCGACTAATCGGGTGGAGAGCGAAAGGTGGAGCGAAAATTCGATCCGATCCTGGTCCAGGTGATCAAAAACGAACTCGCCTCGGTCAACGAGGAAATGGCGATTGCGGTCTACCGCACCGGCCGGTCGGCGATGGTTAAGGTCGGTGATTTCGCCACCGCGGTATGCGACGCGCGGGGACGAGTCGTTGGGGAGGGAGCCGCGCCGTTCCAGATCGGGGTTTTCATGGTGGTGTTGGAGGCGGTCCTGCGAAAGTTCAGCGGCTCCTTCAGCCCCGGCGATGTTATCTTGGTGAACGATCCTTATTCCGGCATGGGGCATATGCCGGATGTGGGGATTGTGGCGCCCGCTTTCTGGCGCGGCCAGTTAATTGGCTTTACGCTGGCCTACTCCCATCATACGGATATCGGTGGCCGCTTCCCCGGCGGGTTCAGCAGTCAATGCACCGAGGCGTTTGAGGAAGGATTTCGTATACCGCCACTTAAATTGGACCGTGCCGGTGAGCGCAACATGGCCTTGCTGCAAATGATCGAGGCCAACGTGCGCGCGCCCGAGGAATGGATTGGCGACGTCGAAGCAAAGATCGCCGGCTGCCGGCGCGGCGAACAGGAATTGCGCGCGGTAGTGGAGAAATATGGCCTCGAAGTGTTCAATTCGAGTTGTGACTATTTCGTCGACTATGCGGAGCGCGCCACGCGCGCTGCGATTCGCTCGATTGCGCCGGGTGAATACGTTTACGAGGACACGTTCGAGGACGACGGTCTGGGCGGAGCCGGCGTCTCGATGCCCTTGCGCGTGGCACTACGAGTTGAGGGAGATTCACTCATTGTGGATTTTACGGGGACGGCGCCCCAAGTCCGTTCCGCAATCAACATGCCGTTCGGAATGACGCGGGGAACAGTCTATGGCGCGGTCAAAAGTATCGTCAGTCCGGACGTACTGACCAATGTCGGTTTCACCCGGCCGATTGCGATCATCGCATCAGAGGGTACCCTGGTTAATCCGCGCCATCCGGCCGCAGTTGGCGGGAGGGCGCCGCTCTTCTTTCGCATTTTCGACATGATGTTCCGGGTACTGGCGCAGGCGCTGCCGCAAAAAGTGGGAATTTCCGGCGAGGGTGGCGACGTGATGCATTTCAGCGGCACCAAGCCGGACGGCAGCCATTTCTCTTTCATGGACCTGTTCTTTGGGGGATGGGGCGGACGGCCGGGCAAGGACGGCATCGACGGTGTCGCGCCGATGAGTTTCGGGTCGTATGGCTCGGTGCCGGCCGAAGTGCTCGAACGCGAATATCCGGTGGTCGTCGACGGCTTTGGATATGTTCCCGATACCGAAGGAGCTGGAAAGCATCGCGGCTCAGTGGGTATCTACAAACAGTGGCGCTTTCTTGAGCCAGGCAAGGTGATGGTCCGTACGAATCGGCTGGTGCGGCCGTCGGATGGCTTGGCCGGCGGCTATTCGGGTGAATTGTCGACGAACATTCTGACTTCACAAGGGGTGGAGAAAATTCTTCCCCGCCAGTCGCATATTCATCTCGATGTCAATCCGGGTGATCGTATCTACCATCGCATCTCCGGTTCCGGCGGATTCGGCGAGCCTGCCGAGCGCGACCCCAGGCTGGTGCTGGCCGATATACAGGAAGGGAAAGTAAGTATCGAGCAGGCATATAATCGCTACCGGGTAGTAATCGATCCTGAGCAAATGACAGTAGATGAGTCCGCCACCGAAAGGCTCCGCAGCAATTAAGCACAGGTCGAGTCGAGGAGGTACGCGGGACGATGATACGCGTGCATGCGCAAAAATAGCGCGAAAACCGGGTTCGGCGCATGCCTGGGCAGTGAAAAGAGATGCGAATAGGGTTTGATATTGGCGGCACCTTTACCGATGTGATTATCCGCGGCGATGACGGCCGCATCTTTACTCGCAAGGTGCTGTCAATCCTTGACCGCGTCGGCGAAGACGTTGCCAGCGCGGTGCGTCCGCTAGCACGCCGAGAAAAAATTGACAATTTTGTTCATGGCACCACTGTCGCGTCCAACGCTGTCATCGAGGGTACCACTGCGCGCACCGCTCTTATTACTACTCGCGGTTTTCGCGATGAACTGGAAATGCGCGGGCAAAGGCGCCCTAATATATATGATGTCAATTGGGAGCGGATGCCGGCGCTGATTCCGCGCTCACTGAGGCTCGAAGTTAACGAAAGAATATTGGGTAACGGCTCGGTCGAACAACCATTGGATCTGGACCAGGCTCGCGCCACTATCGAGCAATTGTCTGCACAGCAGGTCGAAGCGATTGCAGTTTGCCTCATAAATTCCTACCTCAACCCAGTCCATGAGCGGCAACTCGCGCGCCTGCTGGCAGAGCTGGCGCCCCGGACGGTCGTCTGCCTTTCCTCGGATATTCATCCGGAGATCAAGGAATATGACCGTGCCAGCACTACTGCGATTAACGCTTCGTTGATTCCTGTGGTCGACCGTTACCTCAATCGGCTGGAACAGACATTATCGCCGCTCAGCAACCGAATATTGGTAATGCAGTCTAACGGCGGCATCATGTCGGCTCAGGCAGCGCGCAGGCGCCCAGCATACATCATAGAGTCCGGACCTGCAGCCGGCGTGCTGGCGGCAGCTCGATTGGCGGCGGAATGCGGCCTCGGCAAAGTGCTATCCCTCGATATGGGTGGCACCACAGTCAAGGCATGTCTCATCGAGGACGGGAAGCCACTGGAGAAGCCCGGTGGCGAAATCGGGGCGGGCGTGAATGCGACCCGGTTGTTCGGCGGTGGTGGCCACGTCGTGCGCGTGCCTTCGATCGATATTGTCGAGGCCGGCGCGGGAGGCGGCAGTATCGCGTGGCTCGATGACAGCGGTGCTTTGCGCGTCGGTCCGCGCAGCGCAGGCGCGGAGCCCGGTCCGGTATGTTACGGCCAGGGCGGCACCGAACCCACCGTCACCGACGCGAACGTGGTGCTCGGATATATGAATCCCAATGCGATCGCCGGGTCGACGCTGGAAATCCACCGCGACGCCGCGGCAGCAGCGATTGAGCGGCAGTTGGCGGCACCCTTGAGACTAAATCTGCTGGAGGTCGCCCACGGCATCACTCAGGTCGCAAATTCAGCGATGACGCGGGTGCTGCGCGCTGTTACCACCGAGCGTGGCCGCGACCCGCGTGGGTTCACTCTGGTCGCTTTCGGCGGGGCGGGACCGATCCATGCGGCGGCATTGGCCGACAATATGGGAATCTCGCGGCTGATTGTGCCGCTCTATCCGGGACTGTTCAGCGCGCTGGGTCTGCTGCTCGCGGATTACCGGCACGATTATATCGCAGCGATTGCAGCTCCACTCACTTCGGTACGCACAGATGAGATAATGGCGCGCTACGAGCAACTCAAGGATCGCGCACGCTCCGAAATGATCGCCGAAGGAGTTGACCCGAGTGCTATCAGATTCGAGCAGCACGTCGACCTCAAGTATGGTTACCAGATGTATGAGATGACGCTGCCTTTCCCAGATGAAGTGGACTCCTCGAATCTCTTAGCTGCACTCGCCCGGCTGTTTACCGACGCGCACAATCAGGCGTATGGCTACTATCGGAATGACCCGATTGAACTCATGAGCATCAGGCTGCGGGCACTGGCATCGGCTGCTTCGCTGAGCTTCGCCGAGTTGGCCGACCGGTGTTCTCAAAGCAGTGAGGCGGTCACGGCGTCTGCTGGTGCCCCCGTTGTCGAGAAAGGTCGCGAAGAGGGTGAACGCGAGGCGTTCTTTGGGCCTGCCCATGGAGTCCTGAACACTCCGTTGCGCAGCCGCTTCGGACTAACCAACCCCGAGCAAGGGCCTGTAATAATCGAAGAGCCCGATACGACGATAGTGGTACCGCCCAACTGGACAGTCCAGCGTGATCGGTTTGCGAATCTCATATTGATCAAAACATGAGTCCATATGACCGCGAAGGCAAAGCACTCTGTCGCATACGACCCTACATCTCATGCCAGCGGAGCGCTCGAGGCGAGTCCGCGGCTTATTCAGTCGCCAGGATGTTCAATTGCAATGCGATATCGATAAGCTTGGAAACGACAAATGAAACGCCTACTCATGTACAGCCGCAGAGGGGAGTTCGCTATAGTGCTACTCGCGGCACTCAACGATTTCTCCCCTCGAACCGGTTCTAAACGCGAGGTGCTGCAGCAAATCGAGAAATGCGGCTACTTGAATCTTAGCGCTGATCTTCTCAGGTCCTACGATTCGAACTCAGAACCGATCTGGCAGACAGAAATCGCATACGCCCGGCGCGATGCTGTCGACAAGGGCTGGATGAAGCGGATGGTTCAACAGGATGTCTGGGAAGTCTCTGATGAGGGGCTAGCGGCCTTGGCTAGGACAAAAGAGCGTGTTCTGTCCGGCCAATACGATATCGCCCGATCCAAGTAATGGTCTCCGACATTTTTCGAAAAGATGAAGACATCTTAGTGTATTCTGATTGTGATACTCGACCTCGGCAAAATCCAGAGTGCCAATGCTGGCGTCCGAAGTGAAAGAATCCCTCCCCCTGACCAGGGGGAGGTTAGGTGGGGGTTGTCTGTTCATTTTAAGGCAGAGGCGAGGGTGAGGGTCGTTGGGCGACCTTACCCCGAGGTTAAAAATCATGGCTTACGACCTGGTTATCCGCAATGGCACCATCGTTGACGGCACGGGTGCACCACGCCGCCATGCCGATATAGCGGTATCGGACGGACGTATCGTCGAAATCGGGAAATGCCAGGATGGCGCGCGCCGCGTGCTGGATGCCTCCGATCTGATCGTCGCTCCGGGGTTCATCGATCCGCATACCCATTACGACGCCCAAATCTGCTGGGATCCGTTAGTCAGTTGCTCTTCGTGGCACGGAATTACCACTGTGTTAATGGGCAATTGCGGTGTTGGTATAGCGCCGTGCAAACCCGCGGTGCGCGAGGTCGCGACGTGGGACCTGGTCAACGTGGAAGCTATCCCATTTGACGTTCTGAACCGCGGTATTACGTGGGAATGGGAGAGTTTTCCCGAATACCTGGATGCGGCGGCGAAGCGGCCCAAGGCGATTAACCTCGCATTCCTCGCGCCGCTGACGCCGTTCCGCCATTTCGTCATCGGCGAGGAATCGATGGAGCGTGCTGCCACCCCCAATGAGACACGGCGTATCAAGTCGCTCTTGAAAGAAGCGGTTGCCGCCGGCGCTTTCGGCTTCAGCACCACCAATATAATGCAGCATATTGGCTATCAGGGCCGGCCGCTCGCATGCCGATTAGCCAGCAACGACGAATTGAAGGCCTATTGCAACGCGCTAAGGGAACTCGGCAAAGGAGCGATCGAAATCGCGCTCACCCGCACCCCGGCGGTGATGAGCAATGAGGAGTATGCGCTGCTTGACTTGTTGCTTACCGAAAGTGCACGCCCGGTGACGTGGCTCGCCCTGATGAAGCGTTACGACGTGCCCGGCGCCTACCATGAAACGATTCGCCGGGCCGAGCCTTTGATCAAGCGCGGCGGAATCCCGCAGATATCCAATCTGCGGCTGGTCAACGAACTCGACCTGCGAAATCCGTTCATGCTCGCGAGCTTTCCATCGTGGATACCGGCTTTCAACCAGCCGGTAGAGATGCAGAGGAAGCTTTATTCCAATTCGGATTTCCGCGCCGCTTTTCGCAATGATCTGAAGACGCCGCGTGTATTCCATGGCATCTGGTCATTGTTGTGGGTCAAGGAGGCAACGAATCCACGTCTGAAGGCACTCGAGGGCAGAACCGTCGCCGAGATTGCTGAAGCGCGCGGCAAGGACGGACTCGATACTTTCCTCGATTTGCCGCTCGAGGATAACCTGGAGTTAATCTACACGATGGCGCGGTTCGACGTTCCCGAGGATCTGCTTGCCGACTCGCGCACCATGATCGGACTCTCCGACGGCGGCGCGCATGTCGACATGCTGTGTGACGCCGGTTATTGCACTGAACTGCTGGGCAGCGCTGTCCGTGAAAAACAACTGATGAGCCTGGAACTGGCGGTCAAGCGCCTGACCTCGGAGCCCGCCGATTTCTTCGGTATCCGCAATCGAGGCAGGCTCGTCGCCGGCCAGGCTGCCGATATCGCCATTTTTGACTTCAACACAGTTGGCTCGTCCGCGGAGCGCCCCGAGGTACGCCGCGACTTACCCGGCGGCGGCCGGCGCCTGGTCGTTCCAGCACAAGGCGTCAAGTTTACAATTGTCAACGGTGAAATCCTGTATGAGAACCAGCAGCACACCGGCGCTTTTCCAGGCCAGGCGCTGCGCTCGTAAGTGACGGGCCTCTAAGCGCCGGAAAAACGCTCCCGGCGCGTAGCTCGCGTCCCACGGCCGGCGGCGCCTGCCTCCGAGCTTTCTCAGCCTTCGGCTCATCGGGGCCGGGACCTCAGCAGGCGCGTCGTGCTCGGACCTTCCTCCGGATGACAAAGAAATCCCAAAGAGCGACAATCGACACTCTCGTTTAGCGGCGGCGCAGCAGAACATAGGAGCAATCATGGGGAAACTAGAGAGAAAAGTTGCAGTGATAACCGGCGCGGCCAGCGGCATGGGCCGGGCTACTGCGATTCGCTTTGGCAAAGAAGGCGCAGCTGTGGTTGTCGCTGACCTGAATTCTCAGGCCGGCGAAGAGACCATCTCGGAAATCGCCGCGGCCGGCGGAAGTGCGGTCTTTCAGCACACTGACGTGAGCAGCGACCGCGACCTGAAGGCGCTGTTCGATCGTGCCGTCAAGGAATACGGCCGGCTGGATATCACTTACAACAATGCCGGCATCGGGGGCGCCACCGGGAAACTTACCGACATCGGCGCCGAGGACTGGGACAGAACCTTCGTGATCCTCACCCGCGCGGTATTTCTCGGCATCAAGTATTCCATCGAGCCGATGCGTAAGGCGGGTGGCGGCTCAATCATCTCGACCGCATCGGTTGCCGGTCTCAGACCCGCCGCCGGACTTCATGCCTACAGCGCGGCCAAAGCAGCGGTGGTGAGCCTCACTCAGAGCGCGGCGATCGAACTCGGCCACGATCGTATCCGCGTCAACTGCATCTGCCCGGGCGGCATTGTCACCCCGCTCGTCTACCGGGGAATGCGCGGTGGCGAGGACGAAGCCCGGCGCAATATGGCGCGCGCACAGCCGATTCCGCGTGCCGGCAAGCCCGAGGATATCGCCGCGATGGCGACCTTCCTGGCCAGCGATGAAGCGGAATGGATTACCGGCACAGCAATGGTAGTCGACGGCGGAATGAACACCGGCAACGCGAGGATCAACTTCGCCCCGGGTTTTTCAGGACCATCTTTCCAACGTCCGGATCGCACGAGCGAACCGCCCCGCGGGAGATAGAGCAGGGAAAAGACGTTGGGGATTCCCGCGAAGGCTGTCAGGGTCTCTTCCGGCTCTCTCCCCCCTGACAGGGGGAGATGGGGCGCTGCGCCCCAGAGAGGGTCCTTTTTTGAAAATCTTGTAGGGGCGGTTCGTGAACCACCTGTTAATGACCCTCTCCCTCCCCTCTCCCTGACAGGGAGAGGGATCTGATAGGAGCCCTCGCCGTAACTGGTGCGCGAGGGTCAGAAACCCTTATAGGAGCGGCTCGCGAGCAGCCCTCGGATTCATGCTAAAAATGCCGCAGGAAATTCGGCTCGACGACCTCGACTTCGCGTCAATCATTCGGCCCGGCGATCATATCGTTTGGGGTGCCGGACCGCCGACTCTCGTCGCGAAGCTGCTCGAGCAACGCGGCCGAATCGGTCCTGCCGAGGTTTTCCTTGCCGGCGGCCGAATCCGGCCAGAGGAAGCGGATGTACTGAACTTCACCAGTTTCGGCGCGATGGGCAACCGGGCCTTGGCCAAGGCTGGTGTGCTGCGCGTAGTTCCGGCCCATCTGTCATCGTTGAATGCCTGGTTCGAGAGCGGGGTCTTGCGGGCGGACGTCGTGCTGGTAAATTTGAGCGCGCCTGACCAAAATGGCCATTACAGTTTCGGGACGGCTCACGATTATGCGCCTGCTGCAATGCGCCGCGCTCGTATCGTGATTGCAGAAGTTAACGACCAGTTACCGTGGACGTTTTGTGAACCACCGTTGGACCCGGCCGGGCTCGGCCTGATCGTACGCACATCGCGCCGCCCTGCGCAGATGACCGCGGAACCGGTTGGAGCGTTGGAGCAGGAGATTGCCCGCCATCTCGGACGCTACATCGACGATGGGACGACGGTCCAGATCGGCATTGGTGCAATCCCAGACGCAGTGATGGCCGGCCTGGGCGACCGCCGCGATTTGGGAATCCATTCCGGCTTGATCACCGATCGCATTGCCGACCTGATCGAGCACGGAGTGGTGACTAATTCGCGCAAGCCGCTCGACACCGGCATCACAACCACTGCTGTATTAGCTGGCAGTAACCGGCTCTACACCTTCGCGAACAAGAATCCAGCCATCCGCCTGTTCACCTATGCGCACACCCATAACGCTCAAGTGCTCTGCCGCCTGGATAAATTCGTGGCAATAAATTCAGCGGTCGAGGTTGATTTGACCGG
>Ga0073928_10009089_pt1 | contig 12209 bp, 11 predicted proteins | sample PaiPotPPA55metaG_FD_76969 | JGI IMG/M metagenome (GOLD analysis project Ga0073928, IMG submission 76969) | Iron sulfur acid spring bacterial and archeal communities from Banff, Canada, to study Microbial Dark Matter (Phase II) - Paint Pots PPA... ...
AGCCCTTGCCGCTTCAGATCGGAGCGCACGATGAGCGCGAACTCCGCCGTCGCCGGCGCGGTGCGGACGAGATGAGCGATGGCGAGCATCTCGCCGCCGACGAAGGCGGCAAGCGCCTCGTGCTGCGCGTGGTCGATGGCGAGGAGCTGGTTACGCAGATCCGCGCAGTCGAGCTTCACCAGCCCGGCGAAGCGCAGCCGCAGATCCTCGCGCTCGAGCTTGGCGGCGAAGGCACAATAGGCCTCGTGATCGGCTGGCGACGGCGGGCGAATCTCGAACGCGCCGAGCTTCGGCAGCCGTTCGATGCGGGTGTCGACGGTCGGCAATGGCCGTTGCGGCTCCGCGGCGGGATCGACCTGTGCCATGGCGTGTCTCCTTCGCCCGACCCTGTCACCCCCACCATATAAGGGTGCGGCCGGCAGCGACAGGCGCCGCGCGAGGCAGGGCACCCATGCGCGGGCGGTATAGCCGAGGCGTCAGCCGATGGCGGTCAGAACACCGTGGGCACGGTCGCGGCGATGGGCTCCGAGAGCGGCCATTCCGGCCGCAGCCGGCCGCCGAGGCGCAGCGGCGCGATGCGGCGCGCGAGCCCGGTCGCATCATCGGTCTCGACGAAGGCGGCGCACAGCGTGCCCTCGCCCTCCGCTACTTGCAGCCGCTCGCCGGGCATCTTGCGCACGAAGCGGGCGATGGCGGTCTGCTTCTGCATGCCGATCACCGAATCGTAGTCGCCGCACATGCCTGCATCGCTCATGTAGGCGCTGCCCTGCGGCAGGATCTGCGCATCGGCGGTCGGCACGTGGCTGTGCGTGCCGATCACGGCGGAGACGCGGCCGTCGCAGAAATGGCCCATCGACATCTTCTCGGAGGTGGCCTCGCCGTGGAAATCGAGCAGGATCGCGGTGACGCTGCCGAGCGGGTGCTCCGCCAGCAACCGGTCGACGCCGGCAAAGGGATCGTCGATCGCATCCATGAAGAGGCGCGCCATGGCGTTGATCACCAGCAGCTTGCGCCCGTCCGCCAGCGCGAAGATGCCGTGCCCGTTGCCCGGCGTGCCCGGCGGGAAATTGATCGGCCGCAGCAGCCGTGGGTCGGCGGCGATGTAGGGGATGATCTCGCGCTTGTCCCAGACATGATTGCCGGTGGTGATGACGTCGACGCCGGCGGCGTAGAGCTCCTCGCAAATCTTGTCGGTGATGCCGAAGCCGTGCGCAGCGTTCTCGCCGTTGGCGACGACGAAATCGAGGGCGAGCTCGCGGCGCAGCCGCGGCATATGCTCGACGATGACGCTGCGCCCGGAGCGCCCGACCACGTCACCGCATAGAAGCAACCTCATGCTTGCCCGTCCTCCCGTCGCCGCCGGAACGCCGGCCCTTACCTATCATAACGCCCCGCGCCGCGCGGGCGACGCCCTCGCCACGGACGGGATCCGGGCGAAGCCGGGGCCTGATCTGACAGAGATTCTGACAGAGATTAGGTGAGGATGGAGCCACCTCGGCCGTCGGCATTGCATGACCCTCGTGGCCCGCTTTCGCAGGTGGGAGCCATATACCGGAACCAAGGCTCCGGCAGGGACAGCCCCCTAGAGGTCGATATCGGCCCCGGGGTATGTGCGACCTAACGCACCAGGCAGCCCCATCCTCGCCTTAGATGTGGGGCGTCTCGAGCCGCGCGGCAATCGCCTCGATGCGCAGGGCGAGATCGTCGATGCCGCCGGCCAGGCTTTCGGCCGCCGGAGCGGCGCCGTTGCCGGCGGCAGGGTGTCCGTTCTGCGCCTCGCGCGCCTCGGCCAGCTCGTCGGCCAGGATCAGCGCCGTCAACAGCAGCAGCCGCGCCTCGCCGACCGCGCCGAACTCCTTGGCGAAACCCTTCACCTTGTCGTCGACATAGCGGGCGAGCTCGCCGATGCGGCCTTCCTCGCCGGCGTTGCAGGCAACCGGGTAGTTGCGCCCATTGATGGTGATGGTGACCTGCGCCATCACGCCTCCAGGGCGTGATCGAGGCGACCGATCGCCGCATCGAGGCGCAGCGCGACGCTGTCGGTGGTGGCGAGCAGCGCGGCGTAGTCGGCCTTGGCCGCGGCCAGCGCGGCGCGACCGCTCCTCTCGCCCTCGTCGGCCCGGCCCGCCGCCTTTTCGAGGCGCGCCACCGCCCGCTCCAGGCGCGTCACCGCGTCGTCCAACTTGCTCATGCTCTGTGCTGCCTCGCCCTCGCGACGCGATACCTTACGCGTGCCGCAAATGCCGCGTCAATCGCCGCGCCGGTGCGATATCGGCGCGCCTCCGATCGGACGGTTTCTCGCTACGAGTCCGCTGGCGCCGCGATCATCGCTGGCTGACTCTCGCGGCGGTGCACGGCGAGCCGCCGCAGCCGCGCGAGCCTACATGATGCGGAACGCCGCGCGCTACGGCGTCGATCTCCAGCGATGAGGGACCACTAGAACAATCGCCCCGCCGCCACCCACCAGCCCGGCCGCTCGGCACGCAGCCGCGCCGCGGCGGCCGCCGCGGCTTCGGACGCGGCAAAGAGGGCGAAGCAGGTGGCGCCGCTGCCGCTGATGCGCGCGATGAGCGCTCCCTCCTGCGCCGCGAGGCGCTCGAGCACGTCGCCGATCGCCGGCACGAGCGCGATGGCCGCTGCGGCGAGGTCGTTGCGCCGCGCCGCCAGCACCGCGGCGAGGCCGCCGGCATCCGCCGGCATGGCGAAGCGCGCCGGCGCCGAGAACGGGCCCTGGCGCGCCTTGAACACGGCAGCCGTCGGCAGTGCGATGCCCGGGTTGACCAGCAGCGCCGTCACCCGCGGCAAGGCCGCCGCCGGCTCGACCGCTTCGCCGATACCGCCGAGCCAGGCAGCGCGCGCGGCGAGACAGACCGGCACGTCGGCGCCGAGCGTCGCGGCGAGCGCGGCGAGATCCGCCCGGCTGGGGTCGAGGCGCCACAGCGCGGCGAGCGCCTTCAAGGCGGCGGCGGCATCGCTCGAGCCGCCGCCGATGCCCGAGGCGACCGGGAGGTTCTTGATCAGCGTCAGCGCCGCCGCGGCCGGCCGGCCGGCTTGCGCCGCGAGGCCCTCGGCGGCGCGCCAGACGAGATTGTCGCGCGGCGCGCCGCCGAGCGCGGCGGCGTAAGGTCCACGCAGCGACAGCGACAGCGCCGCCGCCGGCTCGGCGATGACCTCGTCCGCCGGCTCGGCGAAAGCGACGAGGCTGTCGAGCAGGTGATAGCCGTCGGCACGGCGGCCGACGACATGCAGATAGAGATTGAGCTTCGCCGGAGCGGACCAGCGCTCAGCCATCAGCCGCCGCGCGTCGATGATCCCGAGGGCGGCTTGGCCGGGCCGCGATCGAGCTTGGTCTCGATGGTCTTGACCTCGTCGGCTTCGGGCTTGAACTGCAGCGCGCGGCGCCATTGGAAGCGCGCCTCGGCGACGCGGCCCGACTGCCAGTAGGCATCGCCGAGATGGTCGTTGACGGTCGGGTCCTCCGGCAGCAGCTCGATGGCATGCTCAAGGATTTGCGTGGCGTTGCCGAAATCGCCGAGCCGGTAATAAGCCCAGCCCAGGCTATCGACGATATAGCCGTCATTGGGGCGCAGCTCGACGGCGCGCTGGATCATCTTGAGCGCCGGCTCGAGGTTCTCGCCCTTGTCGATCCAGGAATATCCCAGATAGTTGAGCACCAGCGGCTGCTCCGGCTGCAGCTCGAGCGCGCGGCGAAGATCCGCCTCGGCGCGCGGCCATTGCCCGGAGCGCTCAAGCGCCACGGCGCGGCTGTAGAAGAGGCGCCAGTCGCGTGGCTCGGCATGGTCGACCCGGGCGAGCGCCTGATCATAGGCGGCGACGGCATCGCCGAAGCGGCTGCGCCCACGCAGGATGTCGCCGAGCTGGACCAGCGGCTCGGGGTCCTGCGGCCGCTCCGCCGCCATGCGCTTCAATTCGCCGGCCGCCTCGTCGGTGCGGTCGAGCGTGTCGAGCGCCAGGGCGGCGCGCAGCCGCGCCGTCCAGGCGAGCGTCGATTTGGCGTCGATGCTGCGGTAGAGCGCCAGCGCGTCCGCGGTGTGCTTCTGATCCTCATCGATCTCGGCGACCAGCATCTGCGCCAGCGGAAAATCCGGACGCAGATCGAGCGCGAGGCGGGCATAGATGAGCGACGCGTCAAGCGTCTCGTGTTGATCGAGAATGCTGGCGAGGTCGAACAGCGCCTCGGCCATGCCGTCTTGCGGCGATGCGATGATGCGCGGCGGCACCTCGCCGCGGGCAATGCGCTGCAAGGCCGGCGCGACGACGGCGACGCCCTGGTCGCTGGCGGCAAGGTCCTCATAGAGGCGCCGCGCCTCCTCGCTGCGCTGGTGCCGCTCGTAGAAATTGCCGGCGACCTCGACCGCGCGCCAAGTCGGCTGCGCCTGTCCGGCGATCAGCTTCTTGTAGCTTTCGTCGGCCTCGCCGATGCGGTCGGCGTAATCGGCGATCATCGCCGCGTGCAGGTCGCGCAGCGTCTGCACGCCGCGCACGTCGTTGAGCGCGTCGAGCGCCTGCAACGCCGGCGCGCGGTGCTCCAGGCCCATCTCGCACCAGGCGATGAGCAGCGGCGCGGAAAGCCGTTGCGCGCCGTCGCTCGGCAGCAGGCGCGCCCGTTGCTGTGCCGCCGCGAAGTCGCCGGCCTTGACCTCCTGCAGCAGCAGGACGATCTGCGCCAGGCCGGCACTGCGGTCGAGCTCGACGATGCTTTGCGCCAGCGGCACCGCCTCGGCGACGCGACCCTCGCTGACGCGCAGCACGAACGCGCGGCGCACCAGGTCGGCATTGTCGGGATCATCGGCCAGCGCCCGGCTCATATACTCGGCGGCACGCGGGTAGTCGCGCTGTTGCTGCGCGTGGCGCGCGGCGAGGTAGCTGCCGAGCGCGCTGGCCGGCGCCGCCGGAGCCGCGACGGGATCGGTATCGGCGCGCTCGCTGCGCCCGGCTTGGCTGCAAGCGGCCAGCGCGAGCGCCAAGGACGCCACCATCATGGCGCGCCGCGCCGCCGCCCGCTTCTTCACCCGCTGCACTTTGTTCATGACCTGTCCGCGCCTCTTGGGCGCTCACATATTAGGATAGTTCGGGCCGCCCCCGCCTTCAGGAACCACCCAATTGATGTTTTGCAGCGGATCCTTGATGTCGCAGGTCTTGCAGTGCACGCAGTTCTGCGCGTTGATCTGCAACCGCGGATTGGAGCCGTCGTCGCTGCGTACGATCTCGTAGACGCCCGCCGGACAATAGCGCTGCTCCGGTGCGTCGTAGCGCGGCAGATTGACCGTGACCGGGATCGCCGGATCGCGCAACACGAGATGGACCGGCTGGTCCTCTTCGTGGTTGGTGTTGGAGAGGAAGACCGAGGAGAGGCGGTCGAAGGTGATGCGGCCGTCGGGCTTGGGATACTGGATCTTCGCGCATTGGTCGGCGGGCTTGAGCGTCTCGTGATCGGCCTTGCCATGGCGCAACGTCCACGGCGCGAGGAAGCCCAGGCCGAGATTGTTGAGCCACATCTCGGCGCCGCCGTAGAGCGTGCCGAGCCACAGGCCCCAGCGACTCAAGCCCGGCTTCACATTGCGCACGCGATGCAAGTCGTCATAGACCCAGGAGCGCCGCCATGCTTGCGGATATGCCGCCAGCTCGTCGCCGCCGGCAGCGCCGCCCGCGAGCGCCTGATACGCCGCCTCCGCCGCGAGCATCCCGGTCTTCATCGCATTGTGCGAGCCCTTGATGCGCGGCAGGTTGACGAAGCCCGCGGCGCAGCCGATCAGCGCGCCGCCGGGAAAGACCAGCTTCGGCACCGATTGCAGCCCGCCCTCGTTGATCGCCCGCGCGCCGTAGGCGAGGCGCTTGCCGCCTTCGAAATAGGGGCGGATCGCAGGATGCAGCTTGAAGCGCTGGAACTCCTCGAAAGGCGCGAGGTGCGGGTTCTCGTAATTCAGATGGAGGACGAAGCCCACTGCCACCTGGTTGTCCTCGAGGTGGTACATGAAGGAGCCGCCGCCGGTCCGGCTGTCGAGCGGCCAGCCTTGGGTATGGACCACCAGGCCCGGGCGGTGCTTCGTCGGGTCGACCTGCCACAGCTCCTTGAGGCCGATGCCGTATTTCTGCGGGTCGACGCCGGCGCGCAACTTAAAGCGCGCGATGAGACCTTTGGTGAGCGAGCCGCGCGCGCCCTCGGCGAAGAGCGTGTATTTGCCGACCAGATCCACGCCGGGCGTGTAGCCGTCCTTGTGATGGCCGTCGCGCGCTACGCCCATTTCGCCGGTGGCGATGCCCTTGACGCTGCCGTCGTCGTTGTAGAGCACCTCGGCCGCGGCAAAGCCGGGATAGATCTCGACACCGAGCGCCTCGGCCTGCTGCGCCAGCCAGCGGCAGACATTGCCGAGGCTGACGATGTAGTTGCCGTGATTGTTCATCAGCGGCGGCAGCAGGAAATTCGGGATGCGCAGCTGCTTCGCTTCGCCGAGGATGAGGAAGCGGTCTTCGTTGACGGGGGTATTGAGCGGCGCGCCCTTTTCCTTCCAGTCGGGGATCAGCTCGTTGAGCGCGATCGGATCGATCACCGCGCCGGACAGGATATGCGCGCCGACTTCCGAGCCCTTCTCGACGATGCAGACCGAGACCTCGTGACCGTGCTGCTGGCTGAGCTGGCGCAATCGGATCGCCGCCGCGAGGCCGGCGGGACCGGCGCCGACGATCACGACGTCATACTCCATCCGGTCGCGCTGCATCGCCTCCCCTCAGGCCCACGAAATCGCCGCCACTATAGTGGATGAGACTTAAAGAGCCAGAGGCGAGGTGGTACCGTCCCGCCATGAGCGATGCGCAGCCGCTGGCCGAGCTCCTCCGCTGGTATGTCGCCATGGGCGCAGACGAGGCGATCACCGCCCAACCGATCGACCGGCTCGCGCCGCCGCCGGCAGCACCGACCCGCGAGGCCGCGGCGCTCGTCCTTGCCGTACCGCGCCCGGCGGCGGCGCCGGGGTCCGGCCGCGACGGGCCGGCTGCCACCGCGAGCGCGCGCCACCTGGCCGGAGCGGCGACCACTCTCGCCGAGCTCGCCGCGGCCGTGACCGCGTTCGAGGGCTGCGCCTTGAAGCGCACCGCCACCAACACCGTCTTCGCCGACGGTGTCGCCGACGCGCCATTGATGGTGATCGGCGAGGCGCCCGGCGCCGACGAGGACCGGCTGGGCAAGCCCTTCGTCGGCCGCGCCGGGCAGATGCTCGACCGCATGCTGGCGGCGATCGGCTTCGATCGCCGACGCAACGCCTACATCACCAACGTGCTGTTCTGGCGGCCGCCCGGCAACCGCAAGCCGACCGCCGAGGAGATCGCGGCCTGCCTGCCCTTCGTCCTCCGCCATATCGCGCTGCTGGCGCCCAAGGCAGTGATGCTGTCCGGCGGCACGGCGACCAGCGCGCTCCTCGGTGCCTCGGAGGGAATCACCCGGCTGCGCGGGCGCTGGTTCGACCTCGCGGTCGATGGCCTGCCCCGCCCAGTGCCGGCGCTGGCCACCTATCATCCGTCTTTTCTGCTGCGCTCGCCGGCGCGAAAAAATGAAGCGTGGCGCGATCTACTTTCGCTCCAGTCCAAACTCAAGGACGGACAGTAACTCACGAGAATCGGTAAGCATATCTGTCGGCAGGGCAAATTGCCTCGTTTTTAACCAGCATTTGTCCTTGCCCCGGGCTAGCCAAATAGTTTAGACGATCGGGATGCAGGGCAGGAGATATCAGCTCCAGCCGGGCAGGACTTGGGCGGGGCTTGGTGTTTTTGTTGCCCTTGCCGCGGTGTTGCCGGGCTCACTGACGACACTCTCCCCTAGCGCGGCGGCGTAGTCCGTCCGCACCTCGGCGCTCACCCCGAGCACCGAACTGCTGCGGGAGGCCGATCTCCCCTCGGTGCTCGCCGCCAGCGAAGCGCAGCACTATCACCGCATCTTCGGACTCCAGGGCACCGGCCAATGGGCCGCCGCCGACCGCGAAATCGCCCTGCTCAAGGACAAGCTGCTGCTCGGCGCGAGCGAGGCGCAGCGCTACCTCCATCCGCGTTGGCGCCCGCGCTACGCCGAGCTTGCGCGCTGGCTGGGGCAGCATGCGGACGAACCCGGTGCCAAGGCGATCTATGCGCTGGCGCTGAAGCACCAGCCGGCCGCCGCCGCCGCGCCGGCCAAGCCGATCGCCGCGCCGCTGGTGGTGCGCGACCTCGCCGACGAAACCAGCGGCGCCCCGGCGGCCGCCGCGCCCACCCCGCGCAAATCGCTGACGGCGCTCGAGCGGCGTCGGGCCGACATTCTGCAAGAAGAGATCCGTGGCCTCGCCTTTGCCGATCCGCGCCGCGCCGAGCGCGCGCTGGAGAGCGCCGAGGCCACGCGACTGCTCGACGGCGACGACATCGACGAGCTGCGCACCGTCGTCGCCGAAGGCTACCTCGCCGCCGGCCAGGCGCAGCCGGCGCTGGCGCTGAGCGCGAGCACGCGCGGCACCGCCTTTGCGCCGACGGCGCATTGGCAAGCCGGGCTCGCCGCGTGGCGCCTCGGCCGCCTCGGCGAGGCGCGCGGCCATTTCCAGGCGGTGGCGCGGGCCCAGGGCGTGTCGAGCCGGGCCACCGCGGCGGCGGCCTATTGGGCGGCGCGGGTCGAGCTGCGGAGCGGCCGGCCGGAGCTCTTCACCTATTGGCTCGGCGTCGCCGCCGAGCATCCGCGCACGTTCTACGGCCTGCTCGCCCGCCACGCGCTGGGCGTCGACACCGCCTTCGACTTCGAGAGCAACCCCTTCACCGAGAGCGACGCGCAGCATCTGCTCGATGCGCCGGCCGGGCGCCGCGCGCTGGCATTGCTGCAGATCGGCGAGTCCGCGCGCGCCGAGGCCGAGCTGCGCGCGCTGGCGCCGCGCGCTTCGGCTGCCATGATCGAGGCGATGGTCGGCGTCGCCGACCGCGCCAACATGCCCGCGCTCAGCCTGCAGCTCGCCGGGCTCATCGGCGAGGGCGGCGTGCGGCTCCACCACGCGCTCTACCCGGTGCCGCGCTGGACGCCGATCGGCGGCTTCACCGTCGACCGCGCCCTCGTCTTCGCGGTGATGCGCCAGGAATCGCAGTTCCTGACGGATGCGAAGAGCTATGCCGGCGCGCTCGGCGTGATGCAGCTCATGCCGGCGACGGCGCATGCCATGGCGCGGCGCGCCGGCGTGCGGCTGACCGACCGCGACCGGCGCAACATGCGCGACGCGCTCGCCGACCCCGAGTTCAACATGGCGCTGGCGCAGGAATATATCACCGAGCTCATGCAGAACGAGCGCATCAAGGGGAATTTGCTGCTGCTCGCCGCCGCCTACAATTGCGGTCCCGGCGCGCTGCAACGCTGGCGGTCCGATCCGCAGCTGCGCAAGGACCCGCTGCTCTTCGTCGAGAGCATCCCGTCGCATCAGACGCGCATCTTCACCGAGCGCGTGCTGGCGAATTACTGGATCTATCGCCTGCGCCTGGGGCAGAAGCTGCCCGATCTCGACGCGCTTGCCGCCGGCGAATGGCCGACCTATACCGCTCTGGACCGTCCTCCCGAGCCGGATCGTCGCCATGCCGAAAATCGATGAATCGCGCCCGTTCCTCCCGGTCAACATCGCCGTCCTGACCGTCTCAGACACGCGCAGCGCATCCGACGACAAGTCCGGGCAGACCCTGGCCGATCTCATCGCCACCGCCGGCCATCGCGTCGCGCAGCGCCGCATCGTCAAGGACGACCAGGCGGCGATCGTCGCCCAGCTGCGCGCCTGGATCGCCGACCCCAATATCGACGTGGTGATCTCGACCGGCGGCACCGGCGTCACCGGCCGCGACGTCACGCCGGAGGCGTTCCAGACGGTCTACGAGAAGGAGATAGCCGGGTTCGGCGAGCTCTTCCGCTGGCTCAGCTACCAGAAGGTCGGCACCTCGACCATCCAGAGCCGCGCCACCGCCGGCGTCGCCGGCGGGACTTATCTCTTCGCGCTGCCGGGCTCGCCGGGCGCTTGCCGCGACGGCTGGGACGACATCATCAAGCATCAGCTCGACAACCGCCACCGCCCCTGCAACCTGGTCGAGCTGATGCCGCGGCTGCAGGAACACCTCACGCGCGCCGGCCGCGGCTGACGGTCTTGCGCCAGCGCGCATAGGCGCTGATGTCGTCGACATCCTCGAGCGTCTCCAGCAAGGCCACCGACATATCCTTCGGCAAGCCCGCGCGCGTGTCGGCGAGCGCATGCTCGCTCGACCAGCGCACGCGCTCGAACAGGCGGTGCGGCAGGCGCGGCCGGCGCCGCAACCCGACGAGCCAGTAGCCGCCATCCGCGGCCGGGCCGAACACGGCCTGGTGATCGCCGAGCGCGCGGAACGCGGCGGCGATGTGCGCCGGCCGGATCGCCGGAATGTCCGAGCCGATGATGATGGCGGGTCCCGGCGGCAGCGTGCGGAACACGCGCGCCATGCGCCGGCCGAGATCGCCGCCGCCCTGCCCGCGCCAGCGCACCGGACCGCGCCATGGCGGCCGCCGCGCGGCGCGGTCGGGCGTGATCCAGACATGGCAGCGCCAGCGCCGGTCGCGCGCCACGCGCCGCAGCAGCTTCGCCGTCGCCAGCCGATAGAAGCGCAGCGCCGCGAGGGCGCCAATGCCCGCCGCCAGCCGCGACTTGACGCGCCCGAGCCGCAGCTGACGCAGGAAGACGACGAGATGCCGCGCCGGCCTCATGCCCTCACCCGTAAAGCCGCAGGATGAGGCGCGGCGGCAGCCCGAGGAAATAGAGCGCGAGGCAGCCGAGATTGCGCAGCGGGCGCGCGACATAGCCGTCGCGCCGGTAGCGCGCCGCCGAGGTGACGGCATCGGCCGCGAGCGGCGCCAGGCGATGCCGTCCGAGCCGCCGCGCCAGGTCCACATCCTCCATCAGCGCCAGCGGCCGGAAGCCGCCGACCGCGCGATAGAGCGGCGCGGCGATGAGCAGCCCCTGATCGCCGTAAGGGAGCGCCAGCCGCCGGCAGCGCCAGGCGACCACGGCCTCGACGCGCCGTGCCGCGGGCGCGGCATCGTCGAGCCGGAAGCGGAGATAGCCGGCGCGGCCGGCATTGGCGGCATCGGCGATGAAAGCGGCGACCGCGGCGGCCCAGCCCGGACCGAGCCGCGTATCGGCATGGAGGAAGAGCAGCCACGCCCCGGCCGCCGCCGCGCCGCCGGCGGCGAGCTGCGCCCCGCGCCCGCGCGGCGCCGCGATCGCTCGCGCGCCGCGCTCCTCGGCGAGCGCCGTCGTCGCGTCGCGCGAGCCGCCGTCGGCGACGAGCACTTCGCGGATCAGCCCGCGCTCATGCGCTTCGGCGAGGGCCGAAAGCGCTGCCGGCAGCGCTTCGACGGCGTCCAGCGTCGGAATGATGATCGAGAGCGGCGGTGCGTCGGAGGATCGCATGCTCGCGGCACAGCTTAGTGCAGACCGGCCGGTTCGGCCAAACCGGCGGTGGCGCGCCGGCCGGCTTGGGCGCCTGACGGATCGGCCGCCGGGTGGCGACGTTAGCCAAGATTGCGCCGGCTTGCAGGAATGGCCCATGTCCGAGAAAAAGGTCGAGACCGCGGAAGCCTTCATCGCGCACGGTGCCGCCGTGCTGCCCGCCGTCGGCGTCGACACCTATAACGCCGAGCTGCGCGAGGCGGACGGCTTCGTCGGCGACCGCGCCAGCAAGCGCGCCTTCACCGAGATCCTCACCGATTGGCGCGAGCGCCTGAAGCGGCTGGGCGACGATCCGTTCGGCGACACGCCGACCGCGGAGATCAGCAAGAAGAAGCTCGAGAAGGTGCTGCAATCCGGCGATGCCGAGGCCGCCGGGCTGGTCCAGGGCGCCATCGAGGAGTTCGCCCAGGAGCTCGCCGGCGTCACCCGGCGCTTCCTGCGCCTCAAGGCGTGGCGCGGCACCGAGCGCATCGCCATCGGCGGCGGCTTTCGCGAGAGCCGCATCGGCGAGCTCGCCATCGGCCGCACCGCAGTGCAGATCAAGGGCGACGGCATCGACATCGAGCTGGTGCCGATCGAGCATCATCCCGACGAGGCCGGGCTGATCGGCGCGATCTACCTGGCGCCGCCCTGGATCTTCGCCGGCCACGACGCGATCCTCGCCGTCGATATCGGCGGCAGCAACATCCGCGCCGGCATCGTCGAGCTGCGCAGCAAGAAGAAGCATGA
>Ga0073928_10009090_pt1 | contig 12208 bp, 7 predicted proteins | sample PaiPotPPA55metaG_FD_76969 | JGI IMG/M metagenome (GOLD analysis project Ga0073928, IMG submission 76969) | Iron sulfur acid spring bacterial and archeal communities from Banff, Canada, to study Microbial Dark Matter (Phase II) - Paint Pots PPA... ...
CGTTCGCGCTGAACCAAAGCGCCCACAACGCCGTGATAGGAATCGAGATCACCGCTGTTCTGGACAACAAGAAGGCCCAGTTCGTGGCGTCCTGTTTCGGCTCGGGCACAGCTTGCCGTTGAGGCTTTATGTTGTAAGCCACAAAGCCCGCGGTTCCAAACCAAATGAACGACGCGACGAGTGGCAGGTCAAAGACGCTTCCGGTGTAGTAATCCTGCCGGTCAATCGCACGGTTCGTAATGTAAGATCCCGCTGCGTATAAGATCGAAGCGCTGAAAAGATGGGCATACACTTCGCGCCATTTTCCCTTTGAGCGGTTCATCAGCATGGCGAAACCGGCAGCCAGCACCAGGTTTTCTACCGCCGCTAAATGGTCGTACATCCAGCCGTAGGTCAGTACGTTAGGTGAGATGTATTGCCACGGAATCACAACAAAGAGGTAGAGATAAACCCACCAAACAAGCAGCAGCGTGAAGTCCAGGTAGCCGGTGTGAACGTTTAAATCGTCGCGCCGATCGTGCGGCTTCAATGCCAGCGCGCCAATCATGGGCACGGGGTGGAGGAACAGAATCACGTCGCCGATAAACGGGTTAGGGGTTTGCTTCCGCAGCACCACTTCGAAGTAGGTCCATATGGACTGGCCAACCAGCCACGCGGCGCATCCCAAGGCCAGCAGCAACCAAAATAGCCGCGTTCGCCGCTCCGGCAGCGACGAATTCATCATGAGCCCAACACAGGCGAAGAGGGCGGCGAGGCATTGGAAAACGTCGCCAAACGCCGTCAGACCCCTCCCACTTGGGGCGGTGAGTGCTACGAGGCAATAGCCGCCGACGATCACGCCCCAGCCTGCTAACAGAGCCCAGCTTGACGCGGACATCCGCGGGGCGCGGGTCAGTAATCGGTTGAGGGCGGTGTCTGGCGCGTTCATGCTAGCCTACAGGCGGTTCGGCTCATACGAGGATACGATTCTAGGGGGTCTCGGTCGAATAGGAATCCTGGGAGCGTGACTTGAGTAGCAATACTGTTGCGGCTAACTCGGTTAAGTTTTGGGCTAGGTAAGTTACGGGACCGCAAGTGGTTGCGGCCCTAAGGCTGTGTCTATGGATGCGAAGACTGGCCGCCTTGGCGCTCGGCTACGATCTTACGGGCGTTTTGATAGAGCGCTCGCGACTGCGGAATCAATTCAACAGCCTTTTCGAGCTGGGGGTCGTCCTGCAACGCGATCTTGAAGCCCTCATTTAGTCCGAAAGCGCTGGTGAATACTTCGCGCTTAATCTGCAATTTAAGCCAAGTCAGGTTTTCCTGAATTTCGGGCTCGGTGTACTTGATGTGCTGCTTATCCAGATATTTCCGGAATTCGTTGATGACCTCGTCATTCGCAACGAAGTCCTTGGTGATCTCAGGCTTAGCGCTAAGGTAGAAGCGGGTAAAATCGCCGACTCCCTGGGGGGTCGCGTAAAACACGCCGCGGCGATAGAGCGAGAGCTGGAAATCGTCCTGTTTGGGTGCGGCTACAAAGTCGTCGGGGGTAATGCCACCTTGTCCGAAGACCTGGCGACCGCTATCGGTGAGTTTAACTTCGGGCTGCTTAGGCCTTTGCGGATTGTAGTGATAATCGTAGAGCGAAACGTTTTTGTAATCGCGCTGAATCAGGCGGCCACTAGGGGTGTAGTAACGTGCGGTGGTGAGCAACAGGGCAGTCTCTTCACTGAGCGGGAGCTGGGTTTGCACCAAGCCTTTGCCGAAGCTATTTTCACCGACTACTAAGCCGCGGTCGTGATCCTGTATAGCACCGGCAACGATTTCGGAAGCGGAGGCGCTCTGGCCGTTGATCAACACCACCAGGGGAACTCCTATGCCTTGATTGCCGCGCACGGCGTAATAGCGACGCTCCGGGGACGAACGGCCGCGGTGCGAAACTACGATTTCGTTTTTGTCGAGGAACATATCGGCCAAGCCGACAGCTTGACTAAGAAGGCCGCCGCCATTATTACGGATGTCGAAGACGAGGCCGTCGAGCTTGGGATAATCGAGCTGCTTAAGAGCGTCGGCAACGTCGTTATCGGTGGTTTCGCTGAAGGATACCAGGCGCACGTAGCCGATACCGGGCTTCAGCATGGTCAAGAACTCGACCGCGGGGCGGGAAATTTCGTCGCGGGTGACGGTGACTTCGATGGGCTTGTCCCAGCCTTCGCGGCCGAGCGAAATGTGAACGACAGTACCCTTGGGGCCTTTCAGCATGTCCGCAACTTCTGTGCCGGTAAGACCGTCGCAGGATTTACCTTCGACTCTCAGAACGATGTCGCCGGGCCGTATGCCGGCTTTGTAAGCAGGTGAGCCAACAAAGGGTGCGAGGACTACGGTCTGATTTTCGCGCTGCGAAATGGTCATCCCGACGCCGTAATATTTCCCCTGCTGCTCTTCCTTGAAGAGAGCGTACTGCTTGGGATCAAAAAAGTTTGAGTGCGGGTCGAGAACGTGCAGCATGCCGGGGATTGCGCCGTCGTATATAACTTTGTCGGTGTCCACGGGGTCGGCGTAATTACGCTGGACCACAGAGAGCACACGCGTGAAACTTTTCACCGAGTCCTGAAGTTGCGAGTCGCTACTACTGGAGGCGTGGGCTCTGAGCGTGGGGCCGAAGAGGCCTCCGAGAATGGCTGAGATGCCGAGGACGGCTATAAGTACGACGACGCCACGCTTGGATGATGGCTTATGCTTCATGCGACCTCACTGTTGCCCCAGATTCCAAGTGTACCACACATGCTTTTCGCGGCTGCGCGAGGTAGGGCTGATCTTTCGTCGAGAGTAGAGGAGCCGCGGTGCGCCTAATTTGCGGGCGTTCAAGAGTTCCTAACATCGTTGAAAGTGACTCGCAAATTGCGCGCGGCGGTGCTTGCTTAGGAGTGGTTGTGGCCCCGGGTAGAAATGGTTTAGTGCTTTGTTTTCTATAACTTCTACTTTTTGACCAGAACCGGGTAGAAATTTCGAAATTCTCGCTTGTTTTGTGCGCGGTTTCTTCGAGGATTTGGCGGTCTAAGGTATGCGCGAGCAGAGCATTTTCCCGGTTAGCGAGGTACAACATTTCAGACGGCTGCTGGCCGCCTTCGTTAGCGCCGAACCTAGACTCAATACTCATCACAACGATGGTAGGAAGTTTCCTCGTGAAATACAAGGGTATGCGGCGGTGAACTTGGTTCGAAAGAGCTCGAGTTATTTTTGGCTTAGGAAGTACAGATCGTGCTGTCCGCCTGGGCGCGCGTAGACGAAGGTGGAAAGATCGTGCGAGAAGTCGTAGGCGTTGCCGTTGAAGGCGATGCTGAACGAGAAGGGAAGCGTTAGCGCGACCTGAACGGGGCCGGTCAGTTTTCCATCGATCCAGGGTTGGCGGTAAATCGTCATTTGTCCGCGGGCGGCCACGGCATACAAAAATGATTTCTGATCCGGGGCTAATACGACGCCGAAAGTTACCGTGCCTGGAACCAACGCATCGCATTTACCGTCGGCGAGGGAAATCTGGTAGATTCCAACGCGATCACCTCGTACCACAAAAGCGACCATATATTTTCCGTCCGCACTCACGTCGGCGGGAAACGCACACCCGGTTGAGACTGTACGTGCGCCAGAACCGTCAATGTTTACTTTCCAAACGGATATATTCGAGGGCGGTTGGAACGCACCGAGGTAGAGGGCCTTATCATCGCTGCTCCAGATGCTGGTGGCGACGTATTGCCCATTCCAGGGCACTTCGTGAACTCCGCTGCCGTCGGCTCCCGCAGTGTAAATCCTGCTCGACTTGTTTGCGTCGTCGACGTAATTAATCTGCCGGCTGTCGTGCGACCAGGTGCCGGTGGCCAAGCGCTCCGAGGATGCCACCTTCGCTTTGTTCTTTCCGTCGATGTCGGACACCCACAATTCGGCGTGGTTCGCCTCCGGAGTAGTAACGAACATCAAACGCTTGCCGTCCGGCGAAATTGAAGGCTGGCTGGCAGTCTCGGAAACGATGTCCACGGATTCCTTTGAGTGCACGTGGTAAGCGGTGAGAAACCCGGACGATTTTCCGTTGACGTAGTAAAAACCTTTTCCTCCCGGATCCGGCATTGGGGAGAGATCGGGACCGGCACCCAAGGTTACCTGCGTCAACGAGCGGTCTGCTAAGTTGTATTTCCAGATGTTCGTCAGGCCGTTGACACTATGGCTAAAAAACAAGGACTTTCCGGGCTCGGCCCACGCTGCGTTACCCACGTCTCCTGGTACTTCGCCTAGGTCGACGGCTGAGTGAGTTGAGATGGTCACTTTGCGAAGTCGAGTATCACTAAATACGTTCGTTGAAGTAGCTACCAACAACGCATCCCCACCTGGGTAAGGGAGTAATCCAATTGGGAAACCGGCGGCTGCGTCGAATTTGAAGATCTCTTCCGCGCCGACGCCGGATTTGTTTGCGCGGAATATCGTTGGGGATGGTGGGATCACGTAGAAAAGAGAATTGCCATCCGCCGAAGGAACCACTCCGGCGCCGGTCAATACCTTCCGTGGTGCACCGCCCAGCGTGGGGACCGCCCAGATTTCGTAGTCCCCGAGAGAGCGCTGATAGAAAATCTCGCCGCCGTCAAACGAAAAACCGGTCACGTTCTTGTCGCCTGCGTCGGAGGTGAGCTGAAGCGGCTCGCCACCAGAAGTGAGCATGACGAAGACCTGAAACGTGCCGCTCACCGGCGAGTCGAATGCTACGGTATGGCCATCCGGCGAGAGAGTTGCGTGCGCCATGGGCTTATTCCAGTGGCTGATTTTCCTCACTTGACCCGCGACAATAGGCGCGCTTGCATGATTCCAAAAGTGAAATGCCGCGAACGCCGCGCCTAGCACGATGATGGCGCACAGCGCAGCGAGAATATATTTCCGGCTCGCACCGCTGGATATGGGGTTTGCAGCCGCATCGCTGACGCTGCGAATTGAAGTGGATGAACCTGAAGGCGCGGCGGCGCTGTGGGGACCGCTTTCGGCGGACGCGGGAATTCGGCCGGAATCCGTATCTCTGCGAAGGCGCTTCAAATCCGCGCGCATTTCCGGCGCCGACTGATAACGCAGGTCGCGCTCTTTTTCGAGCGCCTTGTTGATGATGTCTTCGAACTTTGGCGGAACGTCAGGATTCAGGCGCACGGGAGCCACGGGAGCCTGATGCAGAATCGCGTCAGTGATCACTCCGGAAGTGTCACCGCGAAATGGCAGAACACCGGTGACCATTTCATACAGCACAACGCCAAAAGAGAACAAGTCGGTGCGCGCGTCGAGTTCCTTGCCGCGGACCTGCTCGGGTGACATGTACGCCACGGTGCCGACCGTTGCTCCGGGACTGGTCAACATATCGGCCGCGACGGTGGGCATTGAGGAAACGCCGACGCCTTGCGCGATGCGAGGCGAAGGCGCCAGCTTGGCCAGGCCGAAATCGAGAATCTTCGCGTGGCCGCGCTTGGTTACAAAAATATTGGCAGGCTTGATGTCACGGTGGACTACTCCCTCTGCGTGGGCTGCGTCGAGGCCATCCGCTACTTGAATGCCCAAATCAAGAATGGCATCCATTTCCATCGGCTGGCCGCCGATGCGATGCTTCAGCGTCACGCCGTCCAAGTACTCCATGGCGATGAATGCGTGGCCGTCCTGTTCGCCGATCTCGTAAACGGTGCAGATGTTCGGATGATTCAGCGCTGAAGCGGCTTGTGCTTCGCGGCGAAATCGTTCGAGAGCTTGCGGGTCGCGCGCGACTTCGTCAGGCAGGAACTTCAGGGCCACGAATCGGCGAAGGGTAGTGTCCTCGGCTTTGTACACCACGCCCATGCCGCCGCCACCGAGTTTTTCTGTGATTCGGTAATGCGAGATGGTCTGGCCGATTCGAGATGGGGACTCAGGCATGGGCGGACATCTTAGGGTGGAGTAGAAGGCAAGTCAACGGAGGGGGGCTTTCGGTTGTTTAGCCTTCGGCGTTTCCCGCGGAGGGGGCGTAGCGGCGGAGAATGGCCATGGAAACTACTAAAGCGAGGATTAGGCATCCCAACAACCCGAGTTCACCCATGCTTGCTTTAAATATGCTGGCGCCATCGGCGGACCAGATTCCACCCTTGGTGAGTGAGGCGGCTTCCAAAGTAATGACGAGGATGCGCCGAATGCAGGCGATCAACGCGACGATAAGAAATGGTTCGGTGACGAGAACATGAGAGTGTATGGAAATGCGGACAGTGTGGAGAATTTCGACCAGCATTAATACTAGAAGAAGCTGGTCCAGGACGACCAATGTTTGACTAGTGATGTCCCAATGAACGAAGGCATCCCAAAGCAATTTTCCGGCGCTGGCCATGCTGCCGAGAGCGGTTGCGAAGATCAATATAGCGAGGACGGCATAGATGAGGACTTCGGCTTTGACTAGAAAGCCGCTGAAAAATTGACGGAGTTTTTCTTCGGCCATATGGGCGCTCGCGCGGTTGAAGTCGCCGCAGAGACTTAGTGCGACCGGGAGTATATAACGATATTTGAATCTATCGAAGAGTGAGAAAGCTGATGCACGGAGATTGGTGGCGAAGACTACGAGCGGAACTTCAGCGGCTAAAGCCGGTTTGGTCCTGTGGGATTTATGTCGTGGCTCAAGCCACGACCCACAAAGATTTACTTCAGCGGCTAAAGCCGGTTTCGGTTTTGCAGGTTTATGTCGTGGCTGAAGCCACGACCCACAAAGATTTTCCTGAATGATCGAGCGTAAGAGTTTCGACGCGATTATTCGTGGCGGAGGGCGATTAGGGGATCTACGCGTGAGGCGCGGCGAGCGGGGAGCCAGCATGCGACCAGGCCGGTGATGAGGAGCAAGATCGGCACGAGCGCGAGCGTCCACGGATCGTAGGCGGAGACGCCCCAGAGTTGAGTGGCGATGATTTTTCCCAGGGCCAGGCTGACCAGCAGGCCGAGAACTACTCCGATGCCTACGAGGCGGAGACCCATGCGAATAACCATCTTCAGAACGTCGGAACCTTCCGCGCCTAGGGCCATGCGAATGCCGATTTCCTGAGTGCGCTGCGCGGTGGTGTAGGCGAGCACGCTGTAAACTCCGATGGTTACCAGAATCAAGCCGACAGAAGCGAAGATCATCATTAGCATGAAGCCGAAGCGTGGGCCGGCGTAAGAGAATTGGCTGATGTAGCCTTCCAGTGTGCCGGTGAGCGTGAGGGCGACGTTGGAGTCGGTGGCCCAGACTTCGTGGCGTACGGCATTCAGCATGGACAGCGGCTCCAGCGAGGTGCGGACGAGGATTCCGCGGAAAGCGGAGCCGGTCACTGTGTAGGGAACCCAGATTTCCGGCCTGATGGGATCCTGCAGGCCGCTGTTCTTCACGTCGGAAACTACTCCGATAATCTCGAAGGTGGGGTCGGCGACTTTGTCTTCAAATTCGGCCAGCTGCGCGATGCGGACTTGCTTGCCGATGGGATTGTCATTGGACAAATATTTCTTGGCGAAAGTCTGGTTGACGACGGCGATTTTGCGCGCGGAGTTGACTTCGGATTCGTTGAAGGGACGTCCATCGAGAAATTGGATTTTTAGAACGGGGAAGTATCCTTCGCTGCAAAGCTGGAAAATGGCGTCCCATTTTTCGGGGTGAGTTTTTCCGGGGACTTCAATTTCGCTGTTGATTCCGCCGTAGGGCGGGAGCGTGCTGGTTTCGGAGGCGTCCACGACACCGGGAAGGGATTTCAAACGCTGTAACAACGGGCGATAAAAATTGGTGATCTGGGCGGCGGTTTTGTAGCGTTCCACCGGGAGAGGCAGCCGGACGGTTAAGATGTGATCCGGTTGCAGGCCGAGATGCACTTGGCGAAGAGCGACGAAGCTGCGCATTAAAAGTCCTGCGGCAACCAGAAGCGTGAGCGAAAGGGCGACTTCGGTGATTACCAGGGCGTTGCGGAATCTTCCGTGACGAAAACCGCCGGTGAGACCTTTGCCGGTGTCGCGGAGCGGCTCGTTCAAATCTTTGCGCGCGGCTTTTAGTGCGGGAACTAGGCCAAAGATTAGGGCGGTGAGGATCGCCACGGTAAGAGTGAACAAGAGGACTGGCAGGTTCAGACGGATTACAGCTTCGGACGGGATAATGTCCGGAGGCATCAGTGCGACGATGAATCGCAAGCCAACCGACGCGAGCAGAGTGCCGATGAGGGCGCCACTTAGCGCCAGGATCAAACTTTCAACCAAGAGTTGGCTTATCAAACGGCGACGGCTGGCGCCTAGCGCAGAGCGAATGGCGAATTCTTTTTCGCGGGTGGTGGCTCTGGCGAGAAGTAGATTTGCGACGTTGCCGCAGCCGATCAGTAGGAGCAAGCCGACGGCGGCAAGCACGATGTAAAGGGTTATGCGAAAATGGCCGACCACTTGTTCCGTGATAGATTGAATGCGCACAGTGAAGTGTTTTGGATACATCTTTGGATAGACAGTGGCGAGGCGCGTGGCCACGACAGTGATGTCCGCTTCGGCTTGCTTTATTGAAACGCCGTGACGCAAGTGGCCCAGGAAATACCAATAGCGCATGGGCATCCCGGATTCGTCGGTTTCGGTAGCGGCGTGACTGAGCTTTCGGGGAATCCACAACTCGGCGTCGCCCCAACTGAAGCGCGGCGGCATGATGCCGATCAAAGTTCGCGGGGTGTCGTTTAGAACGAAGGTTTTGTTGACGATATTCGGATCGGCGCCAAATTGTTTGACCCAAGTTTTGTAGCGCAGCACGAAAACCGGCGGCGCGCCGGGCTCGTAATCCGCGGGCTGCATCACGCGGCCCAGCAGAGCAGGCATACCGAGAAATTCGAAGGTTCCGGGAGTGACGAAGTTTCCATCGAAGCGCTGGGTGCCTTCGTTCGCGCGATAGAGTACGTCAATGGAAGAATTGCCGATGACGCCGTCGAAAACGTGATTTTGGTCCATGTAGTCGAGGAACTCGGAGGCGCTGAAGGCGGGGCGCCCATCTTGCTCGTCTTGTTCTGTGTCGTGGATGAGGATGGACATGTAGCGCTGCGCGTCAGGGTAGGGAAAAGGCTCCATCAGAATATTTTCGATTACGCTGAAGATGGCGGTGGAGGCGCCGATGCCGAGGGCCAGCGTCAGGATTGCAACGAGAGCGAAGCCCGGGGATTTTCTTAGGGTGCGAAGCGCGTAGCGGACGTCCTGAAGTAACGTTTCCATAGAACTCCACGTGATACGCACTGGAACAATAAACCGTTTGACGCCGCCAGGCAAAAATAAGTTTTCTGGGTACATTCGTGTGGATGGGCGCGGGAGCCGACTGGCCTTGGGTACAGGTAATGCAGACGATGTGCGCAAGATCGAGCGCGTTGACGCTGGCGGCGGGGCGACATACCGTTGTGTAAAGTGGTAATCCTGCGGAGTGGAGACGACCATGAGCTACGTGCGCGAGAAGTTTGTGTCAACGGGGATCCTGATGGTTGGACTGTGCCTTTCGCCGGTGGCGTTTGGCCAGGCGCAAAATTCGGCTTCTGCTGCGGCTCCGGCGCAAAATTCGGGACAAGCGCAGACGTCGGGTCAAGCGGCACAGGCACCTGCAAAAGATAAGGCGCCAGCTTCCGCGGAACCTCAGTTGCAGGACCAATCCGCGCCGCAAGATCAATCGCTCGGAGCGGTTGCGCGCCAGGCAAAGGCGCAGAAGGCCAAGAGCGAGCCTGCGAAGGTTTATACGGAAGATAAGTTAGCCGGGCTGTCGGGGCGCGGTGTTTCGTCCGTTGGATCGGGGAATTCGGGCGGCGGAGCTTCGTACGGCGGCAATTCCTACAACAACACTGCGGCGAGCGGCGGTGGTGGTGGACAGTCTCTGGGTAGCAACGAGTCGTATTGGCGCGGCAGGGCCAATGCAATACGAGGTCAGATGGCACAGTTGGACGCGCAGATCGCGGGAATCAGGGAAGAGATTAAGAAGAAGGGCGCAGTCACCGTGGATCCTATGAGCGGAGCAGCGGCTGGCGTGATTTACGTTGAAGACCGGAATAAGCAGATCCAGCAGGTTGAAGCGCAGAAAGAGAAACTGCAACAATCGCTGGACGATTTGGCGGAAGAAGGACGAAAGGCTGGCGCGGATTCAGGGTGGTTCCGCTAAGACGCGAAGATCACTGCGAAGAAACAGGAAGCGTCCTACGATGCGGACAAGGGTAGAGGTAAGTAACCGAGAATAAGAACCCGCAGCCTTGAAAAAGCGAAGAGTTACTGCACCCCCAGAGACAAAAGCACCGCTCCCCGCAAGAGAACAACAATTCAATTAAATGGGAAAGATGCACGGGGCGGCGTTAGCCATGGCTCGCGACGGTCGTGGCGTCCACGCAGCCTACGCGGCGCGCGGGACGAAAAGTGGGGGGACGGTCGTGGCGGCCATGCGGCTGGCGCGGCGAGCAGGCCCGAACATACGGACAGGGTTATGGCGGTTTGCGGATTTTCCAAAGCAATGCGAAAATACGGGCATGAAAAAACTGTTAACAATAGCGGCAACGATTTTGATGTCGAGCGGTTTAGTGGTGGGGAGCGCGAAGGCGCAAGACCCTAATTCGAACAACACACAGGCGCCTTCGTCGCAAACGCCTGCGGCGAAGCCTGATTCGGATAAGAAGCCTGCCGATACCAAGGCGGCTCCGGCGAAGAAACCTGCGGCGAAAACTCCTGCTGCGAAGGGGTCCGACGAGCAAGCTTCGGATTCCAAGACGCCGGCGGCCAAGGCGTCTGGGGATAAAGCGCAGACTGGCACCGCGACGAAAACTCCGGTTCATCACGCAGCTGCGGGTACTCCTCTGGTGCTGAAGACGGAGAAAGATAAGACGAGCTACGCGATTGGAATGAACATTGGAAAGAGCGTGAGCAAGAATTCCATGGACGTTGATCCTGCGATTGTGGCGCGCGGGATAAAAGACGCGTTGGCGGGGGGCAAGACTCTATTGACCGACGATGAGGCGAAGGCGGTGATGACCACGTTCCAGACGGAAATGCGAAAAAAGGTGGAGGACAAGATGCAAGAAACGGCGGCAACAAATAAGAAAGATGGAGATGCATTTCTAGCGGAGAATAAAGGGAAAGCGGGAGTGGTTACGCTGCCGAGCGGGCTGCAGTACAAAATAATCACGGAAGGCAGCGGGCCGAAGCCTACAGCGCAAGACACGGTGGAATGCAATTACAAAGGAACGCTGCTGGACGGCACGGAATTTGATAGCACAGCGAAGCATGGCGGCAAGCCGGCAACATTTCCCGTTGGCGGAGTGATTAAGGGATGGACCGAGGCTTTGCAACTGATGCCAGTCGGGTCCAAGTGGCAGCTATTTATTCCCGGCGATCTGGCGTACGGGCAGCGCGGGGCGGGCGGAGTGATAGGGCCTAACGCGACGCTGGTTTTTGAGGTTGAACTGGTTTCGATTCAGGCCAAGCCTGCGGCGGCGGCTCCCTCAAAGTAAATTTGGCCGGCAGCGGAAACTTGGAAAAACGGCGCCGCAGGGGCAGGTATTAGAGATAAACTGCAACCGCGGCGCCGTACTGCGCAACTAACTTCCAAATGTTTAGCGTTCCACACCTGATTATCATCTTCGTGGTCGTCCTAATTGTATTTGGGCCGGAGAAGCTGCCGGACCTGGCGCGGAATCTGGGCAAAATCATGGGCGAGTTCCGGCGTGCTACGGGCGATCTGCGTTCGACGTTCGATGAACACATGCGGGACATCGAGCGCGAAGCCAACATGCGCGCAGCTGCGGCGGTGGGTACGGGGACGACGATTGCTCCAACGGAACAGAACACGAGCGTTCAGCCGAAGGTTGCGAGTGCCGAAGGGACTGTGACCGCGGACGCGCCGCGAGGGTGGACCGTGGCGCCTCCCAATCCGTCTGCCGGAGAAAACGCGGCGGCGTCTGCGACGGAGACGGCTGGCGCTACGCAAGCGGACGCCGCTGACACGAATCCTGCTGGCGAGAATGCATCAAGAGCGAGCGATTCCGCAGGCGCAGCCGATACGGGAGCGACACAGGCGGGGGCGACAACGGCTCGCGTCGACGCAGGCCACGAAGGCGCAGTGGAGTCAGCCAAAGCTGACCACAGCAAGGGGAGCGATGGCGGAAGCCGCCCAGCCTGAGCTGAACGCGACTCCGCCGGCGGATAACGATCCGGGCGGGCGCATGTCGTTTTTCGAGCACTTGGTGGA
>Ga0073928_10009091_pt1 | contig 12206 bp, 9 predicted proteins | sample PaiPotPPA55metaG_FD_76969 | JGI IMG/M metagenome (GOLD analysis project Ga0073928, IMG submission 76969) | Iron sulfur acid spring bacterial and archeal communities from Banff, Canada, to study Microbial Dark Matter (Phase II) - Paint Pots PPA... ...
AGCGATCGATAGCTACACTGAGTCATTGCGAAAGCTATGAGCTCATCCAGAACAGTCGAGCCGGGTGCTATCCCACGCAAGGAAATGGTTCCACCACACCTGTTCCTCAGGGCAACACCGTTTGCGACGTGATTGACGGCGCTAAAAAGAAAGCTTGGCCGGACTTTGATGCTGACGGTTACTTCCGGGGAAACGACCGAGGCTGCGTCTAGCATTCCATCTTGCCTACCAACCCGGAGCGGCTAAGGCGCAAAACGCTGCTGCCGCTAGCCCTGACACGAAAACCCGCTTCATTCCTTTCCCTCCTGACTCTGAATTTATTTGCATCTTGAGTTTGCTTGGCTTTGGATATTGTTGGATTTATTTTGTCTTCTTTGTGATTCAACCGTTTTGCCTGTGACGTTGCGTACGTTTCTAGCTGCTCAGGCCTTATTTAACCCGGACCCCTTGTTTCCTGGTGTTCTCGCCAATTCTGAGTCGAATCACCTTAACCATACCAAGCGGGCCAAGTGGCACGGCATTTGGGAGAAAATGAACGCTTCGTTATGTCCAAAGTTTGAGTTCGAAGTTAATAAAGTTTTCATGCCACTCGCCGAAACAGCATGGCAGCGGATGTTAAAGCGGGCTGATGGTTGTGAGATCAAGCTTGCTTGGGCAGTTATCGAGCCGTAGTCTAAAGTCTATGGTGGTGGACAACCTGCAGATTTCGGAATCGCTGGAAATCGAGCGGCTCAAGCCTAGAGAGGTTGTGATTGACATCCTGCACGGGCTTGGCATAGCGCTCGGTCTGAGCCTGCTGTGGATGATGGAGGTAGTGCGAGATCGTGTATTTCGCGTGCTCGACCGCGCTAATGTTCGGCCACGCATCCGCCGGGCGAGCGCTTTCCCTCCCGGTCAGCCCCGCAAACACCCAACCCGCAGAGCGCAGTGATTGTGTTTTCGCCTGGTTATTGTGATTAAGCGTGGATGAGCTTAAAACCTGCGTATTCGGTTCTGTTGCGGGCGACGGATTGGAGCTAGGATTTTCACCATAGGAGTCCTCGCTTGATCGGAGGGTCGCTCACTTGTCGCGCGCAATAGACTCGAAAAATAAGCTACGCGAAACCCCGCGCGTTGTCGTCGATTTCGATCTGCTGCGGCGGATTGGCGGTCGCAATTTCCGTGACCTCGGCGGCCATCCCGTTGATGGCGGGTGCCGGGTGCAGCGCGGCAAGATCTACCGTTCGGCGCACCTGGCCCAAATCCCACAGGAAGGTCCGCATCCGCTTGCCGCGATTCGGTTGCGTACGTTGGTCACCCTGCAGAGCCAGCTAGAGGTGAGACATCTGGGCCCGCCCCGGGCTGAATTCCTCGACTCTGGCGTGCGATGGGAGCATATTCCGATTGGTGACAGTTGGTTTCGAGATGACGGCTTTTATAAGACCGAAACGCCGCCGGGTCATGAGCATCTCGTGATCGTCACCGAATTCCGCAATGGCTGGCAATCATTTTTCAAACTGCTCGCGGAGCGCGACGTGTATCCGCTGGTCTTTCACTGCTCGGCTGGACGCGACCGTACGGGGGTCGGCGCGGTGATGTTACTGGAGCTGCTGGGGGTCAGCCGAGAACTAATCGTTGCTGATTTTCTGGAGAGTAATACGACCTTTCCCAAAATGCCGCTCAGCGAGCGGCAGCTCGATCCGATTTTCTCACTGATTGACGAAAGTGGAGGAATTGAAAGCTTTTTGCTCGATACCCTGGGCCTCGATATTACAGATCTGGGAGCAATCCGCAGAGACCTATTGGAGACAGCCGCCGACTGATGCGCGGAAACTAACTGCCGCTGTCGAATCCGAAGTACAGAATAGCCGACGCTGACGCGCCTATGCCAGCGCCCATATGGAGAGGCGTAGATGAATGATCAGAACTGGCGAATCGAGGGCGATTATTTTGAGTCCTGCAATTGCGACCTGCTATGCCCATGCCTACTCTCGCATGCCCAAGCGCGACCGACGCAAGGTCATTGCGATGTGGTGCTCGCCGCGCACATTGCGAAAGGCAGTTACGGTAGCGTAGACCTTTCCGGACTCAACGCGGTGCAAGCATTGACCACACCCGCCGAGATGTCGAAGGGTGGTGGCACGCTCGCGGTCTATGTTGATAGTCGTGCGAACCAAGTGCAGCGCGCCGCACTCGAAGCGATTTTCACTGGTAATGCGGGAGGACCGCCCTCCTTAATGAGTGGGATGATAGCGACGCGATTGCCTACCAGGTCAGCCGAAATCAACTTTAGCTCGGACGGGAAGAAATTCAGTGTTTCTATTCCTGGCATCACCGAGGTGACCGTCGAAGGCGTCATCGGTGCCGGAGACCAGGTGGTCTGGCTCGAAAATGTAGGCCACCCGTTCTCGCGCCGGTTGGCGGCGGCCAGAGGGACGCAAAGCCATTTTGCGGACCATTCTCTGATCTTCGACAATTCGGGACGCAACGGCCATTTCTCGCCTATCAGTTGGTCAAACGGCTGAGAATGAGTACAGCGAAGATGCTATGGATGGGAGTCACCTGCATCATCAATCTTCTCTAAACGGTACTCGTCGCCGTTCATCGCCAATGCTTCCGCCAGCACAGCGACGGCTTCGAAAACGGGTGAGGCATTCAACGTAGCGAACAGTCGTTTCCACGTGACAGTTTTATCTCGCGAACATGTTGCTCTGGAAGCGTCGGACAAAGATCACGCTGCAGGCTATTGAAAGGCCAGGGGAGTTTTGCACGGCATGCTTCTCGACACTGTTACCGTCTCGCTATCTGACGGGGCCTGGGGCAAGAATTATTTAGCGTAAGAGCCTCATCGGCGCTGCGAGCTTTGAATTTCTGCGCGCGAATGCGCTTTCTAGAGCATCGTTTAGTTTCTGGTCGTCGGCTGCAAGTTCACTGTTACACGAAGGGCCTTCCGGCTCCCACCTTGGGCCCGTTCAACCGACCTTGCGCGACGGAAGGGGGCGCGCAAACTCGATCCGTCGAACGCACGAGGCGTCGAATTACTTCGCTGTGAGACTGTTCCCGTTCCGGTTAAAATCGCCGACAAAAGCAGGATTAATTGTGGCTTTCATCATGCCGTTTGCCGCCGCCTGAGCGTTGCCGGGATCCACTCACTAGCCAGGCTCCCATTGCCATCGTCTTCTGCCCAAAGCAAGCGATCAAAAAGAGAGTCCACAAATGATTCAGCGCATCCTGCCCTTCTAATCGAGAAACAGCTTTGCCCAGAGAAGCGACCGTATGGACCGGGTCTCAGTAGAGCTGTGCCTGTTTCTCATGGAAGAGAGTCTTCGACTCCTGGGCACGAGCTGCCACAAGGTTCGCTGCTCGGGTTAGGAATCTCCTCAAGAAGGGGCTCAGCAAGCGAGTCATCGCTAAGCGCTTCAACACCAGCTTTGCCCTCCATCTGCTGCCATGGGCGCGGTCGCTGTTCTTGGCCGAAAGAAGTTTGGCACCGGGTCGATGAGCGACTAAGCTACCATTCGGCAGCGGGCGCAATGAGAATCTAGTACCTGGATGACTGGCGTGCCTATTCTCTATGGTGTCGCTGGCCGTGAGATACCGCTGCTTCCTTGCGGAGTTCCTCCAGCTCAATTTGCTGTCCGAGGTCGCTGGCGGAAAAATACCCTAGTTTACGAGTCTTAAGGTCGACAGTCACAAAGTCATCAGGCGTCTTCGCCTGGGCGCCGTCGCTCGCTGGATGATACTCGACGCGCAACTGGGTTGAATTTGTCACAACACGCAGATAACCATAATCCTGATCGTCGTAGTTCTCGAACACCACCTGATTACTTCTGCCGTGTGCCTTTTGGATGATCTGCGGCGTGCGAAGCGTCTTTCCGTGCGTGTTCGTGGTCAGACGCGCCAAGGCGTGGCCCCCGTTGCCACAAATTATATAGGGGATTTGAGTGCCATCCGATCGAGTCCGGGTAAAGCGCTGATAGTTATGAGCATGGCCGGAGAGAAATGCGTGGGGCCATATACCGACCCTTTCGCAAATGTTGTCGATCTGCGAGAGCATGTCGACACTCCAGCCATGGGTCGAGCCCGCAGTATAAGGTGGATGGTGAGTAGCGAAGAGCAGCGCGCCTTGGTACTTCTCTTGTTTGACCCGTTTCAACGCGGCCTCGATGAAATCGAGTTGCGAGTTACCGATGTTATCGTTGGCAATCACCCCCGGGTCTTCGAGAGTATTGGCATACAGCGCAACGATGCGCACGAAAGGCACCTCGAAAGTGAAGAACACGCCGGGTTGAATTTGCGCTGTTCGTGACAAACCGCCGGCATCGGGGCTGACGATGAAGCTACCAGGTTCCGCACAAAAGTTTCGCAGATAGGCGGCGAGACTTTGTGCATGCGCGAGCGGTGAGATCATCCCATCATGGTTGCCGGCAACAGCAAGGATCGGCGCCGGGTAGTTCCTATACGGCTCGTAGAATTGATCGTAATAGTATTGTGCTTCACCGAAGCTGTAGACTACGTCGCCCAAAAGCAGATTGAACTGCGGAATCTCTTTGGGCTCGCTTTCGTTGAAGTCCGCTTCCATTTTGTCGGTGACTTCGTTCTGGCTCGTAGGGCCGCGCGTGCTGCCGCAGTCGCCGGTAGCGTGAAACACGAGCTGACCGCTGCGTTCAATGTTATTGATGGCAGCCGAATTTCCGCCGAAGACCTGTTCGAGTGTCACGCGCGGTTCAGGAAGACCGCGCGGCGGAGGGAATGGCAGCGGCTTAATTGCATGCTCGCGATTCAGTTCGTCGATTTCGTGATAAGCATCCTTGTCGGAGGGATGTCTGATGCGGAATTTGGTCGGGTCTGCGGTCGGTTCCGGCTGAGCAAAGACGGGATGTCCGACGAGTCGTGGCGGCTGGCCCGAGAGAGGAGTTGACGGGCGGCTGGTTGGCATCGTTTCTCCGTGAAATTAACGGTGGATCCACTGAGCATAATGAACATCAGACCTATAACCGGTACGCTGAGAGTGGAGCCCTTTTGCTGTGGGCCATGGTGACGAGTGATTTTGTTATTATCCAACTATTGAGAGCAACCTCTATACCGCTTCAAAAGTATTAACTCACGGTGAATTTGATGCTGGTAGTGTCAAGCACGCTTGGCAGTTAGTCATCGGATCCGCGATAGTCGCGAACAATTCTGGTTGGACAACGGGATGAGATTTCTTCGAATCAAGGCGCAAGCTCGACTTCGATTCGTACTCAAAAAAGGACTTCCGTGGACCCACCCGCCGTCATTGGCGCCCGCGCCAGCCATATCTGGTATAGCCAAGTCACATTGCATGAGGGCTGCGAGCCTTATAGGCGGCCGTTTCCGGCGCGCGCGAGATTAATGACATCACCCTCACGACGATCAATCTCAAGCTGATCAGGGACGTGATCTCGGCGATTCGTATCGGTCAATCGGGCGACGCGTTCGTGCTCGACCGCTCCTGCCGTCTCGTCGCCCATCCCGACGACGCGACGGTGGCGGCGGAAGTAGGCGAAGCTGCCACGCTGGAGCCACTCGGCTCGCATCCTTTGCGCGGCTTTGCGGAAGCGGGTCCAGTCTTCTCTGTCAAGGAGCGCGATTCCGATTTGGCGTCCCGGCACCCGCCCAGATGAATTCTTTACTGCCGGTATCCACGAGGGCCGGCGATTTATCGAATTATTAACTGCCGACGTCCGCTCTCACTGCGCAATCTTCCCAGCTTTTTTTCGGTGCAGAGTATCGCCGTGATCTCATCCGGTTGACTGACCGATATCAGTTAAGCTGCCGGACGTCATGTATCGTCTGCATGTTGAGGTTGCTCCTCTACGTCGCTTTCATAACCATCTACACATGATTCGCAACTTTATGTAGTCAGCTATTCCATGCGGCGCCTGAAAAGATCCGTTTACTTTCAGATAACGTTAGTCGCCGTCGGTTTAACCAAGTGATAACCAAACCCGCCGGAAATCCGCTAAACGATCTCTCTAGATCTGAGGCGAGGGCGCTCCCTGGGCCAATCCCCGGCCGATGTCGGCGCCGCTCGAACAACCCCTACAAGCGAGGAGGAAACAGCGCTATGCGGGTATGAAAACTGTTATCGCTGGGCGCGACCGCCGCGGCGGCCGGCGGGCTCTTGGCTGGCCTGGCGCAGGCGCAGCCAGGAAGCGGGGAGGCTCGTGACCGAGGGCTACGCAAGGTCAATCACATTATTCTGCTGATGCAGGAAAAACCATTCCTTCGACAATTATTTGGGCGTGCTGGCGCTTGCTCCTGGCTCGCCCTACAACGGCGGCGAATGCGCGCTGGCGGATCATGGTTGCGTAGACGGTTTGAGCTGCACGGGAGATGCAAGAACCGGCTACCGCTGCACCAATTCAAACCTTGACGACGACGGCAGCACCGTGTTCCCTTTTCACGCCACCGACTTCTGCGTCAAAACCGACGTGAACCACGCGTGGGTCGGAACTCACCAGGAAGGCAACTTCAACAATCCCAACGACGGTCTGGTCTCCAGCCCTAATGATGGATTTGTGCTGGTTAACGACGCGACTAATCAGCAGGACAGCACGCAGCCGACGCCTGAAAGCAACGTCGAAGACGAGACGATGAGCTTTTACAACGAGAACGACATCGGCTTTTATTATTCACTGGCCGAGACATTCGCGATCGACGACCGTTATTTCTGCTCGGCCCTCGGCCCCACGTTCCCCAACCGTTCCTTCGAAATGGCGGCGACGGCGTTTGGCCATCTGACCACCAGCGAGTTCACGCCGCCGACTCCGAATGGCTACAAGCCGATTACAGGCACGATCTTCGATCTGCTCGATAAGGGCGGGGTTTCGTGGGTCGACTATTCCGAGGGCGGACCGGGCGAAGCCACCACCTTCCGCAATGGCACCGATCCGTCGCAGGTGGCGCATTTCGCCCCGCTGACCACGTTCATGGCGCAGGCGGGGGCGGGCAATCTGCCCTCGGTCTCATTCATCGAACTGGCGAACAGCGAGCATCCCGGCGGCGACATCCGGCTGGGCCAGAATGAGGTGGCGCAGGTGATTGCGGCGCTGCGCAACGGTCCGAACTGGAAAGACTCTATCCTGTTTCTGACCTACGACGAGCACGGCGGATTCTATGACCATGTCGCGCCGGCCCCGGCGCCGCAGGGTGGAGCGCCCAATCCTGATGGCATCTCGCCGGGCCAATGTGCCGACGCGTCCAACCCTCCCTCCAGCGAACAGCCACCGGGCGGCGGAGTTAACTGCAAAATCAGCCAGTCGCAGGAACCGCAGTTGTGCCCCGGCTTTACCCCCAACGGTCCATTCCCAGCTAACTGCGCCAATTTCGACCAACTGAGCTTTCGGGTTCCCTTCATCGCGGTGTCGCCCTTCTCAAAACCGCACTACGTGTCTCACACGGTGGGCGACCACACCTCGATGGTGGCGCTGATCGAAAAGCGATTCCTGGGCGAACAGACCAAGAATGACGACGACGCCATCGTTCCACATCTGACTGCCCGCGACGCCCACGCCAACACGCTGGAGGATATGTTCGACTTCGACGGTGCGCCCTCAAAGCATTCGGTAATCGATCCCGGTCTGGCGCCGGCTCCGGCGACGCCGTGCGCCCCATGACAGTCGTTGCTTTGACGTCTGCCTGATTCGCCCTCGCATTTAGCGCGCCCAACTTCTACCCGGAGTGGGCACCCGCAAGCGGCGGCGTCCCTTAAGCGCTCAGGTGCGGCGTGTGAGTGGCGAACCGCCTAAGCCCGGCTGGGTGCTGGCTGCAATCTGCCAGCTGTTCGACTATCTGGTGACGGGAGGCATCCTGCTATCCACTACGCTCGGGCTCGGTGCACGACCCCAAGTACGTGGTCAGACGTGACAAGGCGCTGGTGCTACGCTCACCTTGCAGTCGCCGCCTCGTTTGCGTAAGAGCATAAGAGAGTTGTCACACGGCTATCTACGTCACTGAAAATTCCGAGGAGACCCGTTCGGTGACGCTCTTTTCCTTGCCCGGAGATAGCAGAATTCAGGGTCTCCCGGAACACGGCGAAATTGGCTATCATCTCGGCTTGAGTTTGCCCTGCCGTAATTCCTCCATCTACGACCAGGTCGTGAGCCGTAACAACCCGGGCAAGCGGAGGCACTACCGCGCGGTTTAAGAGGCACTACCGCCCGGTTTAAGTAGACATGAGTTCGCAGGTAGGAGCGCCGGCCTTGTCAGGGAGCGGGAGTGTTACGCAGCGCCTGCCACAGCGCGAGCGGCTGATCCTGCTCGCAGCACTTGCAGCGATTAGCGCGCTCTCGTGGCTGTATCTCATTAGAATGCCGATGGTGCCAGCCGATTTAGGTGCGGTCGGCGCCCGCCTGCTCTCGGTGCTGCCGACCAGGCTCGCCGATGTATGGCTTACCTTCATGATGTGGTCGGTGATGATGGTGGCAATGATGTTACCGAGTGCGAGCCCAATGATTCTGACCTACGCCGCCATCGCTCGTCGCCGCCCGCGTAGTGCGGCATATTTACCCTGGATATTCGCTGGCGCCTATCTCGTCATATGGACGTGCTTCAGTGCCGCGGCAACCGCCGGCCAACTCTTACTTGAAACGACTTCGGTGCTCTATGGTGCATCGCGCACCACCTCGGTTGCGGGCGCGATCCTACTGATGGTCGCCGGGCTCTATCAACTCACGCCGCTCAAGAATGCGTGCCTCGCACATTGCCGCTCACCGCTCGGATTTTTCATGACTGAATGGCGCGATGGTACGAGCGGGGCGTTCACCATGGGCATCAAGCACGGCGCGCGCTGTTTGGGATGCTGCTGGATGCTGATGGGATTGCTGTTCGTGTTTGGAGTAATGAACCTGATCTGGGTCGCCGCCCTCAGCGTCTTGGTCCTCTTGGAAAAGCTTGCGCCGTTCGGCCACGCGATTGCGCGCCTCAGCGGAGTTGCGATGTTGGGAGGAGCAATCGCTCTGGCCGTCCTCCGCTGAGCAGCCTGGTAGTCGCTGAGGTGGGCGGGGTAGGGTTTATCTGGCGTCCAGTATGGTGCTCTATACCATTGGTCATTCGACCCATCCCATCGAGACTTTCCTCGGTCTGCTCGCACAACATGAAGTTGCGACCCTGGTCGACGTGCGCTCGTTTCCAGGTTCGCGCCGCTGGCCACAGTTCAACCAGGATCAACTTAAAGCGTCGGTTGAAAGAGCTGGGCTCTCATACGGATGGTTCAAAATATTGGGCGGACGGCGCCATTCGTCGCTGCGCGATTCGCCGCATACTGCATGGCAGCATGCGTCATTTCGATCCTATGCCGATTACGCGGATACGACTGAATTCGCCGCGGGAATCGAACAATTGAGCGAGTTAGCTGCTGCGCGGCCAAGCGTCATCATGTGCTCAGAAGGCCTATGGTGGCGCTGCCATCGGCGTCTTGTCGCTGACCACATGACGGTCCGTGGCTGGCATGTGCTGCACATCATGCCCGACGGCAAGCTCGCCGAGCATTCACTGCCGGATTTCGCGCGCGTCGATCAGACGCGAATCATCTACGATGGCAAGGGAGGGTGATGTCCACGGAGGCAGGTCGCTAGTGGCTTCGCCGAGTTTCGTATGGCCGCCGCTCAGGGCATGCAGCGGTCCTTTATTCTCCAAGCCACCACCCGGCAGTTATTCCGACGAATCCGCCGGCCACGATCAACCACACCGAGTTTATCCGAAAGTAAATCAAGAGGAGGGCGCTTAGGGCGACGACGCTCGCACTCAATGAGTCAACCACGGCAGCGCGGCTTAGTTGCCACGTAACTGCGATCATCAGTCCGACGGCCGCAACATTCACACCATCGAGGAAAGCGCCAGCGATCTTCGAGCCGCGGATGCGCGGAATCAATGGCCGGCTGGCGGCAACTAAAAGAAAGCCGGGAAGGAAGATGGCTACGGTTGCAACTAAAGCACCGGTAACGCCGCCGAGCAAATAGCCAATGAACGTTGCAGTGGTGAATACCGGCCCAGGGGTTACCTGGCCCACGGCCACTGCGTCGAGTAGCTGCGCCTGACTCAACCAGTGGAGCCGATTAACCAGGTCGGCCTGAAGAAACACCAATAGTACGTAGCCGCTTCCGAAGATCACTGTTCCAAACTTGAGAAAGAGCAGGAAGAGCCCGCCGAGCCCGATTGGGACTGCTGCTGACGCTGCCGCGGTCGTTGCCGCCAATGACTGGATGGAAAGCGGCCCCAGATTCGCGCAAGCAAGGCGTTCCCTGCTCCATGCCTGTAGCGTCGCCACCAAGCCGCCGACCAGAAGCACCACCAATACGTTCCCGCCCGCGAGAGCCGCTACAGTCGCGATCAGAGCAATAGCCGCCAAAAACATGTCCTTGACGGCGGTGCGCGCCAGTCGCCAAAGAGCCTGCAGTACGATGGCGATAATGACAGGTTTGATGCCATACAGCACGCGCTGAATTCGCGGAAGCGCTCCAAATGCGGCATAAGCCCACGCGCAGACCATCACGATCAGCATGGCCGGAAGAACGAAGGACGTGCCGGCGACAATGAGCCCCCTCCAACCAGCTCGTTGATGGCCGATATGAATCGCCATCTCGGTCGAGCTGGGACCCGGAATTAAATTGGACGCCCCCAGCATGTCGAGGAAATCCGCTCGGGAAACCCAGCCGCGCCGCCGGACGAACTCCTCTTCCATCATCGCGATATGTGCGGCGGGTCCGCCGAACGCGATCGTCCCAAGCCGCAGGAAAGACAGGGCGAGTTGCTTAAGTTGGGAGCCGGTCGCCGCATTGGCTGTCCCAACCGCGCCGGCGACGCCGTCTTCAGGCTGCATCAGCGTGGCCCTCAAACCCTCAAATGGTTCGGCCAAAAAAAACCGCGGGCTTAGGCCGCCATCTTGGCCAGGCGCAACACCTACTCAACCCAGCAGGCCGGTCAGCGGCTTTTGAGGATTGCGCGCCAGCGCCAGGTGCGAACTCGAATCATGCTAGGCGCGCGGTCTCCGCAGGTTCTTCAACAATGCGGTTCTCGATGAAGCCGATACGTTCGATTTCTATTCGAACCGTATCGCCGGCCTTCAGCCATTTAGGTGGTTTCATTGCTGCCGCCACACCGGCGGGGGTTCCGGTCGAAATGATTGTGCCTGGCTGAAGAGTGAAGACGGTTGACAGCGTTTCCACCTGCTCAAAGCAGTTGAAAAACAACAGGCGCGTATTCGAATGCTGCCGTTCCTCGCCGTTAACAAGCGTGCGGAGGTCAAGGTTGTGCGGGTCACCGATTTCGTCCGGGGTGACCAACCACGGGCCAGTAGGTCCATGAGTGTCAAAGGATTTACCCAATGTCATTGTCGCTGCGCGGCGCTGCCAATCGCGCACGCTGACGTCATTGACAATGAAATAACCGGCGATCACTTCATGCGCGCGATCGCGGGGTACATGCCGGCAGCGCCCAATGACGAATCCTAACTCACCCTCATAATCGAGCGCGGTCGAAACCCGCGGCATGTGAATCGGATCGTAGGGACCGTTAACGCAACTGGACTGCTTGTTGAAAAAGATCGGGAATTGAGGTTTATCGCGTCCGGTCTCGGCAACATGGTCAGCATAGTTTAGACCGATTGCCAAGAACTCTGGCGGGTGCAGAACCGGCGCTTCCAGCTTGACTTGGGACAGCCCGAACATCGGGGCGTTTTGTGCAGTCTTCGCAGCCCTCTCCAGCGCCGACGGCCGGGCTGTTAGCAGCGCGACCAGTTCGCGCGGCAAGTCTGGCGCCACGGTGCAAATGTCTGCGACCTGCTGGCCGATGACGACGCCGACGCGGGTACTGCCCTGATGTGTGAACGTGGCAATTTTCATTGGTTTTGCTCCCGTCTTCTTCTCGGACTGCCCGTGACTCCAAGCCTGCGCGGCGCCTGAATCCTGCCTGCGCTTTTCATTCCTCCCGCCAGACCAGAATACACATTCACGTTATAGCGGCTATAAGTGGCAGCGTCACTGCCTGCCGGCGTTGCGCTTTAGATAATCGAGAATCGTCAGATGCTGTTTGGGCGAAAGTGGTGGCAGTCCGGCCTGCTCGATTTTCGCGCGCATGGCTTCGACCTGCGCTTCCCACATCGCGGCAGTCATCGACGCTGGGCTGTACGGGCGATGGCAAACGCCGCATCGATCGACATACAGCTGCCGGGCATAACTGCCACGCTCTGGGGATTGGATTTTTGG
>Ga0073928_10009092_pt1 | contig 12205 bp, 12 predicted proteins | sample PaiPotPPA55metaG_FD_76969 | JGI IMG/M metagenome (GOLD analysis project Ga0073928, IMG submission 76969) | Iron sulfur acid spring bacterial and archeal communities from Banff, Canada, to study Microbial Dark Matter (Phase II) - Paint Pots PPA... ...
AAATACCGCCAAATACCGCTTAATACCGCTTAATACCGCCATAGAAGATTTTACCGTGTCGCTGCCTCCGCGAACGGGAAATGTGTGCCCCAGCCTCGATCAAGGCCAATCAAACCTGATCAAACCGGATCAAACCAAAAAAGGCGGCAAAAGTTGCCACTGCTGCCGGAGCGCGGCTGTATGCGAAGCGCCAGCCGCAGCATGGTCGGAGGAATAGTATCAAATTGCCATCCACAAGCCCTTCGTTTCGAGGCTGCTGCGGCAGGGCTTTCAGACACAGCCGCGCTCGCCGTAGTGTCCTCACTTCATGCGACTACTGCCGGGCAGTTGACATGCTAAATTTAATGTGGGCAAGCAACCGATATACTAGCATCAATGCATAAATCTAAAGCTGCGTTCACGCTCATTGAGTTGTTGGTGGTGATCGCCATCATCGCGATTCTCGCCGCCATGTTGCTGCCCGCATTGGCCAGGGCCAAAGCGGCCGCCTACGCGACCCAGTGCATGAGCAACAACAAACAACTGGACCTCGCGTGGTTCATGTACGCCGGAGACAACAGCGACACCCTCGCGTTCAATCCCGATCAGTCTGTCACGAGCCTGCCGACGCCGCCATGGGTCGCCGGAATCATGACCTGGTACGCCACCGGCAACAGCGATAACACCAACACGCTGAATCTGACGGACCCCACGAAGTCGAGCATGGCCGGATATACTGCCCAGCAACCCAAGATCTATCATTGCCCATCGGACCCGTATCTCAGCCCCGCGCAACGCTCCATGGGCTGGCCTGGCCGTGTCCGGAGCGTGGCCATGAATGCCGCCGTCGGAGGAGGAAATCCCGTCTCCGGGCCGGGCTACAAGCCGGCAGCCAATCTGGCGGGCGATTTCCCGCATCCCATGTTTTACGCCGTCAAGCTCAACCAGATCGTCACGCCCGGGCCGAGCGACAGTTGGGTGTTCACCGACGAACATCCCGACAGCATCGACGACGCCATTCTCTACACTAGCCCCATGTTCACCAACGGCATCGGTATCCTTCCCGAATTCCCCTCGAGCAGTCACAAGAGCGCCAGCGGCCTCGCCTTTGCCGACGGACATTCGGAGATTCACAAATGGAGAGATTCCCGAACTGTCCTGCCTGTTCAATACACTCCCGGAGTACCGCAAAACCAAACTGTGATGGTCGGCGCCCCGAACCTGGATTTGGCCTGGCTCGCCCTGCACACGCCTTTTCAATGAAGGGATGTCTCCGCGCCTCCCATCCGGACTTTAGACTTTAGGCTTTGGGCTTTGGACTTATCTCGGTCTTCACTTCTCGCCTGCTGGACTCGCAACAGCGTAACGACCGCTGCATTGGCTCTTTTTGAGGTCCGGACCCGCAACATTTGTTTTTTGTGACAGCAAAGCCGTAACAACCCAATAAACACAGGCATTTGATGAGTTTTCGACCCATACCATTTTGTAAAAACGGCCTCGACCCCCGAACAGTGCATTCCCATTTTCATCGCATCTGGCCTGTGGTATTATCTCCCCATGAAAGCAACAACGGTGAAAATCGATCTGGCGGGTCGTGTGTCGCTTCCCAGGCCCTTGCGCGAGCGGTTTAGATTGCGCGGCGGGGATTTGCTTGCGATTGAAATTCGCGGGGACGTGATCGAGCTTCGCCCGACCCAGACCGCGGGGCAACTTAAGCGCGTCAACGGTGTGCTCGTTTTCACAGGAGCGGTTCCGCTTGCAATCGGCCGGGATTTTGTTGCTGAATCCCGCGAGAAGCGAATTGGCGCCTTAGCCAAACGAAAGGATTGAAATGAAATCGATGCGATGGATTACGGTATTTGCGGTTGCCCTCCTGCAACAGGCGACGTTTGCGGGCGATGAGGCGCAGACGACGCTGGTGAAGGTGGGCGATGCAGCGCCGGACTTCGCGTGCCAGACGCTTTCCGGGGACGAATTTTCGCTGGGCAAGCAGAAAGGCAAGGTCGTTTTGGTCAATTTCTTTGCGACGTGGTGCGGTCCGTGCATGCAGGAAATGCCGCACCTCGAAAAAGAGATTTTTCGGATTTACGGGGATCGAAAGGATTTCGCGTTGATCGCGATTGGCCGGGAGCATACGACCCAGGAATTGGATAAGTTCAAGAAGGACAAGGGATTTTCCCTTCCAATTGCAGCGGATCCCAAACGCGCAATTTACGGCAAGTACGCGACGCAGTACATTCCGAGAAATATCGTCGTCGGGAAGGATGGCAAAATCAAGTGGGCGTCGACGGGTTATTCCGAAGCGGAATTTCAGAAGATGATCGAAGCGATTGAGGATGATTTTAAGAAGCAATAAACGGGTTCAGCAAAACGCTCTGCTCCGACTGCATACAAAAGCAATGCGGGGGGGTGTCCTTTTAACGGAATGCAACGACCGCAGCTACAGTTGTTATGGTTCATTGCCTGCTCGCTCCGCGTAGCCTGTTGCGCTCAGACGAACGGCGCGGCCTTTTATGAGGCCGCCTGGTCCCATTTCAAAGACCGGGACTACGCTCCTGCACTTACCAATTTCACGAGAGTTCTTGAACTAAATCCCTGGAACCCAGACGCATTCTGCGGCCGTGGGATGAGCAAGTGGTGGCTCCATAATTACAGGGGTGCAATTGCAGATTATGACAAGGCAATCGTACTCGACCCCACATGCGGAGGCTACTACTGCAACCGCGGGCAGGCCAGGTTCTCGCTCAAAATGGTTCCTGAAGCGTTGGCCGATTACGATAGAGCCATCGAGCTCGATCCGCGGAATGCGCAGGCGTACTACAATCGGGGAACACTCATGGCAGTTTCTTTGACAAACTACGCCCGAGCGGTCGCGGATCTGACCAAAGCCCTTGATTTGCACAGCGACCCGTATGAGAAAGATATTTTTTTCTGGCGCGGCAAAGCGAGACTCGAACTCAAGGAGTATGCTGGCGCAGTTGCCGATTTCTCCAAAGCCCTTGAGTCGAACCAAGATAGCGACTGGTCTTATAGATCTTCCGCCAGCACAAACCGCGACATTGCGCTAAGGCTGTTGCGCGAGTCCAAGAAGAAATAATCAAATTGAACAATTCCAGCCCATGAGCACGCTGCCTCAGGATCAAGACAGCACACGGGGAATGGAAAGCTAGGCTCCATCCCGAATCCGGGTGAATCCAACCAAAAATTTCGGCTCGTGGAAGGACCATGTCGGCGGCCCATTATGCGAGGAATGCTGCCCCGACATCGAATCGCATTTGGCCTTTATTCTCGGGTTCGAAAGGGCCAACTTCCCGCATGGCCCGGATTGACCGGAGAAATTCAGCATCCCGGAATTGAGATTCGAACCAATGGCTTCCGAAGGGCGCAAGAATGGCGCGAAGGCGCCGCGCATCCTGATCGTCGATGACGACCCGGGACAGCGCAGCTTGCTGGACTCGTTTTTGCGAAGCCAGGGTTTCGACACGGTGACGGTGACTTCCGGCGAAAGCGCGCTGGAGATTCTGCATACGGAGGAGGTCGCGATGATGATTTCCGACGTGCGCATGCCGGGCCTTTCGGGATTGGAGACGTTGCGGCGCGCGCGCAAGGAACGCGCGGTGCTGCCCGTCCTTCTTGTGACGGCTTATGCCGACATCCGCGAAGCGGTGGGGGCCATGCGCGATGGCGCCCTCAATTACCTGGCCAAACCGATCGACCTCGACGAATTGCTCGCCACAGTCCGGCAGGCCACCGGCATTGCCAAATCCACTCCAGTCAGGTTCGAGGCGGATCGGGAGTTGCCGGGCCATGTCGTGGCGAGGAGTCCGCTGATGCAGGCGGTGTTCCACGATGCCTCGCTAATTGCGTTGTCGGAGAGCCGCATCTTGATCACCGGGGAAAGCGGCGTGGGCAAGGAAGTCCTGGCGGACGTCATTCATGCCTGGAGCGCGCGCGCGGCGGGCCCGATGGTGAAGGTCAACTGCGCGGCCATCCCGGAAAGCCTGCTGGAGAGCGAATTGTTCGGGCACGAAAAGGGATCGTTCACCGGCGCCGTGGCGCAACGCATCGGGCGGTTCGAAACGGCCAATGGCGGGACGATTTTTCTGGATGAAATCGCCGACATGTCGCCGCCGTTGCAGGCCAAGCTGCTGCGGGTGACGCAAGAGGGCCGCTTCAACCGCGTCGGTTCCAGCATCGAACTGCAAACCAACGCGCGCATCCTCGCCGCGACCAACCGCAACCTCGATGAGGAGGTCAAAGCCGGGCGCTTCCGCGAGGACCTTTTCTATCGATTGAACGTCGTCGAGTTGAACATTCCGCCATTGCGCGAGCGGCCGGAGGATGTTCTCCCATTGGCGAGCGCGTTCATCGCTGAGTTCACGCAGGGCAAGGCCCGGTTCTCGGGGTCCGTCACCGAATGTTTGCAGCGCTACGCCTGGCCGGGAAACGTGCGCGAATTGAGAAATGCCATGGAGCGCGCCGCGCTATTGTCGCAGGGGGAACTCATCCTGCTGGAACATCTGCCCGCCCGCATGCGGCCCGCGACACCGCCGCTGCCGGAGCTTTCCCAGGCCGCAGGACCAACCAACTCGAAAGTCCTGGACGGCATCGAACGCCAGGCGATTTTGCAGGCCTTGCGCGAGCATCATTTCAACCGGACCGAAACCGCCAAAGCCCTTGGCATCAGCCGTCGGGCGCTGATCTACAAGTTGCAACGCTTCCGCGAAGAAGGATGCGAAGTGGATCCGGGATAGAGGGCGTCTGAAAGATGGGCGGCGCGGGCGACACGCCGATGGGAACTGCGAGGAGACCGTCCCGATTGGACGAATAGTTGTCTCCGTTCCATCCGGTCCCGACGCGTCGGGAGACGGCACAGCCCCGAAAGCGTTCGGGGCTGTGCTACGCATTACGCCGCCGAGGCGCGTTTTTGTGCGCCGTTCATGTAGCCCAGGTAATCGCTGAGCCGGGCCTTCAATTCCTTGCGCGGCACCAGGGAATCGATCAGCCCGTGATCGAGGAGGAACTCGGCGGTTTGAAAGCCGGGAGGCAGTTCGGCCTGGGTGGTGTCCTTGATGACGCGCGGGCCGGCGAAACCAATCATCGCGCCCGGTTCGGCAAGGATGAGGTCGCCGACGCTCGCGAAACTGGCCATGACGCCCGCTGTGGTGGGATGGGTAAGGACACTGATGTACGGCAGCCTGGCCTGGGCATGATAAGCAAGCGCGGCGCAGGTCTTGGCCATTTGCATCAGGCTGAACATGCCCTCATACATGCGCGCTCCGCCGCTGGTCGAAATGATGATCATCGGCAGGCGCTCGGCCGTGGCCCGTTCGATGGCGCGCGCCAGTTTTTCGCCGACGACCGAGCCCATCGAGCCGCCGAGAAAACTGAAATCCATCACGCCGAGAGATGTGCGATGTCCGTCCAATACGCCGACGCCGGTAATGACGGCGTCCTTCAGACCGGTCGACTTCTGGTATTCGGCGAGTTTGGAGGCGTAGGAGGCAACACCGGTGAAGCTAAGGATATCCACGCTGCGCATGTCGGCATCCATTTCCTCGAAGTTGGTTTCGACCAGAGAATGGATGCGCTCGCGGGCGCTGATGGGGAAATGATGCTGGCAATGGGTGCAGACCTTGAGGTTTTCGTCCAATTCCTTGTCGAACACCATATTGCTGCATTTCGGGCACTTGGTCCACAGGCCCTCGGGAATGTCTCTCTTTTTGGATTTGGCTGAGCCGAGTTTCGGCTTCTTGACGAAAGTCGTCGGAGGCGACGCGGGCGGGGGTGTAACCGCCGGCTCGGCTGTTTCCAAGCCAAGCGTTTTCTTCGTGAATGAGGTGGTAGCCATCCCCTATATTATTCAGATTCCGCGGGCAACTGTCCAGACGCAAACTTCACCCGCGCCGGCCCGGCGCAGGACGCGGGCGCACGCGCTGGCGGTGGCGCCGGTGGTGAAGACGTCGTCCACGAGGATGATTCGCTGGCCGTCGAGGCGCCCGCGGCGGCGCAACGCGAAAGCCCCGCGCATGTTGGCGAGGCGCTCGTGCCGGCTGAGCAGAGTTTGGGTCCGGGTGGCCACGACCCGGCGGAGCAATCGCGCATTTACCGGAACCTGTATTGCGATACTGAGCCGTGCGGCCAGCCGCTCGGCCTGGTTGAATTCGCGTTCACGCTGCTTGAGCGGATGCAGCGGGATGGGCACGATGCAGTCCCATTTCTCGCGCTCCAAAACGGGAGCCGCCTGGCGAATGAGCAAATCGGCCAGAAATCCTTCGAACCAGAACGCCCGTTTATACTTGTAGCGGTGGATGGCCTCCAGGACCGCGCCCTGCGCCTTCACCGCCGCGCGGGCGGATCGGAAGTGGAACTTCATCTCGCGGCAGTTTGTGCATTCGAAGGCGGAGGTGATTTCGCCTTCCCACGGCAAGCCGCAGCGCTCGCAGAAAGGAGGCTGGATGAAGCGCGCCTGATTCCGGCACTCCGCGCAGACGAAGCCCTCGGCCGGAGTCGCCCTGCCTTCCCTGCAAAGCTGGCAGGTCTCCGGATAGAAAAATCCCAGCCCGGCGTTCAGCCAGTTCCTCACCAACCCCAGGAGGAGACTCATGCGGGACACTTCATAAGCCAGCTTCCGATCCAAGCCAAGACTGAAAGAAGCCAAATGGGTTGTTGGGGTGGAAATCGGCTCTTGAAAGGGCCGGGTTCCTTGTCCCGGAGGCATAAATGAGAATAGCCCAATGCTTCAGAGTTTCGAGGCGGAGGTTCGCCAGCCGTTAAATGGTTGGGCTGTGATTCTGTGGCTGACCCGTTCACGATACCTCGTGAACCGCCGGTGACCAGCGCTACTTTGCCCGCCAGTTTCTCTATGTTTGCGCTCATAATGTTTTCTTCTGTTCAGTGTCTGTTCGCTGTCTGCTCGCACGTGTTGTTCATCTGCTTAATCCTTTACCTCCTCGCTTTGAATCGGCCCAATACCGTGTTCCTTGCGCAGCCATGCTTTTTCGGCATAATGCAGCCAGATTGACGCGAAAGCATGAAGCCGATCACTTTCCACGTCGAAGCAGCAGGAAAATTCCGGCCGGTCGAATTCGCGTTCGCCAGCGAATCGGAGGTTCGGCGCGTGCGCGCTTGGCGGAAAATGACTCCGGCATCCGACGCAGGTGAGTTTGCCGCGCTCGCCGCCAAACGGTGGTTTTACTACACCCGCGAAGGCGCAACCGTTGCGAGCCTCGACGACTTGCGCGCCGTCATCAAGCGCAACAAACGCGCCGAGCTTGCCTTTCTCCTCGTCGCGTCTGCCGAGTGGGCCACGCGATACAAATTTCTCGCCCTCGCCTATTGCCGTCGCACTTGGTGTCATCACCTCGTCCTCGACTTCCTCGCGGTGCGCCCGGGGCTGACGTTCGCGAATGAGCCGATTTCCGGTTTGGGAAGCGGCATTCTGTTCAGCCTCGCCGGTATTGCGGATTCGCTCGGCATGGAAACCATCTGGGGCGAAGCCACGGCCAGTTCGGCCCGGTTCTATGAAAGAGCGTTGCGACTCCGTTCCGTGCAGGACCTCTTCATCATCCGGCAAGACAAGATGCGGCGCTTTCGCGAACGCTACCTGGACAAAATGAAACGCAGGCTTGCCGAAACCGAGTTGCGAAGCTATTATTACTGACGTGAAAGCAAAGCGAAGACGCGATTGGCTCGACGATTTGTTCGAGTATGAGCGCACGCACGAAATTGCGTTCGCCGCGCCACGCGCTTTGCTGGAAGCCCGCATGATTGCGGAAATGGACAAGGCCCGCCGCCCTCGCCGCCGCAATCACCGCAACGGCCTTTCTCACCGCCCCAAAGCCGTGGCCAGCTAAGAATTCCAGAGGAGAAACCGACGAAAACGGGCAAAAGAAATTCAACAGGAGCAAACAGAGGAAACGGAGGCCGGGAAGAAAATCTCTGTTCTCTCGGTTTCCCCCTGTTCAAATCCGGGTGCGGCGGCACGGTGGAACTGGACTTCGACAAGATCATCAGCGACGGCGTTAACATGAACCCCGAAAGCGTTCGGGGCTACGCCAAGCGCGCCTGGCTCCGGCACTCTGCACAGACGAAGCCCTCGGCCGGAGTCGCCCTGGCTTCCCTGCAAGCTGACAGGTCTCCGGGTAGAAAAATCCCAACCCGGCGTTCAGCCAGTTCCTCACCGACCCCAGGAGGAGACTCATGCGGGACACTTCATAAGCCAGGTTCCGAGCCAAGCCAAGACCGAAAGAAGACAAATGGGTTGCTGGGGCGCAAGTCAGCTTTTGCAGCGGTCGGGTTCCTTGACGATTTTCTCGATTAAGGGCATAGATTCCGCCACATCGTCGCTTATGGTTTGACAAAATCCTTAGGCGCACCAACATGATGTAGACTTTCGATCATCACGGCAATATGAGGAAGTTTGAATCAATCATGGAAATCGGAAGTGGTGGGTTTGGCGTCGTTGACAAAATCAAGGACTCCGATGGAAAGATGTTTGCGCGGAAGACGTTCCAACCCGCATCTTATATTCCGGCTTCGGCACACGACCAACTCCGCAAGCGATTCAAGCGTGAAGTGTCTATACAGAAAGAGCTTGGGGGGAATGAAATTATGCCGGTCCTTCATTCCGATTTGGACGCAGTTAAACCATGGTTTATCATGCCTCTGGCAGATAAGACCTACGAAAAACAGATTGAAGCGGACCGCGCAGCCGGCAGCGTTGACATTGATGCAATCGCCGACATACTTAACGCGCTGGAATATCTCCATGGTTTGGGCTATGTGCATCGTGACCTAAATCCCAAAAACATTCTCCATCACGACTCACACTGGAAATTGTCCGACCTCGGAGCAGTGCTGCCACCGGCGGGCCACACCGTAACTCTGACCGGAGATACCGTAATCTACACCGAGCAATACTGCGCCCCCGAGCAAAAAGATGGATTTCACAAAGCACAAGCGTCTGCGGATGTTTATTCTTTCGGGTGCATTCTCCACGATATTTTTGGCAAAGGGACGAGGGTTCCATATTCAAAGCTATCCGCCGAGGGACCGATTGGATTGCTCATTGAAAAGTGTACCGAACTAAAGCCCGAACGCAGGCCAACCATCAGAGTGCTTCGCGGGATGGTTCTCGACACTCTCGTTGAAATCGGTGGACATTGCAAGGTTGTTGACGAGAAATCCGAGCATTGGCTTCAAAAACTGACCTCAATAGATGCTTGGAAGGATGAAGAATTCGATGACTTCGCAAGGTTTTTTGCCCAACTGGATATCAGCGAGCGAGCAGCAGGGCACGAAAAGGAGTATGTGTATTCCTTATCTACCCCTTTCCTTACTCGGATACAACCTCGGGTGTTGGTAAAGATTGTGAAACGTGGCGATGGCGTGGGAGAGGCAGTGGTCGAGAAATACTGCGAATGGGCTCGAACAACAGCGTTCGCATTTCATTTCGCCGACACGGTATGCGGTTGCCTGATAGAGGTATTTGACGCCGGGGATGCCTCCAGCAAAGCACTCGCCTTCACTGCGCTTGTGGCGTTGGGTTTCTCGCATAACCGGTGGTATGTAATGCGGTGCATGCTTCATCGGGCTGCTAAGAGCCTCAGTGATGATGCCGCCCGAAGACTTGCCATCGAAGTCAAGACCGAGGAATTGACGTATGAATATCGACATTGCATCGAGGAAGTAAAATGGGATGTCGGCCTGCTTCACCCGGAATTAGAGAAACTATATTCCAATAAAAAGCCGATGCCAAACGAAGGTCGTTAAATCAGTGCTATTGTAATCTGGCTCAAAAGCACTGAACCCCGCCCGAAATCACGGTTATTGGGGTCAGAAATGCCGGCGAAAAAATGGTATCAGATGTCGTGACGGTCGGCGTGGGAAGGGTCGTTGTTCTTGCGCAAAAAGAGGAAGTGCCTTAATTTGATTTTGGGGTAATTTTTATGGGTGTTGGAATTGGGCTATATTCCAACTGTGCGCGTATCGTAAAAGGGTCAGTTAACGAGATCGTCATATTTTTGCCAAGCGCATTTTGCCCGAAACAGAAATTCTTTTCTTTCTCTTATGCCCCATGAATTTGCAGACGAACATCTGAACGAACTAATGGCCAATACAGCCTATTGTTTCTGGAAAAAATAGAGCCGGTTGAGCGCAGTGGAGTTGGTTTGCAAGTACCAAACATCATTGTAATTTGGGTACAATGACGAATCGATTCCTCCTCCCATTTCCCACATCTGATTGTTGAATACTACCGCGCCGAGACCTAGCCGTGGGCTGGGAGCTGCAGCCGTTGATTGTGTCCAGTTCACGCCGTCTGGCGAAGACCAAACATCGCTGAATTCTGCGAAGCCGTCTTCTCCTCCCATAATCCACATCCGGCCGTTCCAGACCAGGGCTGCAAAACTGTCCCGCGCTTCCCATGGAGCTAATTTTGGTGCCTGCGTCCAGTTCACGCCGTCTGGCGAAGACCAGACATCGTTGATGTCGTAGCTGTTATTAATGCCGGAATTATCATACCCGCCCATTACCCACATTTGACCATTGAAGACAACTGCCGCAAACTCGGCGCGTGAAGCCCATGCAGCATGGTTTGTTACTTGCGTCCAATTCGTTCCGTCTCCTGAAGACCACACGTCGTTATAAACGTTGCCTTGAAAGTTCGACCCACCCATTGCCCAAATCCTGCCGTTGAACACGACAGCCGCAGAATACTCACGTCTGCCCCACGGAGTGTTCGTCGCAGATGTCCAATTCACTCCATCTGCTGAATACATTGAGTCGCTATAATCGCCATTTAGAACCGTCCCGCCGATTGCCCACATCCGGCCATTGAACACGACAGCCGCAGAACCGTAACGTTCGGGCCAGCCAGTACTAGTCGCCTCCGTCCAATTCACCCCGTCCGGTGAAGACCAAACGTCACTCGGAGTAAAAATATTGTTCCAGTTACCAGAATAACCTCCGAATACCCAAATCCGACCATTAAGAACCACTGCATCAAGATATGAGCGCCCAGCCCACGGTGCTGAGTTCGTTGCCTGCACCCATGTAATGGCAGGAATGGTTGGCAGATTTAGGTTCGTGGGAGCGAAACCCGCTGCGGTCAGCGCGGCATTGGTGGCAGTCAGGGAAAGAACAATCGCGCCGGAGGGAACTGTGCCCGGAACATTGGTCAATCCTGCGCCGTTACCGCTGAACGTGCCACTCAAGATGACCGAACTTTGATTGTTCGTCAGCATTGCGCCGGGCAGTTGTGCCAGTGGCACCGTGCCGCTCAATTGGCTGGCGGGCAACGTGCCGAGCAGATTGCTCGCGCTGTTGGCCATGATCGCATACGGCCCAGCCATCAGCGGCTGGCGCGGACTCAGTGTGTTGAACGTGCCACCGCCATTAGTCCGTACGCCAATCTCCAGCCAGAGGGCTGGACCCGTGAATACCCCGCTGCCGAAATCCAAGGTGACCACAATCAAACCATTGCTCACGGCCGTGGAAGAATTCGTGACCGAGCCGCCGATGACATTGCCGGGGTTATTCGTCGAATCGTAGATCGTAAACGTGAGATCGAAACTTCCATTCGCTGGACTGCCGCTAACGCTCAATTGGCCTTGATATGAGAAAGCCGTGCCTTGGGCGAAAGCAGTTGCGGGTTGAATGGTAAGGACCGACAACATCGCAAGCGCGACAAAAAGATTTCGCATGTCAGTTTTCATGGGATTATTTTTGTTGCTTTGATTGGTATTCATGGCAGCGGCCATGCAGGGTCGGTCCTATAATCGTGACAATCTTAGTATTGTTAACTCCCTTCAACAATCCCGCGCATTCTCCCGGCCGTGCCCACAGGGCAAGTGCGAGAGCTGCGTCTTTGTTCCCTTCTTCAGCCGGTGCGAGACTCACTCCAAACTCATCGTCTTTTCCGCCCGCGCGCGCAAGGTGTTTTGTGCGCCTTCAGGCTCATTTTTTCGCTTCCGGCAACTCTCCTTCCCACCGGCACGGGCGCAAAGGCTGCCGAGGTGGCGGCATGAGGTCGAATGAAGGACACTCACCCGGGCGGGGAAGCGTCTCGCAAATGCCGCCGTATCGACGATTTATGTGAGCAGAAGTGAGCAAAGTGACTTTTATTGAATATTTATATTGACAAAACGTCTAAGTGGTGTATGAGTATTGGCATGTTCGATAATGAACAGCCCCGCCAGCGGCGGAATGACGAAATCCGAATGTC
>Ga0073928_10009094_pt1 | contig 12203 bp, 13 predicted proteins | sample PaiPotPPA55metaG_FD_76969 | JGI IMG/M metagenome (GOLD analysis project Ga0073928, IMG submission 76969) | Iron sulfur acid spring bacterial and archeal communities from Banff, Canada, to study Microbial Dark Matter (Phase II) - Paint Pots PPA... ...
ATCCGCGAAGTGCAAGCCAAGCGCGGCAAAGGCGATCTCGCCAAACTCCTCCGCACCGGCGATACCTGGGAAGTCCGCGCGTAAAATGTTTCTGTTTTACGCGGCGTAAACTCGTTCCCTATGCCGAACACTCTCTTCGACTGGCTCCGGCACCTTCCTCCCAAGATTTGGGGCGGTATCGTCTGCATCGTCGCCTTCAATGCGTGGTATGACTACTACCACCCGTTAGGGCTGATCGTTGACGGCATTATTCTTGCCGGCCTAATCATCTGGTTCGCGGGTTCTCGCTCCGGTTGAGGGCCGCTTATTTCACCACCGTGGGCGTGGATTGCGACGGCGTCTGCGCGCTCTGCGCTTGTTCGCCTCGCGCGGCACCCTGCGTCGCAGGCGGCGCGGCGTTCTTCGCCAGCGACGGCTGCGGCCCCGCAGCCGGCATCTGCGCCAGGGCGCGGTCGCGCTGGCCGGCGAACGCCTCCCAGTCGCGCTTCGCGACCGGATCGGCGGTCGGCAGCGGCAGCCGCTCGAAGTTCAAAAATTCCCCGCGGCGCTCGATGCGGAAATCGAGATGCGGCCCGGTGGCCAGGCCCGTCATTCCCACCAGACCGATGCGCTGCCCTTGCTCGACGCGCTGCCCGTTGCGCACCAGAATCTGCGACAGGTGCATGTAATACGTGTTGTAGCCGTTCGTGTGCGCCACCTCGACCAGATTCCCCGCGCCGCCCTTGCGCCCCGCATAAATCACGTGGCCGTCGCCAATCGTCTGCACCGGCGTGCCGGTGGGCGCGCCGTAATCGATCCCCAGGTGCGGACGCGTCTGCTTCAGAATGGGATGAAAGCGGTGCGTGCTAAAGTACGACGTAATCGGCGCGGCAAATTTCAGCGGCGAATGCAGGAATGCCTTCTTCATCGACTTGCCTTCGGGCGTGTAGTACGCGGGATTCCCCGAAGGATCGTGAAACAGCACCGCGCGGAACGGATGCCGCTCGTTGTTGTATTCCGCCGCGAGGATGCGGCCGTAGCCGGCCGTCTCGCCGTTCGATAGCTGCTTTTTCTCCACCACCACGCGAAACGTGTCGCCGGGACGCGCGTCGGTGTAGAAATCCAAATCCCAGCCGAAAATTTCCGCCAGGCGCATCGCCAGCTCCGGCTTTTCGCCCGCGTCGATCACCGCCTCAAAAAGCGAGCCGCGAATTTCGCCGCTCACGCCGGCCGTGTCTGTGCGCGAAGGAATTACTTGAATCTCGGAGTGAAACTTGTCGGCGCTTTTCCCGCCTTTCTCCACGGGCAGGGGCGCAATCAGCAGCTCGCGGTCCACGTCGATGCGGTAGCGCACCTCGCGCAAATCTCCCGCCACCGACCGCCCCACCGCGAACTGGTTCCCCGCGCGCACGCGCCGCAAATCGAACACCGGCTGCGCCGCAGCCACCATGCGCGCCGCGCTCGCGCCGTCGATCCCCTGCTCTTGCAGCAGCGCATTAAACGATTGCCGCGCCGGTACGATTCCGCGCCTGTATAAAATCGCTTTTTCCTGGAGCCGCAGCACCTCGTCGCGCCCCGCCGCAGCCTCCGCCAGCACTTCCGCCTCGGCCGCGTCCAGCCGCCGCTGCGACGTGACAACGCAAGCCACGCCCGCCGCGATAAACGCGATCCAGAATATGACCCTAAACGCTTTCAACATTTTCCTCGCCATCCTTACAGATGCGCCACGGTCCCAGAAGGTTGAGAGGGTAGCGCAACGCAAGCGCGCCGCGAAAGCGCGAACGGCGCAGCTGCTCCATCGGAGTAAACACGCCGAAGCGCGCGAAAAACGCGGATCTGCGATATGTCGTTTTTTTCGCTATTAAACATGCAGCTTGTACTGATTTTGCAGAGGTTAAGTACGTTTCTAATCGCCGAATTTCGCTATTAGAAATGAAGTCATTGGCGACGCCTGCGGGCGCGGAGAAAAGCGGATCGCCGTTGGGAAAGAGTTCCGTCGACTCCCGCTGAACTGATCCCCCAAGCTCCCCTAACCGGGGACTTGGGCGGCCCCGATTTGGCAGGACGACGACATTCGTCAGGTCGTCGTTTGTTGCGATTAGAACGGCAGCGCATGTTGATTCCGCTGCAGTTAAGTACGTTTCTAATCGCCGATTGTTGCGATTAGAAATGTGGCATTTGGATGACCGATCGATCAAGCGAATCCATGCTGCCCGCCGGACTGCGGCGAGGCCTTCGGCGGGTGAAGCTGCGCAAAGGTAGACGCGTCGCGCGTCTCTCGTTAGGTCGGAGCTAAAGCTCCGACCTACAAAGCGGCGGAGATTGCTTGCCGCGTCGAACGCTTCAGCGCTTGCACCCATTCGGACCGCTCCTTTACGGGTCGTTAATCCGTCACCGACGGGTGGTATAGACGCACGTCGGCGCTGGCCCCGTTTCTCGGGGCACACAAATATTATTAGGCTATTTCAGGATACGTAACTAATAGCATAACAAAAGCGGGACTTCAAGCTTTTTTTTGGCTTACTCTTCGAAACGACGCAGCGGCGAAATGTCGCTGTCTGGCTCTCGCTCGAAAAATCTCCTGATTTCCTCGCGGTTGCGCCAGCGGGGATGCCGGGGCGACATTCTGCGCACTTTGCGGAAGGGAGCATCCGTTTCAAATATCCCGGCGCATGCGCCGGCCTCGCCGAAGTAGGTGAAGAAGAGGCCGTCGCTCGCGAGCGTGGCGCCATTTGCGTCTGTATTGCTCGCGATGAAACCTACTACGTTGCCGGAGCTGTCCGAGGTGACGGCAACGATCACATCTCCGCTGGCAAAGCTCGATGCAAATGAATTTGCGAGAGGCGAGGCAATCGTCATGTTGGAGAAGCAGGTGGTCGCGTTCATCGCCGGAGTCACTGTGCCGGTGACATTGAAATTGGCAGCCGTCGCAAGATTGATGGTTACTCCCTGGCCGCCACTGGAAGTCTCGAATTGCCCAACGTAAGTCCCGCTCACCGCCGGAAAAAGAGTGGCCGTGAAGTTTCCGGAATCAGCGCCCATACACGTTCCGGTAGAGGCGAATGTTCCGGTGAATTGAGTGCCACCGAGTGTGATATCTCCGGTGAACGTAATCGTTGCGCCGTTGGCGAAGGTAACCGAAAAGGTGGCTCTGTAAAGAATCCCTAGAATGTTTGTCTCAGTGATCGAAGTACTCGCGACGCTACTATCGGTCGAGCAGTTGGAATTCGTGAGCGTGCCGGCTGTGTTAGACGTGACAGAGGTAACGACGCCAGCGAGTTCGTTGAGTGTCCAGTCCGTGGTGACTTCGAGGGGGTTGTAGCAGTTCGGGTTCGCATCATTGATGTTGTCAATGTTCTGGCCAGCGCAAGGAAAAGGATTTCCGCTAGCGTCGAACAATGGAATGGCATTGGGGGCGGATTCGGACGTGGCGGTGAACGTCCATTGCTGGGGAGTGGACTGAGCGGACGTCGAGAAGGCGCAGGCCGCCAGCATTACCGCCAATATCAGTGCTTTCATGGCTACGCCTCCCAAGCGTTCGGCAAGCCGAACGGCGGACTCGAATGGGTCATCGCGGACGAGTTCGGTGAGTACTTTTCTTGGTTCTGTACGAGAGGGGGCGGCAAGAGTTGCGCCGCCTAACGGAACCGTGTGGCTCGCGATTCTCTTAGCTTAGCAGGAGGCCAGAATTCGAACGAGGAAGGTAAGAAGTACTACCACGATGAGTTAATGGCAAAGTGCGATCTTTGCGGTTGGGAAGGCCAGAATGGTTGCGGCCGGAGAAATTCGGAGACCTGCATTAGTCTAAAGAAAGCACAGTCCCAGGAGAAAATCCCGGCCCTTTCGAAAAGCGAAAGAACCGGGCACCCTACAATTTTCAGGTGTGCCTGGAATCGAGTCGGTGTGAGTATTCGGAGGCTGCGCCGCGAAGGATGCGCCACCCGCCGAAATCCACGCGGGGTGAAAATCGCCGGTGGCTCTGGAAAGATGCAGAATGGGCGTCCTTTCCTGCCTTTATCTGCTCTTGGTATCGGAAGCAGCGAAGCGCTGGAAGCATGCGAAAGAATGGCCGAAAAAGGGCAATCTCGCAGCCAAACTACAAGGTCCGGGAACATCAAATCGTTTTGTCCGCGGAGTAGCAGATCGGTTCGAGATTGCATTCGAGGCACTTCGGTTTTCGAGCCTGGCAGATGCGCCGGCCGTGCCAAATCAATTGGTGCGAGAACAGGATCCACTTCTCCTGTGGAATTATCTGCATTAGATCTTGCTCGATCTTTCTTGGGTCGGTATTTTTCGTGAGATCGAGGCGGTTGGACAAGCGTTGCACGTGAGTGTCGACGACCACGCCCGAAGAAATTCCGAACGCGGTTCCGAGGACGACGTTTGCAGTCTTGCGTGCGACACCCGGAAGCGTAAGGATCTGCTCCATCGTCTTCGGAACTTCGCCGTGGAATTCCTCAATAATTTTCTTGCTCGCCCCCATTACCGATTTCGTTTTGTTCCGGAAAAAGCCGGTCGGACGAATGTCTTGCTGGAGTTCGTTGGGATCGGCGTACGCGAACGCCTTCGGATTTGGATACTTGGGAAAAAGCGTCTTCGTTACTTCGTTCACTCGCACATCCGTGCACTGCGCCGACAGAATCGTTGAGATCAGCAACTGAAAAGGATTGTCGTGATGCAACGCGCAGGTGGCGGCGGGATACGCTTCGTCGAGCCTCCGCAGGATTGTTCGCACGCGCGCAGGATCGGCGCCTCGCCCCGGACGCGCTGGCCGTGTGGGAGATGATCTGCGTTTCCCCGAGCCCTGTGCGAACTTGGCCGCTACGTTCTTCTTGTTTGCACTTTTTTTAGTTTTCTTCTTCGCCATCGCGCGAAGAATATAGCACACGATTTCTATGGCTCGATGCGGACGCCTTTCCAAAAGGCAATGTGATCTTTGATTTCGCGCGCGGCCACGCTAGGTTCGGGGTAATACCACGCGGCATCGGGATTGCGTTGGCCGCTTACTTCGAGGCTGTGGTAGCTTGCTTTGCCCTTCCAAGGGCAGGTTGTGTGGGTTTCGCTCGGGCGAAGGTACTCCGCGTTCACGGAATTCGCGGGGAAGTAATGATTCCCTTCGACGATCACGGTCCGATCGCTCTCTGCGATCACCGTTCCATTCCAAACCGCTTTCGGCAAGCTGCGCTCCTAGGAGGCTTTAAACGGCGAAAAACAGATTTTGCGCGAACGGCCACTCCGAGTCGAACCACTGATTTTCGCAACGGTACCCTGTTCGCTCGCCCATGCGAATCACTTCCTGCGGGTTGTACTTGTGCGAGCTTTCCGTCCAGATCGTTTCACCCTCTCGTACATGAAAGCGGAAACCAGCCTGGCGAATTGACACGCTCTGCCATTCCCTCGAACGCAGATGCATCTCGATTCGCCGCTCGGTTTCGTCGTACCGGACGGTATGCTCAAATCGCGCGAGATCGAAATCACCGCCGAGTTCGCGATTGATCCGCGCCAGAATGTTCATATTAAACGCGGCGGTAACGCCGGCCGGGTCGTCATACGCAAGCTCCACTTGCGCCCTGGGTTTCTCCAGATCGGTAGCGAGCAGCAGGGAATCTCCTACCTCAAGAATAGCCCGCACTTCGCGCAGAAATCGATCGCCCGCCGGACGATCGAAATTCCCGATCGTGCTTCCTAGAAACAGCACCAGCATTCGCTGGCCGTTGCGCCGGCGGGCAGCCACTTCCTGTAGGCCGTCTAGATACGCGCGCTCGAATCCCACAATGCTGACCCTGTCCATTTGCCCGAGTTCCTGCTGGCACCGGAACAGCGCGCTTCCAGAAATGTCGATTGGGTAGTAATTCACGCGCTGGCGCCGGGCGAGCGCCTCGAGCAGCCAGCGAGTTTTCTGGCCGCTTCCGCTACCAAGCTCCGCAACCATGACGGGCACGGGCAATCGTTCTACGATCTCAGCCGAATGGCGCTGCAACAATCTCGCTCCCGCGCGGCTCAGACCGTATTCCGGCAAAAGGCAAATCACATCGAAGAGCGCCGAGCCAACCTCGTCGTAAAGATACTTCGACGGCAGTTCGCGCTGCCCCGGCAGACTCAAGCCCGTAACCACATCGGCGGAAAACTCGTCGAGAGCTTGAACGGGGACGGGAACGGCTGCCATTCGCGGTGCGATTCCCATGATTATTCCTCCACGCAACGGAATGTGGCGTACGCATACGGGTAGTGCGGTTGGAACCAATTGCGGAAGGATCGCCGTAACATGCAGGCGTCAGTGCGTGGCGATCCGCCTTTCATAACGAAGTGCCTGCCGTCGAAGAAATCCGCGGAGTAACCGCGGTAGAAGGGAAACGGCTCAAAACCCGGCAGCGGGCCAAACACACTCGAAGTCCATTCCCAGCCGTTCCCCAGGAGATCATGGACGCCAAAAGCGCTCGCACTTGCCGGATGTGCGTCAACCGCAGTCGCATCCCAGCGCTGGTGATGAAAATTTCCGTGCGCCGATTCGGGCTGCCCGTCGCCCCAGGGGTATACCCGCTCCATTCCTTCCGGGGTTGCGTACGCCGCCCGATGCCATTGCGGCTCGGTGGGCAGCTTTTTTCCGGCCCATCGCGCAAACGCGGATGCCTCCGCGTGGCTAACGTAAACGGGCCAGGCAAGCGGCAGAGGAATCGTCCCAAACATCGCGCGATATTCCCATTGCGTGTCCGGATCGGTTGCCGGAGAACTCGAGCGCGCCACCCAGAAGTGCGGATGCTCCAGGCGCTGCCGGCGTTTCCACTCCCAATCCTCGGGACGCCAATATCGGGAATCTTCGTATCCGCCGGCTCGAACAAACTTCAGGAACTCGCCATTTGTAACGGGGAACACATCGATCGAGAAACCGGGGACAAATATCTGCTCCTCGCCGAATTCATTGTCCCAGCCGAACGAATGCAACTCTCCGCGCGGCTGTCCCAGCGTCGCGACACCGCTTGGAATTGTGGTTTGCCGCTGCCGGGGAGCGACCCTCGGATCAGCGAACGCTGCCGGATGGGGTGTCTTTCGCTCCACCGGCAAGCTGTGCAGCAAATAAGCGAGTGTCTCGGCATGCATGAGCCGGTGTTCGATCGCCACCTGTTGCAGGGTTCCGTCGGCAATCAGAGGGTCCGAAACCGAAGATCCCGATACGCGGTGAAGGGCGGCATCGAGCGTCTCGCGCACGAGTAGATTGTATTTCTCCACCTGCGCGATGTTGGGCCAATCTCCGGGCTGGTCCGTCGGCAAACCGCCCCCGACGGGGTCAATGCCAAACGCGAAGAGCTTGTTAAATTCGGAATGATGGGTTTCAAGCCCCAGGGCCGGGGCGAAAAGGTTCCAATCGAATGCCTCGAGATGCCCGAGATAGAAAATTAGCCGGTGGCGCTCCGCAATCGGACGGTCGTAGAAGGAATTGGGCGGCAAGATTTGGAAAATGGCATCGGTCCTCGCGCGGGACTCTTGGATTCGCGACAGCAGAGATGACTGATCCTTCAGCGCGATTTGGGGAGCGGCCATAGTTCACCTCAGAGAGGGAGTTCCTTTTTACGCCTGAGGGAAGCTATCGGGCAAGCAATTTTCTTACTGAGAAAGAGGGGTGAAAAGACTGTAAGTTATGTGGCCGTTAATGAATCGGAAGTGTTTAGAAGTGCTAGCAGCTTGCGGAACGCCTTACCTCGGTGACTGAAGCGATTCTTTTCTTCGCGCGATGCTTCAGCATAAGTCCGGCCGAGCTCCTCAAAATAGAAAACTGGGTCGTAACCGAATCCGTGCTCTCCGCGACGTTCGGTGAGGATCAACCCCTCCGCCAGATCCGACACTACGGCGAGCACCCGCCCTCGCCGGGCGATTGCGGCCACGCAAACAAATCGCGCGCGGCGTTCCTCGCCCTCCTTACTCTCCATCTCGCGCAGTAGCTTTTGGACGCGATCGTCATCGGTCGCGTTCGGCCCGGCGTATCGCGCCGAATGTACCCCAGGAGCTCCTCCCAGCGCCGGAACAACCAAGCCCGAATCGTCAGCGAGAACGATTCCTTCCGCAAATCGGCTGTAATGCTGTGCCTTGCCGGCCGCGTTCTCGGCAAACGTGGGCGCGCATTCGTCGAACGGCGGAAGCTCCCCGAAATTGGAAATCAATTCAAGCTCGATCGACGATCCTCGGGCAAGCGCGCGATACTCACGCAATTTGCCGGGGTTGGACGATGCTAGGAGCAGTTCCATGCGAGATACGGGGTTGCGAAGCGCGTCATCGCTTTCGGGAGCTGAAATCCATGTGCAGATGCTCTCGCTGCGCGGCAATTAGAGTGCGAATGCCACCAGCGGCGATGTCCAGCAGGCCTTGCAATTCCTGGCCCGTGTAAGGACGCCCTTCAGCGCTCGCCTGCACTTCGACGAACTGGCCTGAACCGGTCATTACAACGTTCATGTCCACCTGCGCCCGCGAATCTTCTTCGTAGGCGAGATCGAGCAGGAGTTGGTCGGCTACAATTCCCACGCTCGTTGCGGCCAGGCAGTCGTTCAAGGGCACGTTGCGCAGAATCCCGGTAGAAACCATGCGTTCGCATGCGAGCGCCAGGGCCACAAAGGCTCCCGTCACGGATGCGGTGCGGGTCCCTCCGTCCGCCTGAATCACGTCGCAATCAAGCCACACCGTGCGCTCACCCAGAGCTTTCAAATCGGTTACCGCGCGAAGCGTTCGGCCGATCATCCTCTGAATTTCGAGCGTGCGCCCGGACTGTTTGCCTCGGGATGCCTCACGCGGCGTACGATGGTCCGTCGACCGTGGCAACATTCCATATTCGCCCGTTACCCATCCCTTGTTTGTTCCCTTCAGAAATGAAGGAACCCCGTCTTCCACCGTCGCGGTCACAATCACGCGAGTCTGGCCCGTCTCTATCAGTACGCTACCTTCGGCGTTTGAGACGAAGTCCGGCGTAATTCTCACCGGACGCAATTCATCGGCGGCGCGGCCATCTGCTCGCAAAATTATCTCCCTTCGAGGTTGGGCACTGGATAACACGCAATCTCAGGATTCCCAGTGTGACGACTGCGGCGGACTGTGTCAACACATCACAAGGGAATCAACTTTGGTGCAGCGAGCTAACGCCGAGGTTGTGGCGCAGCAGTTGTGCCGGTTGAATTCGCGGAACTGCCTGCTCCTGCGGGCGCCGAAACTGCACTTCCCGGCGCAGCCCCCGGTTGGATGGTCGAACTCAAATCGAAGAAGCCGGTAAGGTCGACGTGGCCCGCCAGCGTATCCACTTCCTGCCCGTGGATCAGGATTTTCACACGGCGGAGCGAGGCAACGTTGCTCTGTAGCGTTTGCACGATGGAATTAACAGCGACCCCTTCGCTCAAAATGCCGGAAGGGGTCTCGGACGCGAGCGCTTGCGAAAAATCGGCAATTGCCGTGCCGTCGGACAAAATATAAAAGCCGAGCAGCGTCGCATCGGCAGGAAGCGTGCGCTGTTCGGGCGTCGGCGGATCGGCGACCAGCGCGTGGAGCACCTGCTTGGCCCGCTGCGTGGGATTGGATGAAAGTTCCAGCTCCACTTCCACGGGAGTCGTTCTGTCAGCGCCGGCGGCCCAAAAAATATTGGCCTTCACCTTGGTATCGGATGAGGTTGAAATCGGTTGCGCCAGAAGGTCGTGGCGCGCCTGCTCGTCGGAAACTTTCGTTTCTGCAAATTGCTCCACGCGCTGATTCAAGCTGTGGAGACTGATAAGCCCCACCAGTACCGCCGCGCCTAGAATCGCCATAACAATCTTCAAGTTCCGAGGCATCAGGGTGCTCCGATGGGAATAGCTGGCCGGTAAATCGTCAAACCGCGCGCGATCGCGGTGACCAGTGGAGGAGCAAACGCTGCGAGGGAATTAGGGTCCGCGACGGACACGCTCGATATCTCGATCGCCACGGCGGGCGCCGCGATCGAACGCAATTCCCGTACCGGCGCGGCCGTTGACACCGCAGGCGAGCCCGCGAATCGCTGAGCCAGTTCCAATTGAAGAATGTCCGCGAGGCGATGACTCGCGTCGGTGTAAGGCTGCTGCGCCTCATTCCACGGGACTAGCCCATTCGAAGCGGATGTCGCGGGCACGCCCGTCGAAAATCGGTAGGAGTAGACGCGTGCATTCCCTGAAGTTCCCGTCGACGAAACGTGAAGGCTGACGAACACGGCGTCGCGATGCGCATTCGCGATCGCGGCCCGTTCGTCGTAAGACGGGTTGGAGTCGTCGTTGCGTGTCATCACTACGCGAAATCCCTGCCGCTCCAGCTCCGCGCGCGCGATTCGCGCGAAGTTAAGCACAACGTCTTTTTCGACTGCGCCCCCCGCTCCGCGCGCGCCCGTGTCTGTGCCACCATGGCCCGGATCGAGAACCACCACCAGCCCGCTCCGCGTCGCCAGCTGTTGTATTGGCGCCTGGCCAGCTTCTTGAGTCGGCGCCGGCGCAGGCTGCCGCGCCAGCATCACCGACGCTGACATCAAGCCCAGGCAAATTACAGCTAGGAACGAGCGAGGCACGGCAAAAAGAATAGCAGAAATATCCTATACCGCAGACGCCAAGAACGAAGTGAGTCTCCAGGAATGTATTTTACAACCCAAGGGACTACGCTGCTTTACGTTGACTCTTGACTGCAGACCCCAGCCAGCGACGGCTCGAAAGAAATGACTTTAGTCCGTAAACCACGAAACCGGCGGCGATCAGCAGAAGGCCAAAAGTAAGTCCGCTCATTCCCAAAACCTGTTCGCTTTCTCCGTGAATAGCTGAGAAACCCAGAAGAAGGACGGGGCAAACACCCAGAAGCGCGGCTCCCCAAGTACCTCCCGGGACGCGGAACGGGCGTCGAAGAGTAGGCTCCTTGATCCGCAGAGCCACTAGGGCTATGAATTCAAGTGTTAGGCTAGCGCCATAAAGAAGGATGTCGAGCGTCACAAGCCGCTCGAAGTTCAGTCCCAGGCAAAGAGCCCAGCCTGCGGCGCAGACAAGGATCGCCACCCACGGCGCGCGCGTCTTGGGATGCAGTTTCCCAAACATCCGCGGCAACATTCCATCCTCCGCCATCGCCAAAGGAAGCCGCGAGTAACTCATCACCAGCGCGTTGAACATCCCGAAAGCGCTCATCATTCCGCCCAGCACGAGCGCCACTCGGAAACCGCGCGCCAGTAGAGGACCGCCCACGAGGCCCCCCATCATTCCCGCCAAATCGGCCCATGAACCCGTCTCGAACGAGGACGCCGGAACTCCCGTAAGCCACATGGCCGCAAAAGGAAGTACGTACGTTGCCGAAACGACGATGACCGCCAGAATCATTGCCTTGGGGTACGTCCGCTGTGGTCGCCGGACTTCCGCCGCAATCGTCGACGCATTATCCCAACCCATGTAGTTCCACATGCAAATCAACAACCCGCCGACCAACCCCACAGTTGACGTCGTGGGCGTAGTTACCACGCCGGAAAGCGCCCCCATTTTCAGCGGAGCGATCAGCACGATCAGCGCAAACGGAACCGACAACAGGAAGAACAGCCAAAGCGAAGAAATCGCCACCACGCGAATTCCGGCGATGTTCATCAGCGCGCAGGCCGCGACCACAGCCAGCCCCACCATCACTCCTCGATGGCCCATCCCAAACCACGGAATCAGCCGCGAGAGATACGCGACGAAAAGAGTCGGATAAATCGCCATATCAAAGATACTGGCGACCAGCGACAGCCAGGCCTCTTGAAATCCCCAGAAGTTCCCCATCGCGCGCCGCACCCACGCGTAGTACCCGCCTTCGGCCGGCAGCGCGCTCGAAAGTTCGCCGATCATGAACGCCGTCGGAAGGCTCCATAGCACTGGCGTCAGCAGCAGGATCAGAATGCCGCGCCCGTAACCCGCCCCATGGATGATGTCCTCGGTGCCGTAGGTGCCGCCCGACACCATGAAGAACGTCGCCGCGACCAGCGGCCAAAGCGTCAACTTTGCAACTTTCTTAGCGGAAGGAAGCGCCCGGGAGGGAAATTGGGCTGGGAGGGATAAGGTACTCAATTTGTTGTCGCGTCCTCCATCAGCGATCCTCGCTCTCTCTCCGCCGCGCAAGGGGAGCGCGTTCGCAAATCGCAGAATACGGACTTTCGACTGCGATGCAAGAGAAATTTACAGTTTACGCAGAGTTTTTTTCAGATGACGCGCGCGCGAGGTTGCCCCAACACAATCAAGTCG
>Ga0073928_10009096_pt1 | contig 12202 bp, 8 predicted proteins | sample PaiPotPPA55metaG_FD_76969 | JGI IMG/M metagenome (GOLD analysis project Ga0073928, IMG submission 76969) | Iron sulfur acid spring bacterial and archeal communities from Banff, Canada, to study Microbial Dark Matter (Phase II) - Paint Pots PPA... ...
CCGTCCCCACACCGGCGGTCCCATAACTTATCAACTCAATCGCGGTAAGCGTACCGTCATGCTTGGCGCCAATCCTCAGCTTCTGGTGAGAGTCCGGTCGATTGCAGACAATATGTTCCTGACGGCGGTCGAGCATTAATTTGACCGGGGCATTCGCCTTTCGAGAAAGGTTGGCCGCGACCACTCCTTCGTTTCCCGCACCGAACTTCGCTCCGAATCCGCCGCCCATGTACTCGGTAATGACTCGGACCTTGCTCTTCGGAAGTTTGAAGACCTCGGCAAACTCACTACGCACGCTCGCTGTGCCCTGAGTTGACGCATAGACCGTCACTTCTTCCGGCTTCCAGTCGACTACAAAGCCGTGGGTTTCAAGGGCCGAGTGCGTTTGTATCTGCGTGAAGTACTCCCCCTCCACAGTCACGTCCGCATCGGCAAACCCCTTTTCGATATCGCCGATGGTCCTGCGCTGCGGGCCGTGAACATTGCCTTTCTGAGGAACTCCTGCCGGACCGCCACCGCCGCCTGCGCTGCCGGCAGCGTCGGCCGGACCGGGGAAGACTACCGGAGCATCGTCGGCGCGGGCGTCCGTACGATCGACGACAAATGGCATAGTGTCGTACTGCACCTTCACTAGTTTCGCGGCGTCGTTCGCTATCTGTTGGGAAACAGCAGCGACGCCGGCAATCGGCTGACCTGCGTAACGGATGACCGGATACCTGGACGGAGTCTCCAGCTTGGGATCACGAAGTTCGGCAACGCCGTAAACATGCTCAATAACATGCACTGCGCGGACACCTGGCAGCTTTTCGGCTGCGGTTGTGTCGATCGAGACGATGCGTCCGTGGGGAACCGTCGCATCGATCATGCGTGCGTAAAGCATACCGGGGAGATTTACGTCGGCGGTGTACTTGCCCGTGCCCATCGCCTTCGCTGGCCCATCGTACCTTTCCGTGGGCTTTCCTATGTACGTGAGCTCCGCATTTGCGGGTAGGGGTGGCGGTTCGTCCTGGCGTACTTCACGTTCTTTCTGCTGGAGACCATTTTGAGGGATGCCCCACACGAAACTCTCTGTGCGGGTTGGAGCGGCGGGCGTCGTTTGGGTTGAATCGACAGGCATCTTATGCCTCCCTTCCGGCAGCGAACGTGACCAACCCAGTTGCTTGGCTTCGATGCTGTGCGACGTCAAGCGTTGCGGCGAAAACCTTTGGGTAAGTTCCGCAACGGCAAAGATTACCGCTTACTGCATGTTTCACGTCGTCCAGATTTGGATTTGGATTGCGTTCCAGGAGTGCCGCGCAACTCATCACCATGCCGGGAGTGCAGAAACCGCACTGCATGGCATCATGCTTCACAAAGGCAACTTGTACAGGATGCATCTTATCGCCTGTCGAAAGACCTTCGATGGTCGTGATCTGGCGGCCTACGGTGTCTATTGCAAGCGTCATACAAGCGAGTGCCGGGGTTTTGTCGATCCATACCGTACATGCGGAACACGAGCCCCGGTCGCAGACGACCTTAGTGCCAGTCAGTCCTAGGTTATCGCGCAACGTCTCGGCCAGAGTGTAACGCGGCTCGATAGTGACGGAATGCTCTTGTCCGTTGACATGGAGCTTCATGGGAAGCGCGTCCGGTCCGACTGCCCGATCGGTATGTAGGGCGTCTTTTGTTTCGCGTGCAAGCGCATTCGCGGATTCAATGACGGTCGTAGCGGCCGTCACGCCAGCACCCTTCAGAAATCCACGGCGGGAGAACTGAATCTTTGGAGCGTCTGCCATAGGAGCAGCCTTTCGGAGGTTCGTCTGACTTGAGTGGGTGGACGGCTGCGAATCACCGTCAAGCGTCGATGCCAATACTCTACATCCGCCAATAGTCATTGCGCTATTGGGAAGAAACGGACGCGGCAAATTCGCATCGACCGGAATCTCTTGCATGGAACTCTGTTTATATGGATTAAGCACGCGAGAGAGGCAATGGGTACTGCCCTCTCGTCCCCAAGCTTTGCATCGCCCATACAATAGGTCAACGAGCTCTCTGACACCTTGGCAAACGGATCCAAAGCCAAGATACGTGAGGTGTATGACGCGGCATTCCGCCATGCCATACGCCACGAGCTCTACCCTACCAATCCCATCGCGAGTGTTCGACAAGCAAGGAAACGGGCTGAAGAGCCTGAGATTCTCGAACCTGCCGAAATTGCAGCCGTTCTGCGGGAGTTGTCGAGGATCGAGCCCGTACGAACCGCATTCCTAGTCGCAGCAGTCATGGGAATGCGCCGGGGTGAGATCTTCGGTCTCAAGTGGGGCCGACCTTAACCTTGATCATGCGACCTTGCACGTTCGACGGTCTTATGTCGACGGCGTTGAGGGACCTCCGAAGACGGACTCTTCGCGGCGGCCATTGCCCATTCCCCCGCAAGCAGTGGACGCACTCAAGGCATGGAAGGACAGGTCATCCTACGCCGCACCAGGTGACTGGGTGTTCGCGTCCGATGCGTCTTTCGGCAAGCAACCACTCTGGCCCGGAACGCTCTGGCGTAGGCATGTCGTTCCCGCAATTGAACGAGCCGGGATTACTAAGCCTAAGCTGGGGTGGCATACTCTTCGACGCTCCTGCGCCTCCCTGCTCTTATCGACTGGCATCAGCCTGAGAGTGAGCATGGAACTGATGCGGCACTCGACGCCAGAAATGACGTTAGCGACCTATGCACAGACCGTAGGAGATGAGAAGAGAAATGCCGGGGAAAAGGTGGCGTCTCTGGTGTTGAAAGGGAACAAGGTCGCCTAGAAATTCTTAATGGACCCTTATTGGACCCATATCGATTTCCAGTCACCTTAATGGACCCAGATTTTCAACCTAAGTTATTGATTTTATTGGTGGAGCTGAGCGGGATCGAACCGCTGGCCTCCTCGTTGCGAACGAGGCGCTCTCCCAGCTGAGCTACAGCCCCACAAAGTTGGGAACAGACTTCATTTTACCAGCGCAACGGAATTGCGCAAATCAGGCGCGCGGGGAAATCGCTTCCCTTCCCCGCTCGCCTTCTGAGCACTGGTCACTCACCACTGGCTGCTGTCTTTACAGGTGATTCATGTTGAGCAGGAATTCGGCGTTGTTGCGTACCTTTTCCAGGCGGCTGACAAGCAATTCCATAGCTTCCACAGGCGACAACGGATTCAGCACCTTGCGCAGCACCCAGATGCGCTGCAGATCCTCCTTGGGAATGAGCAACTCTTCCTTACGGGTACCGGAGCGCTGAATATCGATCGCCGGGAAGACACGCTTGTCGACCAGCTTGCGGTCGAGAATGACTTCCATGTTGCCGGTGCCCTTGAACTCTTCAAAAATGACTTCGTCCATGCGCGAGCCGGTATCGACGAGGGCCGTGGCTATGATGGTCAGCGATCCGCCTTCTTCGATGTTTCTCGCCGCACCGAAGAACCGCTTCGGCCGCTGTAGTGCATTGGAGTCCACACCGCCCGAGAGTACCTTGCCCGAAGGCGGCACAATCGTGTTGTAGGCACGGGCGAGACGAGTGATGGAGTCGAGCAGGATCACGACGTCACGCTTGTGCTCGACCAGGCGCTTGGCCTTTTCGATCACCATTTCGGCGACCTGGACGTGACGGGCAGCCGGTTCGTCAAAGGTTGAACTGATAACCTCGCCCTTGACCGACCGCTGCATATCGGTGACTTCTTCCGGTCGCTCGTCGATTAACAGGACGATCAACACGACTTCCGGATGATTCGAAGTGACCGAGTTGGCGATCGATTGCAGCAACATGGTCTTGCCGGTACGCGGAGGAGCGACGATCAGGCCACGCTGTCCCTTGCCCACCGGGGTCAGCAGGTCCATCACACGACCGCTGGTACCTTCGCGGACGGTCTCCATCTTGATCCGTTCCTGCGGATAAAGCGGGGTCAGATTGTCGAAGAGAATCTTGTTGCGGGTCTCTTCTGGAGATTCGAAGTTGATGGCCTCAATTTTGACCAGGGCAAAATACTTTTCACCTTCATGGGGAGGCCGAACATTGCCGCTGATGGTGTCGCCGGTTTTCAGATCAAATTTGCGAATCTGGGAGGGCGAAACATAAATATCGTCCGGTCCAGGAAGGTAGTTGTAGTCTGGCGAACGCAGAAATCCATAGCCATCGGGGAGGATTTCAAGAACTCCCTCGGCGAAAATATGGCCTTCCTTTTCACTCTGTGCCTGAAGAATCTTGAAGATCAGGTCTTGTTTGCGGAGTCCGCTCGCGCCTTGAATATCCAATGTGCGCGCAATCCGGCTCAGTTCAGTGATGTTTTTCTCTTTTAATTCAGCAATGGTCATGGATTCCTGCTCGGACGCCCGCAATGCAACCTGCAGAGAGGCGGATCAAAATGGAGGGATGTTTTGGAGGGTACTCCGGAGTTAGGGAAGGTGGGTTTGGGGTGTTGCAGGGCGGTACAGGCCGCGCGCTTATGCTGCGCGGCGCTGGTCGACCGGCTGGATCTCAGGCTCCACCAGGGGGGCCTTCATTCCAGGATTGGCGGTACGAAATCGGTACAAAACTTCGTTCGTCGTATCCTGCAACCGGCTGTTCGGCTTGTGCAGCTTACGGGTTGCCTTGCTGGCCAGTTGGCACAACTGGTAGCGGTTGGACACGTGAGTAAGTGCCCCAAAAATCAGTTCCGAGCGCATATGCATCGTTCTCCTTTGTGGTGATCACTGCCCGGTTTCCCCGGTGCAGAGGAAGGCCGTTGAGCGGCTCAATCCTTTTTGTCAACTGCTAGTGGTTAGACGCAGAAATTGGGGCTAGAGTTCAAAAAACTTTGCCTCACGCTTGAGGCAATGCATTCGATCCTGCAAAACACCGATGCTGCGATACATTCCAAACGTACTGCCATTCCCGGATCGAAATATGTACAATCCAGGCCATTTTCACGCACACTCTTGACACACCGATGCGTCTTGGTGAACCGCAATTCAAACTGATGCGGAGTCAAGGCGACGCGGGGCGCTCAAAAAAAAGCGCGAAATCAGCCTTGTTGATTGGCAACTTCGAATCTATACCCAAGGGTGTTTCCGGTCAACCCTTTTTTATACCACAGTTCCCCAAAATATCCCTAAATGGCACCAGAATTCTCAAACGCCGCGACGTTTTCCCATCCGACCGCCGCTCGATTTTCCCGACCTGGAGCGTCTGCCCATCTCTTGGCCGTCCGGATCGATGCAGATCGGCGCACCATCTTTATCCGACCCGGCAATCGGCCTCCGCCGCGGAGACCGCTTCTGGGGCTTCCCAATCAGCTCGTCCAAGCGAAACACGCCAGCAAACAGCAATCCCACCATGGGAATTGCAACCAGGATTGCATCCATATTGGATGGCAGGACTGTCATGGATTCTCCGTTTCATCTCAGCTCAGGGCCGGGCGCTCTTGCCTGCCTCTCGACGCTTGAATATCCTATCGACCAAAAAAATTAGGATCTTCAACGTACCGAAGTACCGTGACTGACAGCTCGAAACTAACACTGAACCAGGCCTCCGGCCATAACACCGTCGCATCCCGGACTAACACTCAGGTGGCAGAACCGACTTACACCCAAATGCATCGCATTGAAATGCAATAAGTTACACACGCTTCCGCAGGGGAATGTATAAGCTGCCATCCGGATCCAGGCAGAGTGGACAGCCATGGCGGTCCACTCCTGAGGTGCGTCGCCGCGCGATAGCAAGCCTGGGCCGCGCTGCCAACCCATCCAGTTTGAAGTATGCGGCAAACAAAAGACCGAACATGGGGCAAGCAAATACTGCAAAGATGGTCATTTCCGTCCAAACCATCCTCCGCCTTCGCCGCATTGCTATCCACTGCGATGCTGTCGCGATCCAATAGTCTCCCTCGATTTCGCCTCGATAGACGATACATCGAATGGATGCCTTTGGATGAGAGGAATCTAACAGTTCGTCTGTCAAGAACAAATACAACGCATTGCCCAGCAAAGGCTGGCCGCAACGTAATCTCATCTATATGACTGCACTGTCGTTATGCCGTAATTTTGCACCCCGCGGTAATCGGGTTTGAGTAATAGATTACTGACTCACGCCCAGTAACTCCGGTCGAGTGTCCTATATTGAATCGCCTCCGCCAGGTGGCTGACCGACAAGGCCGCTGAACCTTCCAGATCCGCGATGGTCCGCGCCACCTTCAGGATCCGGTCATGCGCGCGGGCCGTCAGTCCCTGCTGTTGCATGGCCCGCTCCAGCAGTTTTTCTGCGTCTGCGGCCAATTCACAATATGCCCGAATCTGCCGCGTCCCCATCTGCGCATTGGCGTAAAACTTCTCGCCCGCATTCTGAAAGCGCTCTCTCTGGCGTTCCCGAGCCCGCATCACCCGTGCTCGAATGTGACCTGAACCTTCCGCCGAAGCCGATCCACGCAGCTCCTTGTAAAGCACGGCCGGCACCTCGATGTGGATATCGATGCGGTCCAACAGCGGTCCGGAAACCTTTGCCACGTAGCGCTGGATCATCGGAGGTGTACACATGCATTCGCGGCTCTTGTCGTTGAAATAACCACAGGGACAAGGATTCATCGCCGCCGCCAGCATGAAGCGTGCCGGAAAAGTCAGCGACATTGACGCGCGTGCAATGGTGACGGTGTGGTCCTCCAGGGGCTGCCGCATGACTTCCAGCACATTGCGCGGAAACTCCGGCAGCTCGTCCAGAAACAGCAGGCCGTTGTGCGCCAGCGACACCTCCCCGGGCCGAGGCACCGCCCCGCCCCCAATCAATCCCGCATCCGAAATGGTGTGGTGCGGAGCCCGAAATGGCCGCTGCGCCACCAGCCCGCGCGCCGCGTCCAGAACCCCCGCCACGGAATGAATCTTGGTCGTCTCCAGCGCTTCTTCAAACGTCAGCGGCGCCAGGATCGAGGGCAGCCGCTTGGCCAGCATCGTCTTGCCCGACCCGGGCGGACCGATCATCAGAATGTTGTGTCCCCCTGCCGCAGCTACCTCCAGTGCCCGCTTGGCGGTCTGCTGACCGCGCACATCGCTGAAATCTGCGGCGTACGTGTGCAGTTCTCCCAGCAGCTCCTCGGTTGCAACATGAAACGCGGGCCGCTGTACCTCTCCCAGCAGCGTGGTGTTCAGCAAATCGATCACATCCCCCAGCGAAGTCACCGGGAAGACCTTCACGCCCTCCACCACCGCGGCTTCCGGCGCATTCACCGCCGGCAGCACCAGGTTGGCAATGCCCTTCGCCCGGGCCAGGATGGCGATCGACAGAACCCCTGGCACCGGCCTCACGCCTCCATCCAGGCCCAGCTCGCCCACCAGCAAGAATCGGTCCAGGTCCTTGATCTGCAGTGCGCCGTATGCGCTCAGTATCCCGATAGCGATAGGCAGGTCAAATCCCGCGCCCTCTTTCTTGATGTCCGCGGGCGCCAGGTTGATGGTGATCTGCGTGGGAGGAATAAGATAGCCGGAGTTCTTCATCGCGGCCCGCACCCGGTCGCGGCTCTCCCGTACCGCAGCATCCGGCAGCCCGACGGTGTGAAAGTGATCTTCTTCCGAAACAGTTCCGCTCAGGTCCACTTCGACATCGATCAGGTTGGCATCGATGCCATACACCGCGGCACTCAAGACTTTGGCTAGCATTGGAGAATTGCGGGCAGTGTACCACCCGCCTTTCCCGGAAAGATGTGCGCGCGCGCACCTTCACTTTTCATACATATGTTCGAGGGATATTCGTCAGCAGACTGCTCTCCGCTTTTGTTTAGCCTTCCAGGAAATGCCTAGCTAACCCCGACCGTGGCCTCGTAGATCACGACCTGGTTACGCCCCGAGCGCTTGGCCCGATAAAGCGCCTGGTCGGCTCGGCTCAACAGCACCTCGGCTGATTCTCCATCGTTTGGATAGAGCGCCACACCGATCGAAACGGAAAAATCAGCGAGCGTTTCGTCCCGCAGCGGAACCCGCAAAGACCCGACCGCCCTGCGTATGCTCTCCGCTCTGTCGTAGGCAGCCTGCCGCGTCACGTCGGGCAGGATGATGGTGAATTCCTCGCCCCCGTAACGGCAGGCAATATCCTCCGTGCGCACACTGTTGCAGAAGATCTGCGAGACCGCCTTCAACACCGCATCCCCGGCCCCGTGACCATAAGAATCGTTGAACCGCTTGAAGTGATCCAGGTCCAGCATGTAGACCGCCAGCAGCTGCTTGCGCCGAGAGGCCCGCGCAAGCTCCCGCTCCAGCGAAATCTGCATGAAATGTCGATTGAACAAACCCGTCAACGAATCCCGAATCGACTGGTTCTCCAGCTTGGTGCGCAGATTCAACGTCGCCACGGCCATGCCCGTCAGTTGTACCAGTTGCCGCACGCCGTCCATCCTGGACTTCACGACTTCCACCACTTCGTCGCTCGAGCACTGAACGTACAGGAGGCCCAGCGTGTTGCCGTGTGCCACGATGGGCTTGCACAAATACCGCTCCGGCGAACCTCCGGAAAAATGTGTACACTCGATCTCCGAAACACCGGGAAGTCTCCACCGGGGTTGCCCCGAGCGCAGACCGCAACAGGATTCCGGCGTGTGAAACTCATCGACAGCACTCTGGCCCCACGTGGAAACAACCTCCACCAACTGGCGCGAGTTGTTGATCATGCACAGCGAACCACTCGATCCCTCCAGCAAGCGCGCAAAGCTGTGCGCCGACGACTTGTACACCTGATGCACATCGATGCACAGCTGCAGTTCGTCTCGCGCCGAAGTCAGCAGATCCGACTCCAGCGCCCGGTCCTTCAACTCATTCACGCTTGCCTCGAGCTGATGATTGGTCAGCGCAGTCTCTCGACTCAGCCGCTGTCTTCGCAAGGCATCCCGCAGCAGGAAACCAAACAGCACCGCGAGCGATACCAACGAAAACGTCACAAACGCGAGTTCGGTTCCGATCGACAACAGCGACCGCCGCTCGGAACCTTGATTGCGCTGCTCCAGCAGCGACTGCTCCTGGTCCGTCATCAGCCCGATCGCTTCGTGGCAGTGCTGCATCACCTGCTCCGGAAGAGTGGAATGCGTATCGAAGGACTTCGTCGACTGATCCAGATCCTTGGCGCAAATCAGCAGGTTGCGCACATTATCCCGCTGGTTGGGATTGTCCGAGACCAGCGCCTGCACGTGAACCGTCGTCGCCACAAGTTGATTGGCGCTCGCCAGGACGCGGTTCATCTGCTCCTCATTGCTGGTCAGGTGATAGAGGCGGCTGCGATACTCGATGCGTTCCACCAGCAGAGATACGTGCTGCAAGGAACTCAGCACCTCGTAGGTGTGCTGCACTCGCTCCGCGGCAGCAATCTGGGCCTTGGTGTTGCCGTGCACCAGGCTGCCTGCCGAAAGTGTAAACAGCACCGCTCCAATCGCCGCCAGTACCAGCAATGTGACAGCCGAATTCGACACGCGTGCCCGATGCTTCTGTCTCAACATAAGCCTTGAAGATGAACGATGAATGGTAACCTGCTAATATAGTAACTTAGGTAATACTAGGCTCGCCGAGATTTTTTCGCTTTTTCCCAGATTTGTTCTTGCGACGGTCCGCAGGTTTACTACCCGGCGCCTCAGTTTGGCCAATTCGGCGATCTTCACGGAATCCAAGGCGTCGCTGGAACACATATTCGTTGGCCTATTTTCTGAGAACCATGATGGGAAATCCCGATCCCCAATTCGGGAACGAGTTACCCGCAACCCGCAAAAAGCCGAAACCGCGTCCTTTGCAGCCCCGCGATCCGTGGTACGTTTCTCGTAACATCTTTCATTGCAAAGCTATGCCAAGAAGTAATCCCATCACGGCCAGTGCTCTCTCTCGCCATGCCCGGACCACCTCGAATGGCTTGACGCAGAATGCTTGCACTCCTGCCGAACCTGTCCAAACCGTCGAGCAGTTCGTCGAACTGGTGGCACACCTTTCGCGAGCGACCGACCTTTGCCAAATCCTGGCCATTGTTGCTCCCGCCGCCCGCAAACTCACTCAGGCCGATAGCGCCGCTGTGATTTTGCGCGAAGGGCAACACGCATTCTATGCTGCGGAAGACTCAGTGCAACCCCTCTGGCAGGGGAAACGCGTCCCCATAACCCAATGCATCAGCGGCTGGGTCATGAACAGCCGGACCTCGGTCAGCATCTTCGATATCGACAAGGACCCGCGCATCCAATCCGAGCACTATCGCACCGCTTCGATTCGCAGCCTCTCTATGGTTCCCATCCGCACTCACAGCCCCTTGGGAGCCATCGGGAACTACTGGGTCAACCAACATCATCCCACCCAGGAGCAAGTCAGGCTCCTCCAGGCACTGGCCGATTCCACCGCCCTTGCTCTTGAAAAGTTCCACATACAACAGGAAATGGAGACGCTCGTCCATCGCCGCACGCAAGAATTGGAAGAGGCCAATCAGGAATTGCGCAATGACGCCCTTTTGCGCCGCCAGATGGAAGTCCAGATCATCCATCTTTCCCTCACCGATGAGTTGACCGGCCTGAACAACCGTCGTGGATTTCTTCTGCGTGCCGAACAACTCTTCAAACTTGTTCATCGGATGCAAACCCGGGCCTGGCTGGTGTATGGCGACATCGATAACTTGAAACGCGTCAATGACGAGTTTGGGCATGAATCTGGCGATCGGCTCATTCGCGGCGCCGCCAAAGTTCTTCGCGAGAGCTTTCGGGACTCAGATGTCATCGGCCGCATCGGCGGCGATGAATTTGTCATCTTCGCCACCGGAACCTCCGCTCCACTCGATCAAATTCACGCCCGGCTTGACCGCAACGTCCTGCATTACAACAACTGCTTCAACGATCAGCCTGCGCTCTCCCTGAGCATCGGCTCCATCCGCTGCGAACCGCGTTGCTCGCAAACGCTTGAGGAGCTGATTCACCTGGCCGACGCTGCCATGTACATCGAAAAGCGCTCCAAGCATGCACAACTCCGCGATGAACCGGCCAACTGATAACCCGTCATCTCGCTGCCCCAATCCATTCCACACTTCCTTCGCGTATCCGCTACAATCGCTGGGCTAGATGAGAAGGCTCACGAGGTGGTTCCCATTCAAGCGTGAGCCTTCACATCTAGACTATCCTTCGGTGGCCCAGAGCGGGTATGACGAGTTTCTTTGATCTCTACAAAATCGGCGTCGGCCCCAGCAGCTCCCACACCATGGGACCCATGCGCGCCGCGTGGCAATTTGTTCAGGACCTGAAGACGCAAAATCTCCTCGAAAAAACCACTCGCGTTCTGGCCGATCTCTACGGCTCCCTCGCGCTCACCGGCCTGGGCCACGCTACCGACCGCGCTGTTCTGTTGGGACTGAGCGGTTATGAGCCGGCAACCATCGATCCCGAAGCGATTGCTTCTTCCCTCGAACAGATCCGCAGCTCCGCGCAAATCCATCTTGGCGGTTCCCTCGCGATCGCATTCCACGAACATCAGGACATTCTCTTCCATCGCGACCAGATGTTTCCTCCGGGAGCAATTACGCAACATCCGAACGGTGTGCGTTTCACTGCCTATGATGAGGCCGGCGCACCTCTTGCACAGGGCACATGGTTCTCCATCGGAGGCGGCTTTATCGTCGAAGATGGAGCCCGGGCCAGCGCAACCTCCACACTCACAGAGCCCATCCCGTATCCCTTCCACAGCGCCGCGGATCTGCTGGCGCTGGCGCATCAGCATTCCCTGTCCATCGCCGAGATCATGTTCGCCAACGAATGTGCCGTAGCGCGCGCATCTCATCCCGACTGGCCCAGCGAGGCTATCGAACAAGACATTCGCAGAAGGATTCTTGTCATCTGGAAGACCATGCAGTCCTGCGTCAAGCGCGGCATCGCCACCGAGGGCATCCTCCCCGGGGGGCTCAATGTCCGCCGCCGCGCTCATCGCCTTGCCGAGCGACTCGAAGAACGCAAGCAGCACGATCTCATCGCCGACCCGCTCGCTCCTCTCGACTGGGTCACCGTCTACGCCATGGCGGTGAATGAAGAGAATGCAGCGGGAGGCCGCGTGGTGACCGCGCCCACCAACGGCGCCGCCGGCGTGGTCCCTGCGGTCGGACTCTACTACACCCACTTCATCACCGGCGCCGATGAGGAAGGCATCCTGCGGTTCTTCCTCACCTCCGCAGCCATCGGCATCTTATATAAGGAGAACGCTTCCATCTCGGGCGCCGAAGTAGGCTGCCAGG
>Ga0073928_10009098_pt1 | contig 12201 bp, 7 predicted proteins | sample PaiPotPPA55metaG_FD_76969 | JGI IMG/M metagenome (GOLD analysis project Ga0073928, IMG submission 76969) | Iron sulfur acid spring bacterial and archeal communities from Banff, Canada, to study Microbial Dark Matter (Phase II) - Paint Pots PPA... ...
CGGTTGCGTTCCGCAAGATCGGCAAAGTGACCGGACTGCACGACCTGAAGTTTCCAGAAACCGACCATCAGAAGCAACACGATGGTCACAAAAACGTAGGAAACCAGCGCAAGGCGGCCCTGGGGAATTTTCTGGTCGTTAACGCTCCACGATGGCAATCGAACTCCCTGCGCGACGGGGCGCGTACCAGTCCCTAGGTACCCCGCGGAAAAATCGAGCTTCTGCAAATCTCGAAGTATCATTGAAATTAGCACTTTGCGCGGGGAACCCGCAAGCAGCGTATGTCTAGTACGTTACCTGGACTTCTTTCATCCTGGGGCAGGAGACGGCGAATAAAACGCCGGAGGGTGCGTCCGTTGACTTACCTCAGACACACACCTAACATTCCCGCAGGGATTTATCAATGATTGGCCAAACACTCGGCCATTACCGCATCCTGGAAGAGGTGGGGGCCGGTGGCATGGGTGTGGTGTATCGAGCACGCGATGAGCAGTTAGAGCGGGACGTTGCGCTGAAAGTTTTGCCGCCAGGCACGCTCGGTGACGACTCAGCTCGCAGAAATTTCCGCAAAGAAGCCTTAGCCCTCGCCAAATTGAATCACCCCAACATCGAAACCGTTTTTGAGTTCGGTTCGCAGGAAGGAACCGATTTTCTAGTACTGGAGTATCTGCCGGGCCGGACGTTAGCCCAGATGCTCGCTAGCGGACCGCTGCCGGAAAAGGAAGTGATTGCTATCGGAATGCAAATTGCCGCAGCTCTGGAGGAAGCGCACGAACGCGGCATCATTCATCGCGATTTGAAGCCTGCAAACATCGCGTTAACAACTCGCGGGCAAGCCAAAGTCCTGGATTTTGGTTTAGCGAAGTGGCTGCACGCTGACGACGAACTCACCGCGAATATCACCAGCAATTCCGGCGGAGTGCCGGGAACATGTCCGTACCTCTCACCAGAGCAAATCCGCGGCGAAACGGTGGATGCGCGGTCGGACATTCACGCGATCGGCGCAGTGCTGTATGAAATGGCCACCGGGCAGAGAGCCTTTCCCGGAGAATTATTCTCGCAAGTTTTGGACGCGATTGTTCACCAGCAGCCGGTTCCTCCGCGCGTGCTAAACCCCAAGATTTCTGTAGAGCTCGATCGCATAGTTTGCAAATGCCTGGATAAAGAACCGGACCATCGCTACCAGTCCGCGAAGGAATTGCTGGCCGATCTGAGGCGGCTCGCGGCTTCCTCTTCGCAAAATGTGGTGCCGGCCTCTTTGCGTTCAACATTTCGCATAAGAAAGAAGGTTTTCACTTCCGTGGTGGTGGGAATTGGCGCCGTGCTGGCCGTGGCACTGGCACTTATCGCGCTAAACTTCCATGGTTCGCGGGATGACCTATTTGGCCGAAAGCGGCCCACGCGGATTCGATCGATCGCGGTGCTCCCCCTCGCGAACGTTTCCGGGGACCCGCAGGAAGACTATTTCGCCGACGGAGTGACAGACGAATTGATAACGGAACTCGCGCAGGTGAGCGAACTTCGAGTGATTTCTCGCACCTCAGTGATGGCTTACAAAGGCGCGAAAAAACCATTACCGCAGATTGCGCGGGAGCTGGACGTGGACGCAATAGTAGAAGGTTCCGTCCAGCGCTCAGGGGACAAAGTACGGATCAATGCTCAATTGATCCAGGCTTCCAACGACCGTCTCTTGTGGGCCAAGAGTTACGAGCGGGACTTGAGCGACATTTTGACTCTGCAGAGCGCCATCGCCAAAGCGATCGTTGACGAAATCGAAGTCACCGTGACGCCGCAGGAAAAGGTTCGGCTGGTCAGGTCTCAATCCGTGAACCCTGGTGCTCACGAAGCTTATCTCGCCGGCCGGTTTTATTGGAACAAGCGGACCGCCGAAGGGGTAACCAAAGGCATAGCTTACTTCGAACAAGCCATTGCAAAGGATCCCAAGTACGCACTGGCGTATGCAGGCCTCGCAGATTCATATCACGCGCTGCCGGAATTCACCAGCGTTCCGATTGAAGACGCTTTCCCAAAAGCCAGAACCGCCGCGATGAAAGCTTTGGAGCTGGATGACTCGTTGGCCGAACCTCATTCCGCGCTGGCGTCGGTTATAGAAGATTATGATTGGGACTGGGCCGGAGCGGAGCAGGAATACAAACGCGCCATCGAGCTGAACCCTGGCCTCTCTGGTGTTCGCGCGTCTTACTCTAACTTGCTGTTAGAACTGGGCCGCTTACCCGAAGCTTTATCACAAGCGAAGATTGCGCAGCAGATCGACCCGCTTTCGGTGTCGGCGAACGACACTCTGGCCGGCGTTTTGTACTATTCCGGCGATTACGACGGATCGATTAACCAGTGCCGGAAGACGCTGGAACTCGATCCCACGAGTCACCAAGCCCATCGCCACCTTGGGCAGGCCTACACGCAAAAAAAGCAATATGCGGAGGCCATTACTGAACTCAAAAAAGCGATTGAGCTTTCACACGGGAGCAGCGAAGCCCTTGCTGAACTTGGATATGTCTATGGCGTTTCCGGCGAGAAAAATGATGCGCAACGCATTCTGCAACAGTTGGCCCAGCCGGCCGACGGCCGTGTTTCTCATTATCGATTAGCAATCGTACATGCGGGCCTGGGAGAAAACGATAAAGCGCTCGATTCGCTGGAACAGGCAGTGAAGGAGCGGGCTCCAGGCGTGGTTCACTTGAAAGTCTCTCCAGTATTTATCGAGTTGCGATCCACGAAGCGCTTCCAAAAACTACTGTCGGATATGGGTCTAGCGGGTAGAAAGCAGACGGCGCTAGTGTACCGCCCAAATCGGGGGCAGCAGACTTCCGGGTATCATGCTTAAAAGCCGGCATATCCATTCCGTCAGTTTGTCTTCTTCGCGCGGGTGGTGATTCGTCTTCTTGCCGTGCATGAAAGCCAGCAGGGACGGGTCGGAGCCAAAAACGGTCTCAAGTTCACGCCAGGTAAAAGCAGGTGGTTTGCGCTTCCCGACGAAATCCGGAACGTTTCCACTTACGGGCGCGATATCCTTTAGATAATCGACGTCCATGATTTTGCCTTTTTCGAAACTGGAAATTTGTGGAGCATCGCCGTCGTTCCAGACTACCAAGCGTCCGATCTTCGCGTCGTCTGAGTCAGAGAGAACCACCGTGGTGGAATGATCATTGTCGTGGAACAACGCAAAAACGGTGAGGTCTTTCTGATAACTAAACATCGCGGAGTATAACTCAGTAGAGTTGAGCTTACCGCGGACGATCACTGCTCGATCCGAGCGGTCGAGCAAATCCTGCACTTCCATCTTCAGCATGCCGGCCTTCAAGCGCCCTTCGAGAAAAAGAGTTCCCGAGCTTGATCGTAATTCCCCAGTCGCAGCGCCAGAGCTCTGCCCCAGTGCTTGTCCGCAGCTTGCCAGGCCAAGGGCCAAACCGGAGGTTGCCGTCTTTAGAAAATCGCGCCGCTCGAATCTCATTGATCACGTCCTTCGTGCTCGATTTCTTCTGGAACTCCTCAAGGTGTCTTGCTCGTGGGCTTCACTCATGTTGAGGAAGGAACGCGCTTAACACCCAAAGGCAATCGGGTGTATTGGGTAGCTGACTTTTAAATCGCGAATCAAATGTTGTCAAGAAAATTCGGGGCATTTCGACCCGGTGCTCAGGTCGAGCCTTCGGGTCTCATCAGACCGGCACGCCACGCCATATTGTCCGGCCTTCAGCTGGGAGGAAACCATTCGGTCTGCAAACTCGGCGGTTGGATTAAAGTTTGCAACACCACGCAATATTGTTCCGTTTTCTCCCGCAATGAGCGCAATTGTTCTTCGGTCGCCTGCGGCGCCACAATATCGAATCGCAAGCGCACACGCTGAAAGCCGACGGGCACGTCCTTGGCAATACCGAGAGTGCCGCGAAGATCCAGGTCTCCCTCGACCGTGACATCGATATTTTCCGTTGGTATTCCGATGGACGACGCAACCATCTGGCAGGTTATTTGCGCGCAAGCCGACAGAGCTCCCAGGAGCATATCTCCCGAGCAAGCAGCGGTCCCGGCGCCTCCTACGCCCGGGTGGGCCTCGGCACGATAGAGGGCGCGTCCGATGGCGACCGAGCACGCGATGGGAGTTTCGGTTTGGCCGCCTTTGGCCTTGAGAGTGATTTGCGACGCCGAAGGGTCGCTGCGATATTGCTCTTTTAGCGGTTTTTGAACCGGTTTAAGATCCATATTCAGCTCCGAAACTATTTCTCAACAATGAAAAGCAGTCAATAGCGTGACGGAAGCGGTCTTGTGGCAATTGAGTCCGCTTGCTAGCATGCGAGTAACGGAGGTTACCACATGCCCAAGTTCGTTATCGAGCGCGAAGTACCTGGAGCCGGGAATCTATCGGATGCCGAAGTGAAGGAGATCTCTCGAAAGTCGATGAAAGCCCTAAGAGAACTGGGCCCGGAGATTCAGTGGCTTCAAAGTTATGTTACTGGTGACAAGGTCTACTGTGTGTACCTCGCTCCTGACGAAGCTACCATCCAGGAGCACGCAAAACGGGCCGGCCTCCCTGCAAATCGCGTCTCCGCGGTGCGCCGTCTTATCGATCCCACCACCGCCGAATAAGCAGCAATAGTTTAAATAGGCCGAGCTGGGTCCGGTCTACCGCGAAACTAAGCAGGGTGCCCCCGCTGAGTTGAGCGATGATTTCGATCGGCGATGGGTCTGAGCACGTCCTCAACGGCTTTTTCAACCGGCATGACCCAGCCCTCCAGCCACGCTGTTCTACTTGTCGCGGTGCTGAGAGCTTGCCGGGCCGGCCCCAAACTTTCTTCGAGTTTCGCTTGATCGACCGATGTGAGCGGCACGCCAATGCTTTGGCGCAGAGCTGCCGCTGCGCCAGCGAGCCGCAATGAGCGCTCGTGGTCCGATTGCGCGGCTGCAGCGCAGGCGAAAGATTCCAACAGGCGGGCAATACCGCGCTTGTGTTCCAACTCCTGGAAGACCGCAAGGCTCTCACGATAGAACGAATCCGCGGCGCGGTAGTCTTTCAGCTCGCAAGCCAGGTTTCCCAAATCAGAAAGCGTGCCCGCGATGCCCCAGCGGTCGTTGAGTTCTCGGAATGCTGCCACACTCTGTTCCAACAGCGATCGCGCCGCACCGGAGTCACCTTGCGCTCGCGCTACATCTCCCTGGTGATTGAGAGCCCAGGCGATCCCTGTTGTGTCACCGAGTTCTCGGAAGATCGAAAGAGATTCCTCGTAGAAAGAGCGTGCTTGGGTATAGTCCTTCTTTAGCTTGACCACGCTTCCGAGATTGCTGAGAGCACGAGCAACCGCCAGCGCGTCCTGCTGTTCCCTCCAGAGCACCAGGCTTTCGTCGAAGAGTGCTCGCGAAACAGCCAGATCGCCCTGATCACGGGCAGTGACTGCGAGAGCATTCAGCGAGATGGCAATGCTGCGCTTGTCGTCTAATTTCCTGGCAATCTCGAGACTTTGCTTTATAAGCACATCAGCAGAAAGGTAATCTCCCTGCCCAGTGGCCAGAACTCCTGCTGCAAATAGCGCACGCATGCGCGCGTTGATGTGTTTTGCCGCCTCCGGAAGTTTTAACAGTTTTCCCAGGCGATCTCGCCCTTCGGCGAGACACTCCCGCATCTCCCAGAAGCGGAAAAGCGCAACGCCCAAGCGCAGACCCCACTCCGCGTTACCGGTTTCTGTGAGCCATTCGAGGGCAGCGCGAAAGTTGTCGAGCTCCAGGTCAAATCGTTCGAGCCACCCGAACTCCTTCCCGCCGGTGTGTTGCGCTGCTCCGTCTTCGGCCAACACCAGACAGTAGGCTGCATGAGCCCGCCGGGTTAGGGGCTGCTCTCCGCTGGCGGCCATTTTTTCTAGGCCATACTCGCGAATCGTTCCCAACATGACGAAGCGGGGTTCTCCATCTGCTTGTTCGATCTGCCGCACCAAGCTCTTGTCCACCATTGACGCCATGCCGTCGAGCACTTCCAGTCCGAGGTCTTCCTTCGCGTCGCAAACGGATTCCACGGCCTCCAGAGTGCAGCCGCCCATGAAAACGGAAAGCCTTCTGAAAAGCTTTTGCTCTGATTCATTCAGTAGGTCGTAGCTCCAATCGATCGCTTGCCGAAGAGTTTGTTGTCGCGCGGGCAGGTCCCGCGAGCCGCCAGTCAAAAGCTGCAGGCGGCTGGCCAGCCTGGACTGCATAGCGGAGGGAGACAAGATCTTCGCCCGGGCAGCAGCAAGTTCAATGGCGAGAGGCAGTCCGTCCAGTCGCGAGCAAATTTCCGCCACAGCGGACGCGTTCTCTTCGGTAAGTTCAAAATCCGGTTTCACCGCGACCGCGCGTTGGACGAACAACGATATCGCCGAATATTGAGACAGAACTTCGAGAGGGAGTGAAACGCGGGCATCAGGCAGGGCGAGCGGCGGTACTGGGAATTCGTGTTCGTTGTAAACGTGTAATGCTGCGCGGCTGGTGACTAAGATTTTCAGACTGGGCGCGAGAGCCAACAGTTCCGCCAGCATCGGCGCTGACTCAAGCATATGTTCGAAGTTATCAATCAGAAGAAGCATCGGCGCGCTTAAAGAATTCTGCAAATATCCTTTCAAAGATTCGAGCGGCGATCGGCCGCCGGTTTCGCGAAGTCCGAGGGCTTGAGCGATTGCAAAGGTGATCAAGCTGGGATCACTCACCGCTGCAAGCGGGACGAAATAAACACCGGAAGAAAAATGCTCCAGCAAGTCGCGTGCTACCTCAACGGCCAAACGCGATTTGCCGATTCCGCCCGGTCCCGTGACGGTTACCAGACGAACATCCTTGCGCAGCAACTGTCCTTTTACCGCTGACATTTCTGTATCGCGTCCCACAAATGCCGTAACTGGAATCGGCAGATTGCTCAGTCCGGTGGTTGGGCGTTTAACTTGGAGATCTGACAGGCGGTCGCGAATCGCCAGGAGATCGCGAGCCAGGTCACGAGTCGAGAAGTAGCGCTTCTCAGGCTCCTTGGCCAGACAACGCTCCACCACCCAACAAAATGGCGGAGGCACCTCCGGGTTCAGCGAGCCGATCGGTTCGGGATCTTCATGGATAGTCGCCGAAAGGATTTGAGCCGCTGTCGGCCTTTGGAAAGGACGCTTCCCGGTAGCCATTTCGTAAAGGATTAGTCCTAATGAGAATTGGTCTGAGCGGAAGTCCAGTTGCTCGCCGTTGGCTTGCTCAGGGGACATGTATGCTACGGTACCGACAATCATTCCTGGCTCGGTTTGGAACGCAACCGCAACGCCACTCTCTGTTAGTTCTTCACCTTCAGCTGCGAGTTTGGCCAAGCCGAAATCAAGAATCTTTACTGTTTCGGCGGAGACGACCAGATTCTCAGGTTTCAAGTCTCTATGGATGATGCCTGCTTCATGAGCCTTGGCTAATCCATCGGCAACCTGCACGGCGATCGAGATAATCTTCCGCATAGGGAGCGTGTTGGAAGCCAGAAGTTGCCGCAAGGTCCTCCCTTCAACACACTCGAAGACCAGGAAGTCCATTCCTTCGTGATGCCCGATATCGTGCAACGTACAAATATTTGGATGAGAGAGTTTGGAAATGGTGCGCGCCTCATGTTCAAGGCGCTTTCGTACATCGGGCTTCGTCGAGAGCCGTTCCGGCAGGACCTTAATGGCAACGTCGCGACCCAAGCGGGTATCTCGGGCCCGGTACACTTCCCCCATGCCGCCGGCACCCAGTGGGGAGAGAACTTCGTAGGGACCCAGTCTTACGCCAGGAGCGAGAGGCATTAGTGGCCGATTATAACCGCCGCACACCAGCAAGGTAAACTCATCTGCATAAAGCTCGCAGCAGCTGGCGCCGTCGCCATTCTCGGTAAGAAATGAACCACCGCAGGGATTTGAGGTTCACCAGGAACAAAGCGTTCGAGTGTTAGGTTCGACTATCGCATCATGGCCAAGCGCAACGGCCATGAGAATGAACGTTTGCAGGATGTCACCCGGCAATACAAAAACTGGAAATGGAGAACCATCGGTTGAGCGAGCGAATGAAACCCGCTTTGCCGCAATCTGGGATCACGATGCCAACAACTCGAGGCATCCGCGAATCGTTCGGCGAGTTATTCGTTCCGCAGCGCAATCATGGGATCTACACGCGTGGCGCGTAGCGAGGGGATGTAACACGCGGCCATAGCCACAACCGCCAGCACTATGGCGACTGTGGCGAAAGTTACCGGGTCATTGGGACTCAATTCGTAGAGCTGGCTCGACATCAAACGTGTGAGGCCTAATGCAGCCACTAGTCCAATAAAAATTCCTAGCGCCGTCAGCCTAAATCCTTGTCCAACTACGAGGCGAAACACATCACGCTGCTGCGCGCCGAGCGCCATTCGTATTCCGATTTCCTGCACGCGGTGTTTCACCGCATAAGCCTGGACGCCGTAAATCCCTACAGCGGCCAGCAACAATGCAAGACCCGCGAAAGTCGCCAGCAAAATCATGCTTAGCCGCTGTTGCGCCAAGGACTGGTCGACAATATCCTCCATGGTGAGAACACCAATCACAGGCTCATCCGCGTCCACCCGATGTACCGCGGCCTTTACCGCGGAGGTGAGGCTGGTGGGCGGCACCGCAGTGCGAATTGTGAGAACGGATTGCGTCTCCGGATTCTGCAACATTGCACCGTAAATAGATTCCACCGGACGGGTTGAACCCAAGCCGTCCATCTTCACATTACCGACCACGGCTACCACCACGAAGCTCTGGCCCGGATAGAAAGTGAGTCCCACGTGTTTGCCGACCGCGTTGTCCTGCGGCCAGAAGCGTTTCGCGAACGCCTCACTGACCAGCAAAACTCGCGGCGCGCCGGCGTTATCCGCGTTCGTAAAATCGCGTCCTTGCTCCAGGGGAATTCGCATCGAGGTGAGATATCCGGGGCTGATCTGCCGGACGGGCACCTCAGGTTGATCCGCCATGGCTTGTATCGGCTGACCTTCGACCTGCGCCGGCTGTGTAGAGCCGCCTTGAAGCGGGACGCTATCGACGGCCCCAGCCGCTACAACCCCCGGCAACGTGCGCACCAATTCGAGCGTCGATTCGTAAAAATTTGCTTGCGGCTGGCCGGCGGCATACTTCGTCTGCGAAATTGCCAGTGGCACGGTCAAGACGTTGTGCGGATCGATTCCGGGATCCGCGGTTCGCAGGAAATACAGCGTTCGGATCATTAGTCCCGCGCCAATCAACAACACCAGAGAGAGGGCCACTTCTGAAACGACCAGCACGCTGCGAACGCGCAGCCCGCCTGAATCCGTGCTCGTTTTACCCAGGCCTTGCTTCAGTGAATCGTTCAAGTTTGTTTTCGTGAGATGCCAGCCTGGAGTCAATCCCGCTAGTACGCCAGTGAGAATCGAAATTGTGAAAGTAAACGCCAGCACCCAGCCGTCGAGCCCAATCTCAATTCCAAGCGCCAACTGATCGCCGAGGAATGCCGCAATTGCTCGGACCACGAAGTGCGCCAGTAGAAACGCTAGCGCGCCGCCAATCACCGAGAGCAAAATCGTCTCGATGAGCACTTGCCGCATCACGCGCCCGCGACTGGCGCCCAGAATGCTCCGGATGGCAAGTTCCTTCCGGCGGCCGAGCGTTTTCGCCAGCATCAAATTCGCAACGTTGGTGCAGGCAATTAGCAGGACGAACGAGACGGCGCCCATCAATACCAGCAATGCCGGGCCGATGGAACCGATTACTAGGTCGCGTACTGGAAGGACAAGCGCGCCCCATCCGGCATCGTCGCTTGCGTACTGCTGGGCCAGGCGGCTGGAGATCGTGTCCATTTCCGCCTGTGCCTGCGTTTTGTGGACGCCGGGCTTCAAACGCGCCAGCACGATGTAGCTGTGATTTCCTCGCACGGCGCGTTCGGTGTCGGTCCAGGCATTTGGCACCCACAGCGCTGCTTGAAACGGAAAATCAAACTTCGGAGGCATTACGCCGATCACGGCGTAATCCTTATCATCGAGCTTGATTGTCTTTCCCAGCGCGTTTTGCACATCGCCGAAATGACTTGTGGCGAAGGAATAGCTCGTCACGACAACTTTGGATTGACCCGGCTGATCGTCCTGCGCCACGAATCCGCGGCCCGCAATTGGCGAAACACCGAGCATCGGGAAAAAATCCGCGGAGACTCCTCTGCCTTGCACCGATTCCGGTTGCCCCAGGCCAGTCACGTTGAAGCTGCCAAATCCCATGGCGCTCATTTGAGAAAACACGTGGTTCTCGCGCTGCCAATCCAGATAGTTCGCGGGCGAGACGACAAATTTATCCACACCCGGAAAACTTTTTTGCGGCGGCGTGTGCCACACCACCATCACTTGCTGAGGATCGTGAAAAGGCAACGGCCGCAGCAGCACAGCATTGACGGCGGAGAAAATAGCGGTATTGGCGCCGATGCCGAGCGCCAGCGTGAGCACCGCAACGACAGTGAAGCCAGGAGACTTGCGCAAAATTCGCAGGCCGTAGCGAACATCCATCAAAAAATTCTCAACGCCGGCCCAGCGCCAAATCGCGCGGCTGTCTTCTTCAACTAAGGTCACGTTGCCAAATTCACGGCGAGCAGCGGTGCTTGCTTCCTCTCTGGACATTCCGTTGGCGACCAGTTCCTCAATCTTCTCTTCCAGATGTGCGTGGATTTCCTCCGAGAGTTCACCGGATTCGCGAGCGCGAGAAAACACTTGCTTGATCCAATTCATAATTCACCCGGCGCAAGCACCCGTGTAATACCTTCGAACATTCGTTCAAACTGTGACACTTGGCGCTCCAGGCGCTTGGTTCCCGCCTTGGTCAACTTGTAAATGCGGATACGGCGGTTCGTAGCGGAGATGCCCCATTCGGCCTTGACCAGTTCTTCCTTGAGGAGACGTTGAAGAGCGGGGTACAGCGAGCCTTCTTCAATCTGCAGAAGATCGTTCGAGCAGCGCTTGATGTGTTGGGCGAGGGCGTAGCCGTGCATAGGCTGACGCTTCAGTGTGCCAAGAATCATCATCTCAAGTGCGCCGGGGAAAAGATCTCGTTGTTCCGTTTCTTTCATCAAGCGATTCCGCTAATCTGGATACAGACCATTTGGCTCTAGGCCTAGAGTAAAATAGTATGCCGGCTGTGGTCAAGACGTTTCTCCCAAAGGAGACGCTATATCCGCGGTACCTCCCAGCGTCCGGCCAGCGTCCGGCGGATTGGCATCGCCGATCCGTCTTACGGTAGGATAGAAACGCTCTGTCAATTCAGCAGAAAAGCAGGATCTGTGGAAACACTTGCAAGAGACTTGCGCTACAGCTTGCGAATGCTGGCTAGGACGCCGGGATTCACCGCGCTCGCCATTGCCACCCTCGCGCTAGGAATTGGCGCAAATACGGCGATTTTCACCGTAGCGAATTCCGTTTTGCTCAGGCCGCTGGCTTACAAAGATCCCGGACAACTGGTGCGCATCAGCACGAAGCGCGATGGCACTTGTTGCGTTTCCCTTCCCTATTTCACACTTCTTTCCGACACGAATCATTCCTTTTCCGGCTTGGCGGCATATCAATTCGACGCTGCGAATTTGGCTGTGCCTAGCGGCGCTGAACAAGTCGATGCCGAGCGCGTAACCGGCAACTTTTTCGATGTTCTTGGCGTAAAGCCGCTGGCCGGACGTTCCTTCACGCTTGCAGAAGATGAGCCCGGCGGCAATCAAGTGGTGCTGATCGGATACGAATTGGCCACGCGGCTCTTCGGGGATGAACAAAAAGCAGTTGACCAGCACCTTTCCCTCGATTCCAGGGACTATACGATTATCGGCGTTCTCCCGCCGAAATTCGGGGTGCGGTTGCTCGGCCGCCAGCCTGAAATATGGATGACCCGTCTGATCGATTTCAGCTTGACCACGCCTGCGCGGGTAAACTTCGGAGGCATGTATTACGAAGCGATCGGAAGGTTGCGTCCAGAGGTCGCGCCCATCCAAGCGCAGGCGGAAACCGAAGTCATCTTTCAGCAGTACAAGAAGGATAAGCCCGGCAATTTCGACGCAACGTCAGACGTAGCAATGACGGTTGGCGATTTGCAGGAAAATCTGGTTGCGAATGTCCGTCCAACGCTGCTGATTCTTTCGGCCGCGGTCGGCTTTGTGCTCTTGATTGCGTGCGCCAATGTGGCCAGCCTTCTGCTTTTCCGCGCAATCCTGCGAAGA
>Ga0073928_10009100_pt1 | contig 12199 bp, 10 predicted proteins | sample PaiPotPPA55metaG_FD_76969 | JGI IMG/M metagenome (GOLD analysis project Ga0073928, IMG submission 76969) | Iron sulfur acid spring bacterial and archeal communities from Banff, Canada, to study Microbial Dark Matter (Phase II) - Paint Pots PPA... ...
GATTGGCGGCACGGTCAGCGAGATTTGCAAAGTTAGCTGGCCGAGGCAATGGCGGCGCAAGCTGCGCCATTGGTGCCGCGCAAGCCGGTAACCGTTGAATAGCGCAGAATACGATCGTGAGCAGGCTGTCGGCGTTTTCCAGCGGCAGGCCCATTAGCGAGAACTCGTTCGTGCCTATACCGAACGCGTCGGCGGCGAGTGCAATCAGTGGCAGCATCCCGCTACCGCGCGTGGAATGGCGGGAAGAGGTGTTCGGGGTCATGCGTCATGCTCCTGGGCCCGCGTAGTAAAATATCGGAGAAATTCTGTTGCAAAAGGCGCAAGTATTTAGGCGACCGCCGGGTCGCGAGCGGCATTCGGCCCATGGGCGCGATGTCACAGACGAGGCCGCGGTTACACTCGTCGTCGAAGCGGTCGTGCAGAACCACGGCGCGATCAACGGAACGATGTCGGCTCCCTAGTGCAGTTTGATCGCGGGTCGAATACGACTACGTAACCATTGGCTTACAGTTTCGGTTGCCGCTCGCTTCAGCCCCGCGAGTGCGAACAAATGCCGACGATATACGAAAGCGTACAGCGCCTTCGCAGACCGCCCGCCCACGACGAGTGACCGCGATCTAAGTCCGAGATCACCTTGGTACACGGCACCGCCAGGGCCGAGCGAGACGACAGTCCCGGCATCGCGAAACGTGAACTGGGTAACAGTCTTTCCGGTCAATCGTTCAAGAAATGAGCGGCTGAGATAGACGGCCTGTTGATGCGCGACCTGGGCCCTGGGAGGCAAAAATGCGCCTTGAATCGATGATGGACACGCGGCGCAATCACCAAACGCGAAGATGCGTGGGTCGTCTGGCGTCTGCAGGGTTTCCCCAACGAGCACCTGCCCGAGCCGGCTTAGTGCAATCCCTTCAACTGCCTGCAATATCGGCGGCCCGGCAACGCCAGCAGCCCATACGGTAATGTCGCTCGCAAGCCTTTCTCCGTTACCCGTGACGACCGAGTCGGCACGAACCTCGGAAACGGGTGTTGACGTGAGTATCTCGACGCCAAGATGCGTGAGACGTGCATGTGTTCGCATAGAGACGCGCTCATCGAGTGCTGGCAAAATTCGCCTTCCACCCTCGATCAGACGCACCCGAACGTCTCGCTGCGGATCGAGTGACTCCAAGTGGTACGCAGACAGCAAATTGATCGCGTTGCGTAGTGCCGCAGAAAGTTCTACGCCTGTTGCACCTGCCCCGATCACACTGATATGGATAGTGGGTGCAGGCAAGGTCGCGCCAGCCTCGCGGAAATGATTGGCCTTCGTGCAGGCAGCAAGAAGTTTCCGTCGGAATTTCTCCGCATGCTCGACGTTCTCCAAAGGCAACGCATATCGCTCGGCACCTGGCACATTGAAGAAATTCGTCACGCTGCCGACTGCAAGAACAAGGCTGTCGTAACGTAGTACTCGCCGCGGCAAAATATTATTGCCATCATGATCCGAAATGCCTCCAACGGTCGCAAGACATTCGGAGCGGTCGATATCTTCGAGCTCGCCTTGGACGAAGTGAAAGCCGTTTCGTTTTGCCAGGGCGGCATATTCGATGTGGTGGCTCGCTGGATCCCGGTGGCCGGATGCTGCTTCATGGAGGAGCGGTTTCCAGAAATGGGTAGGGTAACGGTCAACCAAGGTTACCTCCGACAGGCCACGTCGCCCAACTGTGTTTGCAAGCCGGGTCGCGAGTTCCAGACCACCTGCGCCACCGCCGATGATTAGAATGCGATGTGAATCGCGGTACTGGGGGTGGATGGTGAGATTGCTCGTGTTCATGGTGCATTTCCTCTGAGCGCCGCGGCGCGCGGTTAATGTCGATAGCGGGATCTATTCGCCGAGAACAGCTCACGGGTCCACGAGTAGCTGCCGTTGACCTTCGGGTACAGCGCCGAGCGCGAGCCGTCAATGTAGGGCGAAGCCTTAGCGAGCCGAGCGTGCGCCTGCGCGATCGAAGGACTGCCTTCCAGCGCTTCCGCGATCAGTTTCGGCGGCTGGGGGGCGCCGAAGTGGTTGGCCCAGTCGAGCGATGCCCACTGGCCGTTTTGGTCAGACAAGCTCTGGGTGGACTTGTACTGAGTCGGGGACGAGATATGCTTGCCGCTCGTCATGGAAGAGTTGACGGTCTGTATGTGTAAAGCGCGGTGAGGAAGGTCACGAACTCCGCCGACATGCCAGGCGCCTTTGTCGATGCGGGTACATATCGACCGAACGGCCGCCGCTTGCGATTGATTAGCCCAGAGGTGCGGCATTGCGATCCTTCGCTACCACGCGACCAAAACGCCCGCTGTTGAAATCCGCCAAAGCCTGATGGATTTCCTCGGTCGTATTCATCACAAACGGCCCGTGCGCGACGATGGATTCATCAATTGGCTCGCCGCTCAGCAGAAGTACTGCCGCGTCGTCGAGCGCTTCGATCTCGATGTCCGTGCCCTCGACGTCAAGCACAATGACGTGCGCGACGTCGACCTGCTGGTCGCCGTTGACGCGCACCCGGCCACGCAGCGCGACCAGTGTGAGCGTCCTCCCTTCAGGCAGCGTGAAGCGCGCCGCGTGTCCTCCGGCTAGCCGCAGGTCCCACACGTCCATTGGCGTGAACGTGTGCGCCGGCCCCCGTTTGCCCATGTACTCACCGGCGATCACGCGGACGTGTCCTGCGCCACTGGGCAATACGACTGACGGAATCTCAGGTGCTAGCATGGACTGATAGCGCGGGTCAGTCATCTTGTGTCGTGCGGGCAGATTGACCCACAGCTGGACCATATCGAGCGTTCCGCCCGTCCTTGCGAAATCGCGCGAATGATATTCCGCATGGAGCACCCCGGACCCCGCGGTCATCCACTGCACGTCACCGGGACCGATTCGGCCGCCTCCGCCTGACGAGTCGCGATGTTCCAGTTCGCCCTCGTAGACGATCGTCACAGCTTCGAAGCCGCGATGTGGATGCTCGCCGACTCCGAGGCGCCGTCCAGTCGGTGGGAAGTGCGCGGGGCCGGCGAAATCGAGCATGAGGAACGGGCTCAGATGATGGCCCAGCGTATTCGAAGAGAACAGCGTGCGCACCGGAAAACCGTCGCCGACCCAGTGGGATTGGGTATTGCTAAAAGTGCTGAGAATCTCCTCTTTCATGACAGATCATGCTCTGTTGAAAGACCTTGCCGGCCTTGTTACGGTTGGGAATCAGGTCAGTGCCGACGAGTATCAGCCTGCTGCGGGCTAGCGCTAGCTGGTCTATGGCCGTGTGCCGTTGGACACCACACGCGGATCAGTTCCCGCGTTTGCACTCGGTGCTCGGCGACCTTCACTGTCACCACATGCGACAATTCAAGCAGCCTCGTCGTCTTGCGGCGCGAGGCGGGGAAATAATGTCCGGGCGTTGCCGTGGTTAACCGATTTGCGCTCGGCGACAGTGAAACCTTCGTAGGCGTCCAGTTGCGCAGTGAAAGTGCCAGCGATATCTGCTGAGACATACGGGAAATCGCTGCCGAAGAGAATCCGCTCGGTTCCGGCGAAGGCCTTGAGCGCCGGTAGCGCGACTGGACTCGCCGACAACGCGGTGTCGAAATAGAACCGACTGAATTTCGCTAGGATGTCGGCCGGACTATCGGCGTCGGGTCGGAAGACTCGAGCGAGTTGGGCGAAGCGATGCGACGCGTATGGAAGGAATCCGCCCGCGTGCGCGAGAATGATACGGACGTGTGGGTATCGGTCGATGACTCCGTTTTGCACGAGTTGTACGGCAGCGCGTGTCGTGTCGAACGGGTAATCGACCATCGGAGCGGCGACAGCGTCGAGTCCCGGAATCTGCGGTAAACCAGGATGCACGAAGACAACTGCGCTGCGGCGGTCGAGCTCAGCCCAAAGCGGCTCAAGAGTTGGATCCGCAAGATATTTCCCTTCGTAGTTTGACAGCAGGACCACACCGTCGGCTCGGAGCTCGTCTAGCGCGTATTCAATCTCATGCAGTGCGCCATCGACGTCAGGGAGAGGAAGTGTTGCGAAGTGCCCGAAACGGGCGGGTCGCTTGACCACGAGGTCTGCCGTATATTCGTTTACGCGTCGGGCCATCGTTCGACGCTCTGCTGGCTTCCACGCTGCAACGCTTGGCGCCGTCAAGGACAGGATGCCAGTAGCGATCTGTTGAGAATCCATCAGGTCGACAGCGCTTTGTGGCGACCATCGAGGAATGACGGTGCCTGACTGATCGCCGCCATTTGATGGAAGTTCATCCGCCCAGAAGGGCGGGACGACGTGCTGGTGAACATCAATGCGACGAGCCGCGCTCATAAATCGCTCCGTGTGCTTGAAGAATGATTGGGTGAGTGACGGAAAAGCCAAGGGTGCGACTTCTCCGTCGAAATGGATCAGAACGGGTAGTTGGGGAGCTGCGAGTGCACCGTGATCCATTGCCACTCGCTGAACTGCTCGGCATTGCTGGACGCGCCGTGGCCGAAGCCGTTGCCGGAAATGCCGAGACCGCCAATCGGGCCATAAATCCCATGCACCACGGTCTGATCGTTAATGTGGACCACTCCGGAATGCAGCGCATCGGCGACGCATTGGGCGCGGGCCAGGTCGGGGGAAACCACCGCCGCCGACAGGCCGTACTCGGTTGCATTGGCGAGTGCAATGGCTTCCTCGTCGGTGCGGAACGTCGTGATCGCCGCCACCGGTCCGAAGATTTCCTCGTCGAAGGCCGTCATACCAGCTGTCACTCCGGTGATAACGGTAGGCTCGAAGAACACTCCATTGCGTGAGCCACCCGTCAGAAGCTTCGCTCCCTCGGCCACCGTCTTCGTGACGATCCGCTCGGCATTGGCGGCCTGGCGTTCGTTGATGATCGGCCCGACCTGGACCTTTGCGTCGAGGGGATTGCCGACGACGAGCGCCTTGGCCTTTTTCACCAGAGCTTCGACGTAGGCTTCAGCAATGTCCTCGTGTACCAAGTGACGGCCGGTGGTGAGACAGATCTGGCCTTGGTGGAAGAAGGAGCCCCATGCGCCAGCACTCGCTGCCGCCTCGATATCTGCATCGTCGAGCACGATGAAGGGATTGTTGCCGCCCAATTCCAGTGAGACGCGCTTAAGCTGTCCGCTGGCGACCGAGCCGACCTCGCGGCCGACGCGGCTGGAACCCGTAAAGCTGACCATATTGATAAGAGGTTCTTTGACCAGCGCGGCACCGGTCTCCGCAGCGCCCGGCAGGACGTGGAACAATCCTTTGGGTAGGCCCGCTTCTTCAAATACCCGGGCAAAGGCCACGCCGCCGATAATCGGCGATTGCACGTCGGGCTTCAGCAAGACGGCGTTGCCCATCGCTAGTGCCGGGGCGATCGCCCGCACGCCCAGGATGAAGGGCGAGTTCCACGGCGTAATAATGCCGATCACGCCGAGCGGAATACGCCGGGCGATGCTCTGAAAGCCCGCCTCCATCGTTTGGGTCAGGATGCCTTTGGGCTGGCTCCCGAGCGCGGCTGCCTCCAGAAGCTCGCGTGCGGTGACGCGCACCTCCCACTGTGCTTTGGCGCGAATCGAACCGGTCTCGCGGACCAGCTGTTCTGCCAGCTCGTCGGCATGCGCCAGCACGAGGCGGGCAGCTTCCCTTAGCACATCGCCACGCTGCGGCCCTGCCAGCTTGGCCCAAGCCTTTTGCGCCTCGCGTGCCGATGCGGCGGCGGCCGTGATGTCCTCGGCGGACGCGATGCCGATCGTGCCGAGCTTTGCGCCCGTGGCTTTTTCCGTCACATCCTCGGTGCCGAGGCCTGGGAGCCTCCATCCGTTGCTGTAGATTTTTTCATTCCACACGTGTGTGGGCGTAAGCAATGATGCGCTGGTCATTCTCGCTTCTCCAAAAGATAGTTATCCAGACTGATCTCCATATACTGATAAGTAATATGGAGCCATCTATAAATTTAAGTTGTTAAGAAGTCCGCCTTTCGAGCGGGTTATGCTGCTCTTAAATGCCGCACAATAACGTTTCGCCGCAGCGCGGATTCAAACGGAAAGCTTTGCCGCGATGCGTTCGGCCACCATGATGGTCGTGACGTTTGTCGGGGCCGACGGGATGTCCGGAATAATCGATGCATCGACGACCCGCAGCGCTTCGACGCCGCGCACCTTGCCCCACGCGTCGACCACGGCGGTCGGATCGGCTTCGGCGCCCATAGGCACGGTCGAGGTAGGGTGCAGATAGGCGGCGACATTCGAAACGATGTTCGCTCTGAGCGCTTTGCCGTCGTCTATGGCATTGCCCGGCGCCATCTCGTGATCGACAACGTCCAGGAAGGCTGCGGAACGGCCAATCTGGCGGGACAGTTGCACGGCTTCGACTAGCCGGTCGTGGTCATTCTGGTCATCGAAGAAGTTGTAGCGAATGTCCGGTGCGGCGCGTGGATCGCGGCTCGAGAGCCGCAATTGACCGATCGACCTCGGCAGTGTCACTGCGCATGCGAGGACAATCGCGCCACCGGTCGGGCTGACCTTCGGGTCGATTAGATGCGTGCCTGAGATGTGCAGGTCGAGATCGCCGGGCGCCGCGCTCTGCGAACGTGTCCACACGAGTGCGCCCGAGGCGGGCTTCATCGCATTTGCTTCGCGCTTGAGTGCGTAGACGTTGTAGAAAAACGGATGATCCTGCAGGCGGTTTCCCACCGGGAGGTCAGCGACGGTTGCAATGCCTAATTCGGAGAGATGCGCAGCAGGCCCAATACCCGAGCGCATGAGAATCGCCGGGCTGCCGAAAGCCCCCGACGCGAGAATGACTTCACCTGCGGACAGAACGTGACCGTCGACCAGTTTGACGCCCACGGCACGCTTGCCTTCGAAAACCACGTGATCCACTTCGGCGCCGCCCTGGATCGTCACATTCGGGCGTGCACGCACGGCAGCCGTGAGATAGGCCATGCCCGTGTTGATGCGCACGCCATCGACGACATTGAGCGTGTAGGGGCCAGCACCGTGCTGTTCCGCGCCATTGAAGTCAGATACGTGTTTCAGCCCGAGCGTTTGCGCGCCATCGACGAAGGCTCGCATCGACGGCGTGTTCTCCGCAGCAGTACGCTGCCGGATCGGAAATGGCCCGCTACGTCCGTGCCAGGCGTCGTCGCCGGAGGGCGTGTTCTCCATCGACTTGTAGGCGGCCAGCACGTCCTCCCACGACCATCCTTCGATGCCGCGTTTGGCCCAGCGCGCGAAATCGGCCTGTCGAGCGCGTATTGCGACCGCGGCATTGACCGCCGAGCTGCCACCGATCACGCGGCCTCGGGGCACGGGTATGTCGTGGCCCAGACTGGCGGCGTCATCGGTGTGGTAGTGCCAGTCATAGGCTGACGAGCCCGCGACGATATTGGCGTCCTTCAGTACCTGAGGGTAGTCGTTCGGCGCGAAGTTCGGTCCCGCTTCCAGCAGCAGAACGCGGCGCCGCGAGTCTGCGCTCAGGCGTGTGGCGAGAACAGCACCAGCCGAGCCTCCGCCAACGATAAGGATATCGAAATGCTTCGTGGATTTTGACAGCCGACCAGACCCGCTGTTTCCAGATTGCTTTTCCACCCCCGAGGCTGATGTGCTACCGGTAACCGTACCGACCGCGGCAACTGCCGCTGCAGCGCCGGTAATGAGGAATTCACGTCTGGACATCTTCATTGTTGTACTCCTGAACACGTTTGCGGCGCTTCAAGCGCTCGATGAGCCGATCAATCGATATCGAACGGCTGTGTGCTCAGAATGGGCTAGCTTCAGCGAGACAACAAGATGACTTGCCTGGACCTCAGGTCCAATGAGATGGACGATGGGACTTTACGCGATGACCAGTGGGATGCGCTCAGCCAGGAAGTCGAGAAATGCGCGAACGGAGGGCAGCATGCCATGGCGAAACGGGATGACCGCCGTGATACTGGCTTCGCCGGCCAGCCAGTCGGGCAAGACCCGCTGCAGTGTGCCGGATCGCAGGTCTTCGACGCAGACATAGGCGGGCAAGGCAACGATGCCGAGCCCGTCCTGCGCGGCCTGCTTGAGGGTGACGATGTCATTGCCGGCCAGACGGGGTTTGAGCGGTACGACCGCTTCTCCGTTCACGGGGTGCTTGAGCTTCCAGGCCATTGGACTGTTGTGCCTCAACATGACCAGTGTGTCATGTTCGGCGAGGCTTTCTGGCGCGAGCGGCATGCCGTGGTGTTCGACGTAGCTGGGGGAGGCGAACAGGAACCAGGGCGCCGGTGCCAACGTGCGCTGCACGAGTGTCGAGTCGGACAGCGGACCGCTGTGTGAGCGCAGCGCGAGGTCATAGTTGCCGCCCGCGATGTCGACCTGCTCGTCGCTGATGTGCTGGATTACATTGATCTTCGGATAGCGGTGAATGAAATCCGGAAGTATCTGGCGCATGGCGAACAGCGAGGTCGCCACTGCGGTAGTGAAGCGGATCGTGCCGCTCGGCTCGGCCAGGCGCTCGCGCACGGCGCTTTCGGCGAAGTCCGCACGTTCCAGCATCGCAATTGCATGCCGGAAGAACACGTCGCCCGCATCGGTCATGCTGATTCTGCGTGAGGACCGGTTGACGAGCCGTACGCCAAGGGCTGCCTCCAGTTGCTGGAGGCGATGGCTTACCGTCGACTTCGGCACGTTCAGATTGCGGCTGGCGGCGGTGAGTCCCCCGCACTCCACAATGCGAACGAAATAGCGGAAGTCATTGAGATCAAGCATGGTTTGCGAGTCCAGTCTGGTAGACGGCGTCACTGTATACCGTTTGCCGATCCGCCGGATTTTTATCAAATCAGGAAGTGTGTGTGTTCGAAATGACGATTTTTACGGAACAGGACGACGGCTAGACTGGCCTCACTCACTCACTCCCGCACATCGCGGAGCCCTTATAAGCCAGACTATCCCGGAGGTAGCGTTGTGAAAGCGAACGCGAATCGAATTGTTGCCGTAGCCCTTGCCGCAGTCTTACTCGTTCCGACTGTAGCGTTCGCTCAGGCGGCGTCTGCCTTGACCCGCGATCAGGTCCGCGCGGAATTGCGTCAGCTCGAACAGGCTGGCTATGACCCCGCTGCCAATCACGACGCCCGTTACCCTGCGGATCTGCAGGCTGCCGAAGCCACGGTTGCCGCGCGTGACAACGCCGTTCAGGGTTCCACCGCCGGCACGAGCTATGGCACATCGACGAGCGGCTTTTCGGAAGCGGGTACTGCGCAAAAACAGTCGTCAGCTTCTAAGTAGGTCTGTGTCGACCGTCGCGTCGGCTGGCTACGAGACGGTCGTGCCACTCTCTGCAAGGAAGATCGAACCGGTGGTGACGCGCGCCTCGTCTGAGGCCAGGAACAGCGCAGCGTAGGCGATATCGATGGGTTCCGCCGCGCCGAGCAGATTCTTCGCGTTAAGTTCGCGCATGCCCTGACTCACCTGCAGGCGTTCGATAACCCGTGGAGAAAGCGTAGTGGAGGGCGCGATTGCATTGACACGAATCCGGTCGGCCGCGTACGTCACCGCAAGGGAACGGGTCAACGCGGCGACGCCGCCCTTGGCCGACGTGTAGCAGTCCACGCCGGGAACGCCCATCAGCGCGACATTCGATACCATGTTGACGATCGCTCCGCCGCCATTTTTGCGCATATGCGGTATCGCGAAGCGGCAGCCAAGGAAGGTGCCCCACAAGTCGACTTTGACGACGCGCCAGAACTCTTCTAGATCAGCGTCAACTACCGTGTTGTCGCGCGGCGTCGAGCCACCCGCGTTGTTATAGAGGATGTCGAGTTTGCCAAACTCGGCCACGGTTGCCTCGATCATGGCAGCGACACTATCGCTTTGCGTGATGTCGGTCGTTATCGCGATCGCCGTGCCACCGTCCGTTCGAACACCAGTGACGACCGCCGCAGCCGCAGCGGCGTCGATATCGGCCACCACGACACTTGCACCTTCACGAGCAAACAGCTGCGCGGCGCTACGGCCGATACCGCTTGCAGCGCCCGTGATGATCGCCACCTTGTTGCTGAGCCTGAGCATGTCAGAACCTCTCTTGTCGCTAACTGTGACGGGTACAAACAAGCATCATTGCGGCACGGGTGGCACCTCAGGGGTGGCCGAAAAATGATGATGCGCGATCATCCATCGCCCGCTGCGCCGCACAAGAAGCCACGTGGCGCGTAAGGTGGCAGCCGACGGTTTGCCACTGGTAAGCGTAAAGCGGAAGTTGCCGTAACCCTGAGCGAGAAACGCGTCAGGACCGAGCTCAGTGATTGCTTGTTCGACGAGCTCGAGTTGCGTCGAACTCAGCATGCCGATGTACGACGCGAAGTATTCACGCACACCTTGCGTGCCGGTCGCCATGCAGGGTCGGCCCGCGAACATCGTGGCGTCATCGCTATACAGTGCGGTCAGGCCGTCCACGTCCCAATGCAGCGCTGCAGCATTCCATGCGCTTTCCATCGAACGCAGTGTTTCGCTTGCAGCGCTGGGCACCTCGTTCACTGTGGTTTCGATAGTGGACATGCTTCTTGTCTTTTCAAAGGGAGCGACAAACCGTGTCTGCGTCACGCATGGTTCGGTCGCGATAGCCAGCGTACATTCATTTAACTTTGTGTTGACTGAAATGTCAATAGTTCGTCTAATGCGTCAAACAACAAGCGATGCAGCACGCGAGTCCACGCGATCATTGAGTCAGGATGGTCACGCAAATCTTCCGCGCGCACCGGCAACGCATTCAGACAAACGGAGGAAGACATGAGCGACAACGAGAACGTGATATGCGACGTGCTGGTGGTCGGCACCGGTGCGGGTGGTCTGGCGACGGCCATCACCGCAAAGAAGCAGGGGCTGAACGTCATAGTGGTCGAAAAACAGCCGGTATTCGGCGGCAGCACGGCGCTATCGGGTGGCTGGCTATGGGTACCGAACAATCCGCTGGCACGCAGAGCCGGCATAGAAGACACGGTGGAGGCGGCCCGCAACTACGTCGAGCGCGAAGCCGGAAGGCACTTCGACGGGCCGCGCGTCGATGCTTTCCTCAGGCACGCGCCGGCCATGGTTGAGTTTTTCGAGCGCGAGACGGAGGTCAGGTTTACGCTCGGAGCGGCTTTTCCCGACTATCACGCGGAGACGCCCGGCGCTTCGCACGGCGGCCGACCGATCTGCGCTGAACCGTACGACGCCAATGAACTGGGCCCTCACGCAGCATTGCTGAGCCCGCCGATTCGAGGCATGACCTTTGTCGGCCTCACCTTTGGCTCCGGGCCGGACATGCGGCATTTTCTGAATGCGCTTTATTCGGTGAGTTCGGCCTGGTACACGGCCAAACGCCTTGTCAAATATGGCCGGGACCTACTGCTTCACGGGCGCAGCATGAAGCTCTTCAACGGTGCCGCACTGGCCGCGCGCCTGTACAAGTCGGCGCTCCAACTCGACATCCCAATCTGGTTAAGTGCGCCCGTGACAGATCTGCTCGACGAGAGCGGCCGCGTCTACGGTGCCATGATCACGCACGAAGGGCAGGTGAAGCGGGTCCGGGCGACCCGCGGCGTCGTTCTCGCGACGGGAGGTTTTCCGGGCGATCTCGCACGCCGCGAGGCCGTGTTTCCACACGCGCCCAGTCCGGCCGAACACATCACGATGGCGCCGGCCGCCAGTACCGGCGACGGCCTGCGCCTCGCGGAGTCGATTGGCGCCGCCACCAACATGACGTATCCGCACCTCGGCTCGTGGATGCCGGTGTCGCGCGTTCCGCTTGGCAATGGCCGGGAAACCGCTATCACGCATATTCTGGATCGCGGCAAACCCGGCATCATCGCGGTGCGCGCTGACGGCCGGCGCTTTACCAATGAAGGTGCCAACTATCACGATTTCGGCGCCGCCATGATCGGCGAGGCACCCGGGCAGCGTCAGGCAGTTTTTCTTGTCGCCGATCATCGGGCGGTGCGCAAATACGGCCTTGGGTTTGCCAAACCGTTCCCTGTGCCGCTCAGTCCTTACCTGCGCTCCGGTTATCTGTTGCGCGGCGCGACCATCGAGACATTGGCGAAACGTTCGGGGATCAACGCCGGTGGCCTCGCGCAGGCGATTCAGCAATTCAATCTGCACGCGCGCGACGGTCGCGATCCGGAGTTCCACAAGGGGGAGGCTGCCTACGACCGCTTCCAGGGCGATCCGCTGCATACGCCAAATCCGTGCATTGGACCGC
>Ga0073928_10009101_pt1 | contig 12198 bp, 8 predicted proteins | sample PaiPotPPA55metaG_FD_76969 | JGI IMG/M metagenome (GOLD analysis project Ga0073928, IMG submission 76969) | Iron sulfur acid spring bacterial and archeal communities from Banff, Canada, to study Microbial Dark Matter (Phase II) - Paint Pots PPA... ...
CCGCTCAACCCGCGGAGACCTGCGGCTCGCCCTCGCCGAGCTCGATGCCGAGCTCCTCGGCCAGCCGTGCGGCTTCTTCCACGAGGGTCTCCACGATCTGCGCCTCCGGCACGGTCTTGATGACCTCGCCGCGCACGAAGATCTGGCCCTTGCCGTTGCCCGAGGCCACCCCGAGGTCGGCCTCCCTGGCCTCGCCGGGTCCGTTGACCACGCAGCCCATGACGGCCACCCGCAGCGGCACGTCGAGGCCCTCGAGCGCCGCGCTGACCTGGTCGGCCAGCGTGTATACGTCCACCTGGGCCCGGCCGCAGGAGGGGCAGGAGACGATCTCGAGGCCGCGCTTGCGCAGGCCGAGCGATTCGAGGATCTGGTTGCCGACCTTGACCTCCTCGACCGGCGGGGCCGAGAGGGAGACGCGGATGGTGTCGCCGATGCCCTCGGCCAGCAGCGCGCCGAACGCCACCGCGGACTTGATGGTGCCCTGGAACGCGGGACCGGCCTCGGTCACGCCGAGGTGCAGCGGGTAGTCGCAGGCCGCGGCCAGCTGGCGGTAGGCCTGGATCATGACCACCGGGTCGTTGTGCTTGACCGAGATCTTGATGTCCCGGAAGTCGTGCTCCTCGAACAGCGAGCACTCCCAGAGCGCGGACTCGACCAGCGCCTCCGGGGTGGCCTTGCCGTACTTCTCGTAGAGCCGCGGGTCCAGCGAGCCGGCGTTGACGCCGATCCGGATCGGCGTGCCGAGGTACTTGGCCCGCTTGGCGATCTCGCCGACCTGGTCGTCGAACTTGCGGATGTTGCCCGGGTTCACCCGGACCGCGGCGCAGCCGGCGTCGAGCGCGGCGAAGACGTACTTGGGCTGGAAGTGGATGTCCGCGATCACCGGGATCTGCGACTTCTTGGCGATCATCGGCAGCGCGTCGGCGTCGTCCTGCGAGGGCACGGCCACCCGGACGATCTGGCAGCCGGACGCGGTCAGTTGCGCGATCTGCTGCAGGGTGGCGTTGATGTCGGAGGTCAGGGTCGTGGTCATGGACTGTACGGACACCGGGGCGTCCCCGCCTACCGCCACGCCACCCACGTTGATCTGCCGGGAGACCCGGCGGGGGGCGAGAGGCTTGGCCGGGATGGACGGAGTGCCGAGGGCGACGGCGGTCATCAGTCGGGGTCTCCTGCAAGTCGTGACGGTCCTGCTACACCAAGATTCTTGCCGCAGCCGGGGGTGCTACGACTCCCACGCTACGGTACGTACTTCCCAGCGGTGCACTCCGGTCGCCGAACGGCACCGGGTCTTCACCCGATCTTCACCCCGGACGCGGCCGATCAGCCGAAACTGACCGGGTTGGTCACGTCCGCGGCCACCAGCAGCACCGTCAGGCACACGAAGAACAACAGGAAGCCGTAGGCGACCGGCATCATCTTGTTCAGGTCGACGCGGCCGGGGTCCGACCGGTGCAGCAGCCGGTATACCCGCTTGCGCGCCTCCTCGTAGAGCAGGATGGCGATGTGCCCGCCGTCCAGCGGCAGGATCGGCAGCAGGTTGAACACGCCGATGAACACGTTGACCTCGGCGACCAGCAGCAGTACCGAGCCGAGGCCGCCCTGCTGGTAGAGCGTGCCGCTGACCTGGGCCATGCCGACCACGCCGACCGGGCTGCTGGTGGAGCGCTGGGTGTGGTGGACGGTCGAGGTGAACAGCTTCGGGATCGAGGCCGGGATCGAGGCCAGTCCGGAGAAGGTGCCCTTGATCGAGGACCAGAAGTCGCTCCCGCTGGTCTTGATCGCGGCGATCGGGTTCTGGTGCACGGTGGTGACGCCGAGGCTGATGCCGATCAGGCTGCCGGTGCCGGTGCTGCCGTTCGACTCCGTCACGCTGGTCGAGGTGACCGGGGTGACGGTGGCGGTGTGGCTCTTGCCGCTCGGGTCGGTGTAGGTCAGCGTCGCGGCCTTGCCGCCGGGCAGTGCGTGCAGCGCGTTGACCAGGCCGGTCGGGTCGCTCACCGCCTTGCCGTCGACGGTGGTGATCTTGTCTCCGGCGCTGAGCCCGGCGGCCGCGGCCGGCGAGGTCTGCGCGGCGCTGCAGCCGGTGGTCGCGCCGGCGTTCGAGCCGCTCGGCACCATGCAGGCAGCCACGGAGCCGACGGAGGTGGTGTTCTGCTGCTGGCCCCAGGCCATGGGCACGAAGGCGAAGATGAACAGCGCGATCAGGAAGTGCATGATCGAACCCGCGGCCAGCGTGATCAGCCGATTGCGGGCCGGCTTGTCCTTCAACGCCCGGTCCTCGTCGCCCGGCTCGATCTCGTCGAGGTCGGTCATCCCGACGATCTTGACGTACCCGCCGGCCGGGATGGCCTTGACCCCGTACTCGGTCTCGCCGCGCTGGAAGGACCAGATGCGCGGCCCGAAACCGACGAAGAACTCGGTGACCTTGCCGCCCGACCAGCGCGCACACCACATGTGCCCGGCCTCGTGCAGCACGATCGAGATCAGCAGAGCGAGCACGAACAACAGCGCGCCTACAGCACCCACGCTTGATTACCCGCCTTCGCTCGCCTGTTCTCAAGTCTCCCGCGTCATGCCCCGACGTAGGGAATGACGCGCGAACGCCGCCGAAAAGTTCCGGCTCGCGCCACCGCCGCGGGCTATACCCGCCCGGCGCCCGGATCCTACCGAGCCTGGGCCAGCCGTGCGGCCCGTTCCCTCGACCAGGCGTCGGCGGCGAGCACCGCCTCGATGCTGAGCTGGCCGGGAGCGACCCGCTCCGGTGAGGCCTCGTGTTCGGCGACGACCGCGGCGACCGTGTCCACGATCGCGGTGAACGGGATGCGGCCCTCGAGGAACGCCGCCACACACGCCTCGTTGGCACCATTGAACACCGCCGGGCTCGTGCCGCCGGCCTCGCCCACCTGCTTGGCCAACGCGACCGCCGGGAAGGCCTCCTCGTCGAGCGGGAAGAACTCCCAGGTCGCGGCCTTGGTCCAGTCGCAGGCCGGGGCCGCGTCGGCGACCCGGTCCGGCCAGCCCATGCCGAGCGCGATCGGGATGCGCATGTCCGGCGGGGAGGCCTGGGCCAGGGTCGAGCCGTCCGCGAACTCGACCATCGAGTGCACGATCGAGGTCGGGTGCACCACGACCTCGATCCGGTCGAAGGGCACCCCGTAGAGCAGGTGCGCCTCGATCACCTCGAGCCCCTTGTTGACGAGGGTGGCCGAGTTGATCGTGACCAGCGGCCCCATCGCCCAGGTGGGGTGGGCCAGCGCCTGCTCCGGCGTCACATCCCGCAGCTCGTCCCGCTTGCGTCCGCGGAAGGGGCCGCCGCTGGCCGTGACGATCAGCTTGCGCACCTCGGCCGGCGTCCCGCCGCGCAGGCACTGGGCGAGGGCCGAGTGCTCCGAGTCGACCGCGACCAGCTGCCCCGGCGCGGCCAGCGAGGTGACCAGCTCGCCGCCGATGATCAGCGATTCCTTGTTGGCCAGCGCGAGGGTGCGCCCGGCCTTGAGCGCCGCGAGGGTGGCGTGCAGTCCGGCCGCGCCGTCGATGCCGTTGAGCACGGTGTCGCAGTCGTAGGCGGCGAGCTCGGTCACGCTGTCCGGCCCGGCCATGATCTTCGGCACCCGTGCGTCCCCGGTGCTGTAGCCCCGGCGCTGCGCCTCCGCGTAGAGCTCGAGCTGCACGTCCTGCGCTGCGGTGCCCTTGGCGACGGCGACCGCCTCGACCTCGAGGTCGAGGGCCTGCTCGGCGAGCAGCCGCGGGTTCTTGCCGCCGGCGGCCAGGGCGACGACGCGGAAGCGGTCCGGGTTGCGCCGGACGACGTCGATCGCCTGGGTGCCGATCGATCCCGTGGAGCCGAGGATGACGATGCGCCGTAGCTTGTTGCTCGGGTTCATGACCGCCATTCTCGCGCAGCGCCGGGCGCGGACCAACCGGGGGCCGGACGCGGCAAACGCAACAAAGCCGAAACAGAGCGGCACGGCGTGTCAGAATGCGCAGTCGTCTACAAGTCATTTATATATCCACATGACGGATATCGGTTCTCCCGCGCACTCCCCCCTGCACCGCTCCGCGTTGGCCGCCCGGGAGTTCGTGCACCGACTCGCTCCGTCGCAAGTGCTGCTGACCGAGGTCCGGGCCACCGGTCCGGACGAGTTCCGGGCCGTCGCACGCTGGCCGCGCGCCCAAGCGGCCGAGGGCCACGGCGCGCTCACCGGGCACGAGCCGCTGATGGTCGCCGAAACCCTGCGACAGCTCGGCATCTACCTTCCGATGCGGTTCTACGGTCTGCACGCGGATTCCCGGCTGCTGATCGAGGAACTGCGGCTGACGCTGGATCCCGACGACGCACCGCACGACTGGTCTGCGGGCGCTGAGATCATCTGCACCGCGCACCTGGACCGCATCGGACGACCCGGCGCCGCGAAATCCACGGGCTCTGCGAGCCCGCCGAGCGCCATGGACGCCGCGCGCGCCGAACCGCCACGGAACTTCGGGCTCCGGGTGACCCTGGCGGCCCACGGCCGCCAGTTCGCGCGCGCGGACGGCATGGCACGGATCCTGAGTCCCGTCGCGTACCGCGCGGTCCGGAACTACTGGCGGAGCAAGCCGGCTGCCATGCAACTGCCGATGACGGCGGTGGACCCCGAGCGGGTGGGCGTGCGCCGGATCGAGGACGTTCTGGTGGCCCTGGACTCCGGCGGGGCCGTGCGGATCGCGCCCGCCGACGCCCACCACCCCTTCTACCACGACCATCCCAGCGATCACGTGACCGGAATGATCCTCGTCGGCGCGGTGCATCAGGCGGCGGCGCTGCAGACGAACGAGCCGAACTTGCGGCTGCGCTCCTGCTCGCTGCGGGCCCTGCGATTCACCGAGCCGACTCCGCCCGCGACCGTCGAGATCGGCCCCGCCGGCCGCTTCGACATCAGGCAGCGGGACACCGTCACCGCGACCGGCGAGGCTTTGTTCGAATCCTGACGCCTCGCCCGTCGCGGTTCCGACTCAGAGATCGATCCCGGTCAGCACCAGCACCCGCTCGTAGGTGTAGTCCGCCATGGCGTACTTGATCCCCTCGCGCCCGACGCCGGAGGCCTTGGCACCGCCGTAAGGCATCTGGTCGGCCCGGAAGCTCGGCACGTCGCCGATGATGACGCCGCCGACCTCGAGCTCCCGGTGCGCACGGAACGCGGCCTGGATGTCGTGCGTGAACACGCCGGCCTGCAGGCCGAACTGCGAGTCGTTGACCGCCGCGAAGGCCTCGTCGGCGCCGTCCACCTGCTGCAGCACCAGGACCGGGCCGAAGACCTCCTCGCGCACCGCCTTGGCGTCCGCGGGCACGTCGGCGAGCACGGTCGGGGCGTAGTTCGCGCCGTCGCGGGTGCCGCCGACCAGGATCTTTGCGCCCGCGGCCACGGCCTCGTCCACCCACTGCCCGACCCGCTGCGCGGCGGCCTCGCTGATCAGCGGGCCGACGTCGGTCGAAGGATCGGTCGGGTCGCCGACGCCCTGCCGCCCGATGGCCTCGACGATCTTGGTGGCCAGACGGTCGTACACGGAGCGGTCGGCGATCACCCGCTGCACCGAGATGCAGGACTGCCCGGCCTGGTAGTTCGAGAAGGTGGCGATGCGGTTCGCGGCCCAGTCGAGGTCGGCCTCGGTGGAGTAGTCGCCGAGCACGACCGCGGCCGCGTTGCCGCCGAGTTCGAGGGTGACGTGCTTGTGCGGGGCCTGACCCTGGATCAGCTCGCCGACCACGGTGGAGCCGGTGAAGGAGATGACCGGCAGGCGCGGGTCCTCGTTGAGCGAGGCCATCCGCTCGTTGGGCACCGGCAGGATGGACCAGGAGCCGGCCGGCAGGTCGGTCTCGCTCAGCAGCTCGCCGATCAGCAGGCCGGAGAGCGGCGTGGCCGGGGCGGGCTTGAGCAGGATCGGCGCGCCGACGGCGATGGCCGGGGCCACCTTGTGCGCGGCCAGGTTGAGCGGGAAGTTGAACGGCGAGATGCCGAGCACGGCGCCCTTGGCGAAGCGGCGCACGATCGCGGTGCGTCCGGTGGCGGCGGCCTCGGTGTCCAGGCGCTGGACCTCCCCGCCGAAGCGGCGGGTCTCCTCGGCGGCCCAGCGGAAGACCGAGACGGCGCGGCCGACCTCGGCCCGCGCCCACTTGATCGGCTTGCCGTTCTCCGCGGTGATCAGCGCGGCGACCTCCTCGGCCCGCTCGGCCAGCCGCCGGCTGACGTGGTCGAGCGCGGCGGCCCTCGCGTGCGCCGGCAGGGCGATGGCGGCGGGCACCGCGGCGTGCGCGGCCGCGACCGCCTCCTCCACCTGGGCGTCGGTCGGCACCGAGACGCGGGCCAGCAGCTCGCCGGTGAAGGGGTTGTTGACCGGGAACGAGTCAGCGCCGGTGGCCGGACGGCCGGCCAGCCAGAAGCTTCGCGGTTCGGTGGACACAGGGCTCTCCCTCGGGACAGACGGCGATCTCTCTGGTCACCCTAGTTCCCCGGCGGCGGCGTGTCCTGCTACACAGTGGAGCCTAATTCGGCGCTGCACCCGCAAGTTGACGGACAGGGGGTGGGTCCGGACCCCCGCTACGCGCGCAGATTCACCAGCACCGGCGGCGTCCGGATGCCGTCGGGCGTCGCCAGGGAGATCAGCGCGTGGCCCACCGGCACCTCGTTGATGATGTCCGAGGGCGACCACACGTACCGCTCTACCGCCCTGGTGGCCACCGACCGCTGATACTGGGTGCTGGTCGAGCCGGTGAGCGACTGCACCACCGACTTCTCGCCGCGACCGAACCGGCCCGGCGCCCCCGGCGACGACGTGTGCCCGGTGCTGGTCGTCGTCGCCGTGCCGGTGGTCACCGTGGTCTCCGCGGACCAGGACGTCCCCCAGTAGTCGGCGAAGTAGCGCGCGTCGGCCGGCTCGACTCCCGCGAACACCGCCTTGCAGCCCGTCGCGGTGAACACGGCGGACCGCAGGTGCTCAGGGAACTGCGAGAGGGACTGGGCAAGCAACACGATTCCCGCGTTGGCGGCCCGGGCGCGCTGCAGACCCTGCACCACGTACTCGTCCACGAAGCGGCCGGCCTCGTCCACGATCAGGCCCTTGAATACCTCGCGGTTCGCCTCCGGTGAAGCGACCACCTGCACGAACTGAGCGATCGCAAGGCGAGCGAGGATCCGCGCGGCCTGCGGCGAGCTGCCCTCGGGCAACGCGATGCGCACCCGAAGCGGGCGGTCGATCTCGCGCATGGAGAACCGGCGCGAACGGCCGTCGAACAGGTCGACCAGCTGCGGCCGGTCCAGCAGCCTGAGCCGCTCGTTGAGCAGCGCGACCGGGCTCTCGGCCAACACCAGGTCGATCAGCTCGCGCAGCCGCGGATAGCGGCCGTTGCGCTCGTAGAACCCGGCGATGATCGTGTACAGCGTGTTGCGGGCGGCCGAGTCGACGGCCGGGTCGCGCACCGCGCTGTCCGGCGGCAGCACGGCCCCGGCCAGCCGGTCGGCGGCCTCCTCGGGACCGCTCGCCCCGCCGAACAGGTCGAAGCCCCAGGACTGCGGGCCGGCCGGCACGTTGGGATCGATGTCCACGTCGAAGAACCCGGGCAGCTGCCGCTCGTCGAACGCGGATCCGGTCGGGTCGATCACCACCACCGAGGCGAGGCCGACGAGCGTCTGCAGCCCGAGCATCTCGATGATCGGCCGGGCGAAGGAGCGGGTCTTGCCGGCCCCGGGCGGCCCGACCACCAGCATCGAGGTCCGCAGCACCTCGGTGTCGAGGGCGAACCACTCCTTCTGGTGAGTGGCCGGGTTGCGGTCGCTCTCGGCCGCCACGCCGAGCCTGGCCTGGCCGGTCACCAGGTCGTGCTGGACCAGGCGGGGCATCGGCAGGTCGTGCTGGCCGGACGGGTGCAGGAAAGCGCCGCCGCCCTTCTCCTGAATGGCCACCGCTATCGGCGCGAGTTCCTGCAGGCCGTTCTTCCGGGCCGTGCGCTGCACCATGCGCGCCACCCGCACGTAGTCGACGTCGGTCAGCTCCCCGGTCGCGACTTCCTCGTCCAGCCGCTGCGCCGCGTCGGCGAAGCCCGCTTCACGCAGGTCGGCCCAAAGGTCGGGGCGCGGCTTGGGAATCGGCGCGGGCTGCTTCGGCTCCGGCCGGTAGCGCAGCCAGAGCCAGCGCAGCACGACCTGCCACCTGCCGTACGTGCCGACGCCCACCAGCACGATGACGACGCCCAGCATCGGGATCACCGACGACGGGAAGTTGAGGTAGGACAGCGCGTATCCGAGCGGAAAGGCCATCGCGGCCCAGATGGGGACGGCCAGGATGAGCGCGAGGCGGGCTCGGCGCCAGATGTGCGCCGGCAGCGGCCCCGGACGTCCGCCCTGGGCCTGCTCGGCGGAGCGGCCGAACGCGAAGACGCCGGGGACGTCGAGCACCCGGTCGCCGTGCACCCAGCTGACCAGGTCGGGGCGGACCTCCTCGGTCCAGGCCGAGCCGGTCCAGTAGCGCAACTGCGGCTGCCCGCTCGGGCACGGGTACCAGCCCTCCCGCATGCCCTGCCGCCTGGCCGGCGATCCCGCGGCCGCGTCCTCGTGAACCGTCACTCTGCCGCTCCCCTGCCTGATGACCTGTCGGCTCGATGGTATCGAGCGGCGCCCACGGCGAAAGGCCCGCCGCGCCCTCGATCTGCGCCTTCGATCCGCGCCGCCGAAACCGGCAGCGGCAGGGCCCCGGACCGGGCCCGGGTGCGGCCGGGTTAGACACAGTGCGAAGGAACGTCCGGATATTGGCGACGATCTGCGAGGTGTCGTAGCGTCGGAGCTTGGCTAGGGTCGATCGCGAGCCTTCTCGCCCGACGAAACGCCCGCACGCACGACGAAACGGAGTCCACTATGTCCGCGCTCTCGCACGGCGGCCCCACCATCCCGCAGGAGCGCCGGCTCGTCACCGAGATCCCGGGGCCGCAGTCGCGGGCGCTGCTCGAGCGCCGCAACGCGGCCGTGGCGACCGGCGTCTCGATCACCCTGCCGGTCTTCGTCACCCAGGCCGGCGGCGGCGTGGTCGTGGACGTGGACGGCAACTCGCTGATCGACTTCGGCTCCGGCATCGCCGTGACCAGCGTCGGCAACAGCGCCGAGGCCGTGGTCAACCGGGCCGGCGAGCAGCTGCGCCGGTTCACCCACACCTGTTTCATGGTGACGCCGTACGAGTCCTACGTGGCGGTCTGCGAGCAGCTGGCCGAGCTCACCCCGGGCGACCACGCGAAGAAGTCGGCGCTGTTCAACTCGGGCGCCGAGGCCGTGGAGAACGCGGTGAAGATCGCCCGCTCGTACACCAAGCGCTCGGCCGTCGTGGTGTTCGACCACGGCTACCACGGCCGGACCAACCTGACGATGGCGCTGACCGCCAAGAACATGCCGTACAAGAACGGCTACGGCCCCTTCGCCCCCGAGGTCTACCGGGTGCCGATGGCCTACCCGTACCACTGGCCGACCGGTCCGGAGAACTGCGCCGAGGAGGCGGCGGCGCAGGCGATCTCCCAGATCGAGAAGCAGGTCGGCGCGGACAACGTGGCCGCCGTGATCATCGAGCCGATCCAGGGCGAGGGCGGCTTCATCGAGCCGCCGCTCGGCTTCCTGCCCCGGATCGCCGAGTTCTGCCGGGCGAACGGGATCGTGTTCATCGCGGACGAGATCCAGACCGGCTTCTGCCGGACCGGCGACTGGTTCGCCTGCGAGCACGAGGGCGTCGTGCCCGACTTGATCACGACGGCCAAGGGTCTGGCCGGCGGGCTGCCGCTGGCCGGCGTGACCGGCCGGGCCGAGATCATGGACGCCGCACACGCCGGTGGTCTCGGCGGCACCTACGGCGGCAACCCGGTGGCCTGCGCCGGAGCGCTCGGCGCGATCGACACGATGCGCGCGCTGGACCTGCCGGCGGCGGCGCGCCGGATCGGCGACCTCATGCTGCCGCGGCTGAACAAGCTGGCGGAGCGGTTCCCGCAGATCGGCGAAGTGCGCGGCCGCGGCGCGATGATCGCGGTCGAGCTGGTCAAGCCGGGCACCAAGGACCCGGACGCCGCGCTGACCGGGCAGATCGCCAAGGCCTGCCACGCGCAGGGCCTGATCGTGCTGACCTGCGGCACCTACGGCAACGTGCTGCGGTTCCTGCCGCCGCTGGTGATCGGCGAGAGCCTGCTCAACGAGGGCCTCGACATCATCGAGTCCGCGTTCGAGCAGGTCACCGGCAAGTAACCGGTAGCCGAAGCGCCGAGTGGACGCCGAGCGAGCGTCGGCGAGAATCGGCGCGGCCCGGGGGTTTACAACGCCCAAATCGGTTGTAACGTAGCAATCGAGACATATGGACTGATCAACCCGGCGTCGCCGACTCGAAGTGGGAAGAGTCGGCGGCGCCGGGCTTTCACGTCCGGCGTCCGGGGCGCAGATCGGCCGTCTCGATGGGCGTAGGGTCGGGGGCGATGATCGAGACTCGCCGCTCCTGGTGGATCGCGCCGGCCGTGCTGCTGTGCGCGTTCGCGCTGCTGCTCTGGCAAGTGGTCGCGCACGGCCCGCTCACCCGCCTCGACGTGCACGTACGCGACGGGATCCAAGGGACGGCGACCTCGGCGGGACTGCACTGGCTCGCACAGTTCGGGCGGGCGTGCGCCGACCTGGGTGATCAGGCTCCTGCGCTGCTGGCCCTGCTCATCGCGACCGGCCTCGCCGTCTGGCGGACGTGGTCCGTGCAGCAGGCGGCACCGAACGCGGCTACCGCAATCCCAGGCCACACGCTCTGGCGTTCGCCCTTATGGCGACCGGTACTGCTGACCGTCGGGGCCGGGCTCGTGCTGGCCAGCGTCATCCCGCTGAAGATCTGGGTCGCCCGCCCGGGCCCTGGCGAGGTCACGCTCGGCAATGCAAGTCTCGGCTTCTTCCCCTCCGGCCATACCGCGGACGCATTGTGCTGCTACGGCATGGCCTGCTACCTCCTCTGCGTCTTCGTCTGGACGGGCGTCGCTGCCCGACGGCTGTTGGCCGCCCTCACCACACTGCTCATCGCGCTCACCATCTTCGGCCTCCTCTGGTCGAACTACCACTGGCTCTCCGACATCCTCGGCTCGCTCTGCTGGTGCGGCGCCTGGCTGCTGGTCATCTGGCACTGCTCTTCATCCAGCACTGCTCCGCCGACCGGCCGGCCGCTCAGCCGAGGACGTAGCCGAGCGGCAGACGATATGTCGGCGGCCGGTTGAGCAGCCGCCGCAGCTCGGTCCACACCTCCTCCCAGCCTTCGCGGAGCTGACCCGGTGTCACCTGGGCCACGGTCAGCCGGAGCACGCCCGCCATCCACCGTCGACGAGCGGCGGCTCGGTCCGCGGCGGCGGGGCTGAGCGCGTCACCCGGCGGCCGCACCTCCAGGGCGACGCCGCGGTCCGGCCAGAATGCGCCGGGGAGCACCGCGCCGCGTCCGGTGGACTGCTCGACGACCCGGCGGTTCCACACCGGACGCGGCGCGGCGGAGCGCATGAGCCTCAGCCGGCACTGTGCCTCCGCGCTGTTTCGGATCCCAGCCGTGAACTCGGCCAGCACTGCCCGCAGCCGGGCCGAGCGTTGCGTCTGATGCGCCTCCAACTCGGCACGCAACACGGCCGGGCTACATCGACCGGAGTAGACGAGCTCGGTGACGATCTCGCGCACGAGCTCCGTGTCCTTGGTGTCGAGGCATGCATCCACCGCAGCCCGCGCTACCGGCGCCACCTGGCAGCCGCCGATGTGCACCGGCTCCGGCATCCGCGTCGTGCGCGCGACGAGGACGAAGCCGCCAGACGAGCGGCGGCGCCCGTGCGGGATCAGCACCTTGACCCGCTCGCCGACCGCGCCGACCACGCCGGCCGTTCCGGCCACCGCAACCTCGTGCGCGCGCAGCGCCGCGAAGCCCGTCACCACCGAATCCGGCCCGGCGTACATCAGGGCCGCGCGTAAGCCGCCCATGCCGGTCAGCGCCCTGCCATGGCTCGCGCACACGCCCCTGAGCACCCGTCGCCAGGACCCCTGCGGGCGTTCGCGATGCCGGATCGTGGAAGCGGGCACGCCGAGATCGATCAGTTGCGCGCGGGTGGCCAGGCCGCCCTGGGCCTCGAAGAGCCGGGCCACGGCGCTCTTGTCATAGTTCTTACGCATTGGCATGGGTCTAGCATCGCCGCGC
>Ga0073928_10009102_pt1 | contig 12197 bp, 8 predicted proteins | sample PaiPotPPA55metaG_FD_76969 | JGI IMG/M metagenome (GOLD analysis project Ga0073928, IMG submission 76969) | Iron sulfur acid spring bacterial and archeal communities from Banff, Canada, to study Microbial Dark Matter (Phase II) - Paint Pots PPA... ...
CAGGCAAAGGCCGCCGCCGCCGCGCCGCTTTACTAAGATTTTTGGCAACCTCCGCGCCTTCCCGCAAGACAGGTCACATGTACACGCGGATTACTCGCCGCCGTGACTTCGCTTTCGGGAAGGACAGCCATGGCTGGTGCGCACAAGGGCAGATCCGGTAGGCCGGGCAGTAGGTTCGGCGGACGCAGGCCACAGCTGCGTTGGACCCTCGGCGGTCTCGCGCTTTGCGCCGTGCTCGTCGGCGGAGCCGTGGAACTTCCCTCGCTCCATCCCACGACGCAGAACACTTCGATCGTCGATTCTCGGGCGTCGCAGGCCGGATCGGCCGGGCCGACCAGCGCGTCACGCTCGACCGCAAAGGCAACTGCGAGCGCATCCAAGACCGCCTCCGCGCATGTCGCGAGCTCGACCCCGTCTGCCGCTCAGACCACGCACTCGTCGGGCCTTTCGATCTCTGCTGCCCTCTCCAACTCCAGCGTCACACTCGACACATCCACGTCTTACCTGCAGTCCGGCTACAACGAACTGCCACAGTGGACGCGCATGGACACGGAGGCGGCTCCCAACGGGGACGTCTACGTTGCCTGGCAGGCATCCAACGGAATTCACGTCACACCGCTGACCGCATCCGGGCAACGTGCGGGCTCTGACATCGTCGTCAGCGGCGCGCAGGAGGTGGGCGGCCTGGTGGCCCTGGACAACGGATTCGCCTTGCTCACCAAGAAGGCCGACACTCAGAGCAACATCTGGAATGAGACTGCCGCCTACCTCGTCCGCTACTCCTCAAGCGGCTCGCAGCTGTGGTCGACGAAGCTGACCGGTACCTCGACGGACGACACGGCACCCGTGCTCGACGGCGCATTGCGCTGGGACGGCTCCCGCTTCGGCGCCTACTTCGTCATCCACGGTGCAGGCGGCTTCGCCAGCGGGCATTTCGGCGACACGCTCGTCTACCTCGACGCGAACGGCAACGTCAGCTCCAGCAGCGACGGCTGGTCATGGGGATGCAGCCACAACGAGGGGATCGCACTGTGGCCGCTGGCCGGCAAGCCCTTCGCCGCCCTCTGCTACGACGACTGGCGCTCAGGGCTCTTCGTCACGACGGGCATCGGCGCACCGGACGACGCGCCGGTCATCCAGCGCGCGCAGTGCTGGGCCGGGTACTGCGGCGGAATGCTCGGCGGCCTCGTGCAGTCGCCCAGCGGGCAGTTCGCCACAGTGTTCTCCTCGCGCGGTGAAGCCTCACAGGAACTCAACTCGGCCGACTCCTCCGGCCGCGGCTGGACCGTGACCTCGCAGTGGAACACGCACCAGGTCGCCGTCGACTTCCTCAACAGCAGCGCCACAGAGCCGACCGGCAGTCCCGTCTACCTCACCGACGATCCCTCGACGGACCACCTGAATCCGCGGATCGCGCCCTACGGCACATCGGACTATCTCGTCTCCTGGGAGAGCGTCGCGGACGCGAGTTGCAACGCGGGAACCTGCACGGGCACCTTCACCGGTACTCATGTGCGGATCCTGAGCAAGAACGGCAGTTTCCTGACACCCGACCTCGTCATTCGAGAGCACATCGCCGGCGACATCGCGGTCCTGCCGAACGGTTCGCTCGTGTGGGCCGCGCCCACGGCCACGCCGTCGTACTCAGGGGCGTTGTCGGGCAGCGGGCCGAGCGCGAGCCAGTTGACTGTGGCTGTTCTGCCGGTCGACTAGCGTTGGAGTATCGCCGGAGGGGACGGGGTTGGGCTCTCGAGGAGCGGAGCGACGAGGGTGAGGGTTGAGGTCGGGGCGGGGTGGGGTGGGCGGGCGCAGCGAGATGCTTGAGTGTTGAATAAAAGGGTCTGGACTCATGCCGCGGCGTGAACCAGACCACGCTGGGGGCTGGCGACAATATTTTGAGTCGCGGAGCGGCGTTATCGGCTGTGAGAAGTGGTGGTGGTTGGTGTGGAATTTTGCGCGCACGCAACGAAGCGGAGTGAGTACGTGCGAAATTCAACACCAACCACCACCACGGAGCACAGACACCCGCTTTCAAGCCAAACCCCTCGCGGAGTCGGCACCGTTCGCCGCGCGGCAGTTTCAGACTGGATGCCGCCAGCAACCAGCGCGGCCTGGTTCACGCCGCGGCCTATGCCCAGACCTTTTCATTCAACACTAAAGCATCTCGCTGCGCCCGCCCGCCCACCCCGACCTCAACCCTAGCCCTCGTCGCTCCGCTCCTCGAGAGCCCAACCCCGTGCCCCCTCACTACAGGGTCACGTTGTGCCTGGGCAGAGCGGCATTAACCCTGGAAAACTGAGGAGGCGTAGAAGATCCCGTCGCACAGGGACCCGACGGGATACGTCACGAGCTTCGCGTCGCCGTACGTCGTGTCGTTCGGCACGTTGAAGCCGAAACCGTTGCTCTGCACGCACACGACGGTCGACGCGCTGAACCAGGCGAGGTAGAACGACGCCGGTTTGCCCGGCAGCAGCGCGACTTTGGATGCTGAGCCGGTGTCGACACCGATGTCGGTGGGGAACGGCCACTGGGAGACGGCGAGATCCACGGCGGCACCGGGTACCTGCGCGGACAGTGGGCCCTTGGGGATCAGGTTCGGAACGCCGGCGAGCGTGCAGCCCGCCGGCGTCGAGGTCGTCACGGTGAAGCGCTCGATGTCGAGCCCCTGCTTCATTTCGTGAGCGGCCGGGGCGACGGACAGTTCGGCCGTGCCGCACGAGCGGGTCGGGCTGGCCGCCGGCGCAGGCGTGGACGCCGCTCTGGCTCCGCCCGTGCTCGGCGCCGCCCGGAGACCTACATTTGTGGTGGGCTGCGCGGGCGAGGCAGCGGCACCTCCCGTTTGGCAGCCGCTCAGCGTGGCCGCAAGCGCAGCCGTGCTCGTCACCACCCGCGCGAGTTGCTTAGCAGTCAAAGCCGGGCCTCCTGTCCTGCCGACAGGCTCTCACCGACGGCGCGGCGGAACGGGGATCTCTGCGACCGCACGGTGAGTCGCCGCCATGCTTGCGACATATCGCTAACTATCTACATGGTGTACGCTGGCGCATATGTCGACCGCATCTACCTCTTCCAATCCCCCGGCCCGCGGCGGCCGCGAGCGCGGCGGCGCCGCCCACCGCGGCGAAGTGCTGCGCAGTGAGCGGCTGACCCCGCACATGATGCGCGTCGTCCTCGGCGGGGACGGGCTCGCGGAGTTCGCCACGCGCGGCCAGACCGACCACTACGTCAAGCTGCTGTTCCTGACGCCCGGCGTCACATATCCGGAGCCGCTCGACGTGCGCACGATCCGCGAGGAGTACCCGCGCGAGCAGTGGCCGGTCTCCCGCACGTACACGGTGCGCCGCTGGGACGCCGAGACGCGCGAGCTCAGCCTGGACTTCGTGCTGCACGGCGATGAGGGTCTGGCCGGACCGTGGGCCGCGAATGCCAAGCCTGGAGACGTGATCTACTTCTCCGGCCCCGGCGGCGGCTACGCGCCGGATCCCGACGCCGACTGGCACCTGCTGGCCGGGGACGAGAGCGCTCTGCCGGCAATCGCCGCCGCGCTCGAGGAACTGCGCGCAGGCGCCAAGGCGCACGTGTTCATCGAGGTCGAGAGCGCCGACGAGGAGCAGAAGGTCGAGGGTCCGGACGGGGTCACGGTCTCCTGGATCCACCGCGGCGACCGCCCGGTCGGGGAGAAGCTCGTCCAGGCCGTCTCCGGCTTCGAATTCCCGGACGGCGTCCCGCACGTGTTCGTGCACGGCGAGGCCGGCTTCGTCAAGGAACTGAGGCGGCTGCTCCGGGTGGAGCGCGCGCTGCCGCTCGACCGGCTGTCCATCTCCGGCTACTGGCGCCTCGGTCAGAACGAGGACGGCTGGCAGGCCTCGAAGCGCGAGTGGAACCGCGAGGTCGAGGTGGAGCAGGAGTCGAGGCGCAACGTCGCGTGACAAACGCCCCAATTCGGACCAGGATGGGCGGGACGGGCGAGGGCCGGATTGCAGGGCCCTCGCATGAGCCGACTGGGCTTCGGGAGGCGGAAAATGAGCACGCTGTCCACCGAGGGCGGCCTGACCGGCACCGCCGTGCGGGCGGCGAATGAGCTGACCTCGCGGTGGGCGCTGGCGCTCGGCGCGACGGCCGCCGACGGGACGGCGTTCGCCGGGATCGGCGTGTGGCCGCTGCTCGGTCTGCTCGGTGCGGGCGCCGATGAGCAGGGGCGAGCCGAGCTCGGCGCCGCCTTTGGGTTGGACGGCACTGACGCCGCTGGTCCTGCCGGCACTGCCCACGCGGGGGACGCGGTGCGCGGCGTCGTCGACCTCTTCGATCGGGCACCCGGCCTTTCGCTGGCGATGGGGATCTGGCGAAACGAGTCCCTCACCCTGCACGAGGACTGGCTCGCGCTCCTCCCACCCGCGACCCGCGGCGTCCTGACCGGCCGTCCCGACCAGGATCAGGCCGCTCTCGACGCGTGGGTTCTGGAGCACACCGCGGGCCGGATCTCCAAGATGCCCTGCCAGCTCTCACCGTCGATCCTGCTCGTCCTGGCCAGCGCGCTCACCGTCACGACGCAGTGGCGTCAGAAGCTGCAGAGGAAGAGGGGCGGCGCTCGCGGCGTCGGCGCGTGGGCGCGCACCACTCTGCCGCTACTCACCCGCGACGTGCAGACGTCGGCGGAGGATGCCTGGCTCGCGAACACTCCGGCCGGACCGATCACGTTCTCACTCGTGTCCGGCACCGACGACATCGACGTCTACCTCATGCTCGGCGAGGAGGACCGGGCCGCCGCATCAGTGCTCGGACTCGGGCTCGGCGCGCTGGCGACGTTACGTCAGGATGCCGTGCCGTGCACTGCATGGACCGGGAAGGACGGGACGGACAATGCGCCGGGCGTGACGGTCGGGGAAATCTCCAGCAACACGGGACAGCCGATGACGCGGCTGGAGTGCGTCGCGTTCAACCTGTCGTCCGCGCACGACCTGCTCGCGCTGCCTGACGTATTCGGCCTCGGACACAGCTCTTCCCCCGGTGACCGCTTCCCCGGCGTCGGCGACAAACCCGTCTACGTTCAGCAGGCCCGACAGAACGTCGTCGCAGAGTTCACCGAGCAGGGCTTCAAGGCCGCGGCGGTGACCGCGATGAGCATGGCGCGCGCGGCGATGGTGCGCCCGCCCCGAGGAACGGCCAAACTGACGACGATCTCTTACACCCGTCCCTTCGGCTTCGCCGCCGTACATCGCGGCAGCGGGCTCGTGCTCGTGGCGGGCTGGGTCGCGCAACCGACGCTCAGCTCACACTGAGGACGAAAGATGTACTCAGTTTGGTGCCGTCGGCCGCGGTGGCGGTCACCCGGAAATCCCAGTGCCCTGAGCCGTAGGTCAGCGCGCCGAAGTACTCGCCCAGATTCAGCGCGGTCGTGCCCATGGCTTGCATCGCGAGGCTTTGGCTGTCAGCAGATCCTTGGGCGTTATATGTGACGACTGGTGGCCCGGCCAGCGCGATCGGGGAGTTGCGCCGGTCGGTGAAATCGAGGTGCAGCGCGCCAGGATGCCCGGGGGTCAGGTACGCCTCGAGTTGGCGGCCCCCGGCCAGCTGAATCCCGTACGCCATCGTCATCCGGCCCATGGTCATCTCCGATACCTGGGTCGGGCTGGGTGCGCAGTCGAGATCGAACGGCACGACGACGGTCCGGCCGAAGATCCGCAGGTCGGCGCTGATCTTCCATTGGCCGGTCAACGTGAGCCCGTCGCCGATAGCCGTCATCGAGCCGTCGACGGCTCTGGCCAGGGCAAGGTTGGCGGCCTCGTCCGCACTCGCTTGGACAATCGGACTCAGCACGAGGTCTGCGGTCGTACTTCCGGTGGCGGGGACGGGCTTGCCCGACGTCGCGTCGAAGAGCCGCAGTGTGAAGCGGTTGGGCCCCGGATAGCCGGGACTCACCTCAAGGCTCGCGCGGAAGCCGTCCGCGGTGCCGTAGACGACGGTGTGCGGCGGGACGGCCGCGACCGGCGCCGCCTGCGCCAGAGCAGGCGGGAGCGAGGAGCTGAGTGTTGCGGCGGCGACGAGTGCGAGAGCTGCCACGCCGAGCTCCACCGAGCCAGTGCGTCGCAGCTTTTTGAGGCTCGTTCCAGCGGCCGGCACGGACCGGAATCGGTTGTAGGCGCCGAGTAGCGCGAGCACGCCTACCAGACCTATCTTCAGCAGGACCAGTCGGCCGAAGAGGGTGTCGACGAGTGCGCGCCAGGCGCCGACCTCATCCAATGCGCGCAGCGCCCCGCTGACGCAGAGGGCTGCGAGTGAATACCCTGCTACGCGCGAGAATCGCCGCACCACGGCGGCTTTCGCAGGTGATGCCTCGACGCCGATCGAGGCGAGCAGGACCGCGAGGCCGCCGATCCACGTGGCGAACGACGCGACGTGCAACCACTGCAGGAAGAGTTCCACGTCCGCGTGCGAACCCGAGGCCGCGTGGCTGGTGAGCACGTGCCCGAGCGCCGCGGCCGCCGCGAGCCAGAGCCCGCCCTGCACCAGGACGCGCCGCGCGCGATCACGTGTGAAGAGCGCCGCGGCGGCACCCGCGGCGGCTCCCACTCCCGGCACGGCCTGCACGATGAGGCCGAGTCCAAGCGAGGTGCCGGCGAGTTGACCGAGGCCGATCCGGTCGGCGCGCGCCTGCGCCCAGCCGGTGACGGCCAGTCCCGCGACGAGCGTGCCGGCCCCGCACATCGCCAGGATCAGAGGCCTGCGCTGGCCCAGCGGGGATTGGTATCCGGCGATCCAGCAGCCGCCGACAAGCAGCCCCAGCCCCACGTCGAAGATCCACTGTCCGGCGACGATCGGCACGGACGCCGAGCTCGGCGCGGACTCGAGTTGCGGCTCGGGCCCGGACATCGCCGCATACGCGAGCGGGCCGACGCCGAACGTGAAACTTCCGTTCGCGACGTGGCCGTCGTCGCTCGACACGGTTTTCCAGCGGACCGTGTAGACACCGCTGAGCAAGGGCGGCACCGCGACCGTGAGCGTGACGTCGCCCGGTTCGGCGTGCGAATCGCCGGCCACCACGCGACCCGAGGCGTCCACGACCTGCAGGCTTGAGAGCCTGGGCACGACCGACTCGGAGAACGTCGCGGTGACCGCCTTGGGCAGCTGGGTGAGGCTGCTGCCGGAGGCCGGGTTCGAGGAGACCAGCAGCGCGTGCGCACCGGCCGTGGGTGCGGCGACGAGCCAGAGCGCGCCCACGGCCAGCAGGGTGGCGAGTACGGCGGCGAGCCGAGCGAGTCTTGGCGCCGCGGCCCGCCGAGCACTCCCCACGGTGGTCACGAGGCCCACAAGGCCCACGCTCAGGCCGTCGGGGTGTACGGGCGCATCATCTCGTTGTCCTCGTGGTCGAGGATGTGGCAGTGCCAGACGTATCCCGGGCCGGTGGTCGGGTCGAAGGCGAACTCGTTCTCCCCCGCCTCGACGTCGTCGACCGGCACGCTCGTCGGGGCCCAGCGGACCAGGATCCGGGTCACCGCGCCCGGCAGGATCTTGATCGTGTCCTTCCATCCGGCCTCGTTCGGGTCCGGCGGCACCACCGGCCCGTTGAGGTACGGTCCGAACGCCGGGTTGCCGCCGAGGGCGCCGTCCGCGTTCGGGGTGAGGTAGTCGGCGGGCGGACCGTAGCCCGGGATGATCTCCCCGGCCGGATAGGTCACCTCACCGAAAGTGCCGTCGCAGTTCTGCCCGGCGAAGGTGCCGCCGGGGAACGCGTCGGCCCAGGCGTTGACGTAGTTGCCCGCGTCCACGCTCTGCCGGTTCAGCAGCTGGAACTGGATCAGGTGGATGTGCAGCGGGTGCGAGTCCGGCGTGGTGTCGAGGAACTCCCACAGTTCGGTCGCGCCGACCCGGGGCAGCTCCGTCATCCAGTTGCCCTGCCCTGTGGTGTCCTCCTTCGCGCCGGGGATCGGCACGTCGGTGCCGTCGCGCAGGCCGTTCCACTTGCTGTTGTTGAGCAGGTCGATCATCGGCCCGTTGCTCGTCGCGTTGACCGCGCAGTCGACCGTGTCCTGCTCGAAGATCACCAGCTGCCTGCGCGCATCCACGTGCACGCCCGACGCGACCGTGCCGGTGGTCGGATCCGCCAGACGCACCAGCTCGCGCGGCTGCCCGTGGCCGCCACGCAGCGCGCCGTCCGTCGCCGGGTCATAGCTGGTGTCGGTGCCGGACAGCGGCAGCACGACGTCGATCCGCATGATCTGGCCGTCGAGGGCCGGGTCCGGCGGCCCACCGCTCGGATACGGGTAGAGGCCGTCGTTGGTCAGTATCAGGGATTTGCCGGACAGGCCGGCGAAGTCGACGATGACGTCGGCGCGCTCGCCGGGCGCGAGGAACAGCTTGAGCGCGCCGGCCGACGCCGGGTCGTTGAGCTGCACCGGCGTGTCGAGCAGGCCGCCGTCGGTGCCGATCTGCCAGAAGGGCACCGCGGACGGCGGCGCGGTGGACGCCGCGTTCGCCGCATTGGTGAGGTTCATCGAGAGGAAGCGGGCGTTGCAGCCGTCGACGAAACGGAACCGGTAGCGGCGCGGCTCGACCTGCAGCACCGGCCAGGTCCGTCCGTTGACGACCATCGCGTCGCCGAAGAATTCCGGAATCCAGAACGGGTGTGTGGCCGGGTTCGTCGGCGGTCCGTTGAGGTCCGCAGCCGTGTTGGAGCCGTCCGGGAACCGCAGTTGGCCGTCGGTGTCGAAGAGGCGGTCCTGGATCAGCAGCTCGATCTCGTACTTCCCGGTCGGCAGTCGCAGCGGATTGCCCGCCTTCCCGGTGTCGTACTCGTCGCGCACCAGGTAGAACGCGGCGAGGCCGGAGAACACGTTCAACCGCGTGATGCCGAGCGCGTGGTCGTGGAACCACAGCGTGGTCGCGGGCTGGGTGTTCGGGTACTGGTACACGGTGCCGTTCGGGACCGTGTGCGCGGCGCTCACGTACCCCTTGCCGTGCCGGCCGTCCGGGGTGAACCAGGCCTCCGGCGAACCGTCGTACTGAGAGGGGACCTCGGCCCCGTGCAGGTGCGCGACCGCGGGAACCGGACCGGTGTAGGGCGTACGCGCACCCATCTGGCTGAGCGGGTCGGCCCAGTGGATCGTCTGGTCGACGGTGAGCAGCGGCTGCACGTGCGAACCGGTGGCCGTCCACGGCAGGTTGTTCACATAGGTGACGGTGGTCGTCCGGCCCTGATACGCCTCGACCGTGTAGCCGGGCCAGTTGGCCGGCCGTCCGTCGACCTGATAGCCCCACACCCACGTCCCAGGCACGCCGCTCGGGTACACCGAGGCCGGCAGTACCCGCTGCGGGAACTCGACGAAGCTGGTGGTGAACGAGGAGGAGTTCACTCGCAGACCGGAGAAGGTCGGCAGCGAGGTCTGGTACTTGGGTATCGCGGAACTCGGCAGGGGCGTCTGGACCAGGCTCGCCGAAGCCGAGGCCGGCGAGGCGAGTCCGGTAAGCCCGTCCCCCGCGGCTAGTGCGGCCACCCCCACGGTGCCCGCAATCAGAAATCTGCGACGACTGAACGGAGTCGCCACACCGTCGCCTTCTTGACCATCCACCGTCAGGCCTCTCCGTGGGCTGAGAGAGTAGGCTGACACCTACTACTATCCGGAATAGTAGGTATGGTCTTGGGGTAGGTCAATGCTCGAATTGCTGCCGTTGCGGGGAAGTCGCAACTGTGCCTTCGCACAGCCAAGTTCACAGGAAGTGCACACGAGGTATGGACCGCAGGACCGGCCACGTCCTTACTATGATCAATAGTAGGTCGAGATCAGGTCTAGACCTACAAGGTCTAGACCTAGCAGACGTCGGACTCGCCGACGTTCGGCGGGCATATCTCCAATGCCGCTCTCAGCGCCTGCGACTCCGACTCAGAGAGCTGACCGAGGAAGTGCACGAAAGCGGCCGCCTGGTTGTCGCTGGTCGACAGGGCCTCTCGCATGAGCTTGGCGGTGTACTCCTCGCGGGACGCCACCGCCTCGTAGACGTACGCCCGGCCGCGCGGCTCGCGGCGCAGCCAGCCCTTCGCGAAGAGCTTGTCCATGACGGTCATGACCGTCGTGTAGGCGATCTCGCGTTCGCCTTTCAGCTCCTCGTGGACCTCGCGGACCGCCAACGGCCTGGCCTGCCGCCAGATCCGGTCCATGATCGTGGACTCGAGCTCCCCGAAGCGCTTCATCGGCATCGCCTTTCCGCTTCGACCGTTTTCGTCCCGGACCGTCCGCAGCACGTCAGCCATCGTAGGCAAGAAGAGGGAGGTGACGCGAGCGCCGAGCGGGGGCAGACTGTCTGCCGCACGACCCCGAAGCCGAACTTTTACCCGCCCAAGACGATCTGTCCCGCCCCGACCGGACAAACCGGCTCCGCCGCGTCCGCCGGGCAGGAGCCGCCAGCGTTCGTCTCACCGTCGATCCCACCGCCCATTTCACCCGCGAACCGACCATGATCACTGCCTTAGCCCTCGCCGGATACGCGCTTGCGCTCACCCTGGGCGCCCCCTGCGCGCTCCGGCGCTTCGCACTCGGCGACCGCGCACCACGCCGGACGATCGCTCTGCTGCTGATCTTGTCCGCGTCGCTGCCGCTCTCGGCCATCACCGGGGGTCTGGCGCTCGGCCTCACTATGCTCGACTCCCTCTCCCGCATCGACCCGGTCATCGACAACTGCGCGGACCAACTTCCGGTCAACGACGAGAGCCCGGTGGCACCGACGCTCGGCACGGTGGGCATCGCCGTGGCCGCCCTCCTCGCGTTGTGGATCTGCTACTGCCTGGCCGCCACCTACATCACCGCCTTCCTCAGGGCCCGTGCACACACGGCAGTACTACGGCTGGCCGGCCGACCAGACCGCGTCCTCGACGCCATCGTCGTCCAGCACGACCGGGCGGCCTCGTACTGCCTGCCGGGCCGAGGCGGCCGGATCGTGGTGACCAGCAAGGCGATCCAACTGCTGACCGCGGCCCAACTCGACGCCGTACTCGCCCACGAACGGGCGCACCAGCGAGGCCACCATCACCTGCTCCTGGTCCTCGCGACGGCGTTGCGTCGGGCAGTGCCCCGGGTGCGCCTGGTCAGATACACCGACGAGGAGATCCGCCGCCTCGTCGAGGTCATCGCCGACGACACGGCCGCCCGCACCCACGGCCGCATCGCCGTAGCGAGCGCCCTGGCGGTGATCGGCACCGGGCACGTCCCCACCGGAATGCTGGGAGCCTCCAACGGTGACGGCGCCCTGTCGCGGATCACCCGGATGGCGAAACCGGCCGCGCGGCTCAAGCGACGGCCCTCGACCCTCAGCGCCCTCGCCGTCGTCGCATCCCTGGTCCTGCCGATCGTGCTCGCCGGGGTGTCCATCGGTGTCCTGATCCGCCATTGCCCCGCGTCCACCGACAACGAGTCGCTCCCCGCCGCCGTCAGCGGCCGACCCGGCGGCTCAGCCGCAGCAGGTACTCGTTTCGAGCCAGTGGATTGAGATCGGTGCGCGCACGCGACGGAGGCGGCCCGACGACGTCCTCGTAGCGGTCGAAGGTCGACTCGAGGACGCCCGCGCCGCGCGTGAGCGGCGGCAGCAATTGCTCGAGCTCGTGCACCTGCCCGGCCGGGATCGAGCCCTCCACCAGATACGACGCACCCGCGGCAGTGGACTCCCCGGGCACTGCCCGCAGCCGGCTGAGCACCGGCAACAGCGTGCCGAAGACGTCTGACGGCACCTCTGCCCGGAAGCTGTGGATCGGCTCGAGGACCATCGTGCCGGCCTTGCGCAGCGCGTCCATCAGCACCAACGGCGTCAGGTTGCGGAAGTCGCCCGCCGTGCTCGACATGCTCTTGTCGAACGTGGCGTGCATCGCGCTCTGCCGAGGCCAGTAGCCCGAATACGTCAGCGTCACCCGAGCGTCCAGGACCTGCCAGCCACGCAGACCCTCGCGCAGCGTCGCGTGCACGGTCTCCTCGATGGCCTTGTGGAACGCGAACGGGAGCGATCCGAGCTCGATCTCGTACCCGAACCGGATGCCGCTTCCGGCGTCGCCGGGCTCGACCCGCAACCCGATGCCGGCCAGGAACGGGTTGTCACCCTGCTTGATCCGCTCCTCGGCCTGCCCGACTCCCAGCACGCGCTCCGCACAGATCGTCGTCGTGGGACGGAAATCCACCTCGACGCCGAACTGCTCGGCCAGCGTGGTCTGCACAACCTCC
>Ga0073928_10009103_pt1 | contig 12197 bp, 11 predicted proteins | sample PaiPotPPA55metaG_FD_76969 | JGI IMG/M metagenome (GOLD analysis project Ga0073928, IMG submission 76969) | Iron sulfur acid spring bacterial and archeal communities from Banff, Canada, to study Microbial Dark Matter (Phase II) - Paint Pots PPA... ...
CATGAGCCAACCAGCCTTCAAACCTCAATCTTTGCCCGTGCTGCTGATCGAAGATGAGCCCGCGGTCATGGCCTATGTACAAGCCGCTCTGGAGCGCAGCGGATATCCCGTAGTCTGCTGCGAGTCTGGCGCGGATGCCCTTCGCCTGCTGGAACACGGTGAATATTTGGGCGTTGTGTCTGACATGCGAACGCCCGGAGGAGTGGACGGAGGGCAAGTGCATGCCTGGGTCGCGCGCCACCGTCCCGACCTGGCGTCGCGAATTATTTTTATTACCGGCGACATTGCCAACGAGGAAACTGTCGCCACCTTGCATCAAACCGGCGCCCCTTGCGTGGAAAAGCCTTTCCGCGTGCAACAATTTATCGATGTAGTTTCGAAGACTTTTGGGAAGATCGAGTGAATAGTCCGGGAAGTAAAGAAGATTTCCGCATTCGATTGCTGGTTGTTGACGACGAGCAGAGCATTCGCAAACTCTGCGTGACCGTCGGCGAGGCCCTGGGCTTCGTCTGCCTGGAAGCGGAGAGCGGGGAGTCGGCGCTGGCGCTGCTCGAAGAGCAGTCCGTCCACATGGTCCTGAGCGACATGGTGATGCCCCACATGTCGGGCCTGGAATTTCTGGAAAAGGTAAAGAAGCTCCTGCCTCGTACTGAGATTGCGTTGATGACTGGTCACGGCTCCATCGAAACCGCCGTGCAGGCGATGAAGCTGGGCGCCTACGACTACATCACGAAACCGTTTTCGCCGCTCGAAGAGCTGCGGCTCTTCCTGCGACGCATGGCGGATAAAGTGCGCCTGGTCGAGGAAAATGAATTTCTTCGCCAGCGCATGGATTCGGAAACCGCGGTGCACGGCATCATCGGCTCCTCAACGCGAATCCAGGAAGTGTTGCGCATGGTCGCGCGCCTGAAGGACACGCGGACTCCGGTATTGATCTACGGAGAAAGCGGGACGGGCAAAGAACTGGTCGCCCGCGCCATGCACTTTCGCGGCGCTTTCTCCGGACGGCCTTTCGTTGCCGTGGATTGCGGGTCGCTGGTGCCGACGCTGATCGAAAGCGAACTCTTCGGGTACGAGAAAGGCGCTTTCACGGGAGCGTTGAAATCGAAGCAGGGATTGTTCCAGGCGGCCGATGGGGGGACGATTTTTCTGGACGAGGTTGGCGAACTGCCGCTGGAGTTGCAGGCCAAACTGCTGCGAGTGCTGCAGGAAAAAGAAGTTCGTCCTGTGGGCAGCAATCAAAGAATGAAGGTCGATGTCCGTGTGATTGCGGCGACCAACCGCGATCTGGAAGCGGCCTACAAGAATGGAACCTTCCGCAAAGACCTTTATTTTCGGCTCAATGTTGTGACTCTCTACGTTCCCGCGCTGCGCGAGCGCCGCAGCGATACGCCCATGCTGGTGCACTGGTTCCTCGACCGCTACGCCCCAGGCTCGGATTTGCACGTCACCAGCGCCGCCATGAAGGCTCTGATGGAATATGACTGGCCCGGCAACGTCCGCGAACTGGAAAACTGCGTGGAGCGCGCGGTCGCGCTGGGCAACGGACAGATCATCGACCTCAGCGACCTGCCTCCGTCGATTGCTTCGGGCGTTGGCATAGCGGAAAGCAACCCAGCCGAACGAATAACGGTGCCGGATCGTGATCTCGCGGCGGCGCGGGCGGTGCCCGAATCGTCGCGGGCAACACTCTCCACGACGGATCTCGAAGACATCGAACGCGCCACCATCCAGCGCGTTTTCCAGCAGGTGAATGGAGACAAAGCCCTCGCCGGCCGCATGCTCGGCATCAGCCGCGCCACGCTGTATCGCAAGCTGAAGCGCTACAACATCGGCATGGGATCGTCTGGGTCGGGATCGTCGAGCCATACGCTGCAGTAAGCGCCTGGTGAATGCTGCGCATTGCAGACAGCCAACTGTGCCTCATTCTTATCCCCCAAATGGTTGACCAGGAACGAAGCAAGCCCTTGCTCGTGCAACGTTCAATAAAAATGTAAGAGTGGCGGGAACTTTTCAGCCCTCTGAAGCATTACAGGTTATGAACGATGTACAGAGCTGGCCGGAGGCCGGCGGGTACGAATACGAACATGACCAGCGACGAAGCTTTGATGCTGGAATTCCAGCTCGGGTCGCGCGCGGCATTTGAAGAACTGTTTGCGCGCTATCGCGAGCCGCTGCAAGGCTTCTTTCGGCGCCGGCTCAATGATGCCGGACGCGCCGAGGACCTGACGCAGGAGACTTTCCTGGCGGTGATTCATGCGTCTTCTCGTTATGAGCCGCGGGCTCTGGTGCGAACCTACCTCTACGGCATCGCGTTGAAATTACTGGCTGCGGAACGCCGCAAGCGGGTCAGGAATGCGGCACAGTCCGATTCGGAACCGGCGATAGAAGGCGCTACAGATGTCGTGTTGTGGGTCCAGCAGGCGCTGGGCAAGCTCGACCCCTCGGAGCGCGAAATCGTGATGCTGCGGGAATACGAGCAGCTCAGCTATCTCGATATTGCGGAGCTGTTGCGAATTCCTGTGAATACGGTGCGCTCCAGGCTTTTTCGAGCGCGCCTGGCTTTAAAAGGCTGGCTAGAGTCGGAGAAGACACGGGACCGGTCTGTTATCGCAAATGGCGCCGTCAATGGCGCTGCTGTGGACCGCGCTGGACACGATGAGGCATGAAATGAGCACAGACAACCATCGCTTCGAGCAAGAAGAATTAATGGCATATCTCGACGGCGAATTGCCAACCGACAGAGCGACCGCTGCCGTGGCGCATCTGGAGCGGTGCGCGGAATGCCAGACCCTCGCCGCCGATCTGCGGAGCGTGTCGCAACACCTGATGACTTGGGAGGTCGAATCGGCGGAGTCTCCAATGGGTACGCAGATCATCGAGGCGCTTGAGCAAGGCGAGCGGAAGCCAACGAAAACTGCAACCGCCAACGCAGCCAGTCAGCGAGTTGGATTTATGGCGCGAAGGTGGGTCTGGGTGGGAACCTTCGCGGTCGTCTGCTTAACCATAGGCGTCGGCCTAAGGCGAATCGGGAACAACGAGAACCAGAACCTTCAACGAGCGACCGGGTTGGCTGCTCCGCGCGCTGCCGCCGATTCGAATGGCATTTTCCACGGGCTGGGCAGTGCGGGAAAGTCTTTTTCTGTCGACGGTCAGCCCATTGCCGATCAGCAGAGCAGACTTTTTGGGCCAGGTGCTCCTCCACCCGCGGGGCCAATCAACGGAAGACAATTTGACAAGCTGCAGCAGTTTGCGAAGCTGCAGAATGCACCGCCCGTGAGGTTCCCCGACAGCGCGTCCGGTCCGATGATCATCCGCACGGCCGCGCTGACCCTGACCACTAAGGACTTCGACAAGGCGCGTGCCAGCCTTGATGACGTTCTCCGGCGGCATCGCGGTTATATCGGCGACTTGAACGTCAGCACTCCCGTCGGGTCGGGACGCAGCTTTACCGCCACCCTGCGCATTCCCGCCGATCAGCTTGATGTCGCGCTGGCCGATCTGAGAAAACTGGGGCGCGCAGAATCTGAATCGCAAGGCGGACAAGATGTCACCGCGCAGTACGTGGATCTGCAGGCAAGGCTTTCCAATGCAAGGAATGCCGAAGTGCGTTTGACGGATATTCTCCAGCACCGCACCGGAACCCTGGGGGATGTCCTCGCAGTCGAGAACGAGATCAGCCGTGTCCGTGGCGAGATTGAGAGGATGGAGGCGGAGAGGAAGACTCTCTCAAACCAGGTCGACTTCGCCACCATTAACGCCACCGTGAGTGAGGATTACCAGGCCCAACTGCAGGTGGTGCCAACCTCGACATTCGGCCGGATCCACAACGCCGCAGTTGACGGCTATCGAAGCATGGTCGAGGGCGTTGTCGGCACGATCTTGTTCCTTTTTTCCATTGGACCGAGTCTGCTCCTCTGGTGCGCCATTCTGTTCTTTCCGGCTCGCGCTGTTTGGAGGAAAGTCCGTCGAGCGCCATGATAGCGACACGATAAGGACATATGTCCCGGTGGCACCAGCCTTGAGACTCTCGTCTCACGCTGAGACACTAGAATTTTCCCATCGAGTCCAGCAAGCCGGAACCATCCCTAAGCCGCTGAAAATGCATTCACCTCGGTGCTAGTCCTTCCGTTCCGAGCGATGGCCGCCGTGTTGCTCCGCCTTTTCTGAACCGCGGATTCTGGCTCCCTCGAAGCTCTTCCTAACCGGGAAGTGGGAGCCCAACCGCATTTCAGTGGGCGTAGGTTCAGAACCAGGGGATTTTCATCGCTTGACGCAACCGGCCATAGCGACGGCACGCAACGCCAATGATGCCAGCACCGTGGCGGGACTCGCCCGTTTTTTTCCGGAAGCGTCGCCGGTTCGGATGCGGTTGCAGCTCGCAAGGATCATTCCGGGCAGCACACTGACGGCCGCTCCTTTTACGGAGAGTATCGTCGCTGAATTCGGCACACCCCGCGAAGTTCTCTTCGAGTGTGACACGCCGCTGGAGTTCGGCGATGAGCTTCGCCTGCGAAATGCCGACGATTCGTTCGACGTCATCGCCTCCGTCGTTGCCGTACAGTATCACCCTGGCAAGACCGTGGTGGCCGCCCGCTTTCGGCAAGAAGTGCCCAACTGGATCGTGAAATCATGACGCCTTCAACACCAGTCGAGGATCTCGCAGCTCAATGGAAGTCCGCCCGCCAGTTATATCCAATTTATTTGGAGCTGGGGCGCGAGTTTGCGATCGAAGTGAAACCGTTTGCCGAGCTTGAGTCCGGCGCCGATGTGCCCGCGAAAGAAACGGTCGAACAGGCGAAACACTGGATGGAGGAAATGGACCAACACATCCAGGTGCACCAACTGCGCCAGTTCCTGCAAACCAGTGCCTCGGTAAATCAAGAAGGACTGCTGGCCCTGGTGCAACACTTCCTGACGCACACTCTCAAAAGCGACGCCATGCGGGACAAAATTGATTTTCTGCTGGTGCAGTATTTCAGCCAATTGGCGCCTACCGGTGTGAGTGACGCCGAGGTGGATCTCGCCTATGTGGAGCGGTCGCTGCAGCCGGTTTTAGGCGAAGTCGACCTGAAGCCTCCGGTTTGGTTGAACTCCCTGGACCGCGTGCTGGAGACCGCACGACGCTGTCGTTCGCTTGATGAACTCTTGCATAGCGGTGTTCTGGAGCAGGGCCGCAAAGCCAAGGGACTGGCGGGAGATTTGTTTTATCTGCCGGTCGCTCTGGTGGCTTTCACCCGCTTTGGATACCTGATGCGGCGGGCTTTTTTTCGGCTGATGTTGGGCGACCTTAACACCATTCTTGAAGGCCTGACTGAACTCGAAGACAGGGGTGTGCTAACCATTGACTGCCGACGCGCACAGTTTTCCGAGAAGGAACCGATCGTTCGCCTGCGCATGATCTGCCAGTCGTGGAAGGTGATGTTTCAAGCGGAATATTCTTCCGGACAACCGTTGCGCATGCTGGTGGACCTGCGCGCTTCGGTCAACCAGGCTCTGGGCCGCGGCGAGATCAACGAAGGGCAAACCAAATCCAAACCGAAGTCGGCTCCTGACGCGAAGACCGCAGTGAGATCGGCAGGCGCAGTCCAGGCCGCATCGGCTAAAGCAAAAGCGGTTGCCTCGGCCGCAGCGGCAGGCGCGACCATGTCATTGGGAGCGTCGGCGGTCGCTGCTGCTGCGGGGAAGCCGATGGATGAGTCCGCTGCCTCAAGTTCGGAACCCCCGGAGTTCGAGATTTCAAATGCGCCTGGCTGGGACCCCGATGCCGAGTCGCAAACAGATAATAAGAAGAGTTGAACCGTTTCGAAGTTGGGCTGAGAGAAATGCCGGTTTCGAGGGAAAGAGGAAATTGGAAGTGGCAGCACCGACCGTACTAATCATCTCCGACGAAGTCGATTTCTCGCGGCGCATCACGGCCCGTTGGCAGATGCATCGCAGCGCTCCCGCCTTCACTGTCCTGAGTGGCGATTTGTGGCCGTGCTTCGCGGTGGATGTGTTTGACGTGGCCATCGTTGGGGACTTGCGGCGCGAAGTTCTCTCGGTGGTATTGGAACCCCTACATTCCACGGGGCAACCGATTTTCTGCGTCTGCCAGGATGGTCCTACAGCGCAATTGATACAGGAGCGCTGGCCGCGAATTTGCGTTCTGCGGAGCACGGAACCCTGGCTCGAAACTGTGGTGTTGGCGGGCGGCGAAGCGGTGCATCGTTCGCGGGCGGAATCTCGCGCACGCGCCGCTGAACTCGCTTGTGCCGCTCTCGATCGCCAGGCGATGCTGGGACGGTACATGGTGGAAATGCGGCACAATCTGAACAACGCGCTTACGTCGGTGCTGGGCAATTCGGACTTGCTGCTGCTGGAGCCCGGCAGCCTATCGGCCCAGACTCGCGCCCAGATTGAAACCATACGCAACATGACCCTGCGCATCCATGAAATTATGCAGCGTTTTTCGTCGTTGGAAAAGGAAATGAACGTTGTAGCGCAGCAGGCGGAACGAGATTCAGGCAAGTCGTATGCGGCAGCGGCCGCTGGCGATTGACGTGCGAGAATTCGTCCTCCCTCGTACGGCACTGATCTTAGGCAGTGTCGATGACGTAGGCGTTCATGCGTGAAAGTTGGCGGGGGAAGAAAATATGCACAGACTAATGGCGGGCGTCACGATTCTCGAGCACGAACTTTCCGAGTTGCGCCTGCTGGTCGAGCGCCAGACTGGAATACTCCTCGATTGTCCCAACAGCGCTTTGGCCGCTCACGTGGCCGAATACCTGGAGAGTCAGGAACTGGAATCCTCCGCCGCCTTAATGGACCGGCTTCGGGGGTCGGATCAGGACCCCGCTGTGCTGCCCACGTTCCTGGATGGCGTGCTCAACGTCAACACCGGATTTTTCCGGCATCCCGGGGCCATGAATGCGCTGGCCCGGCAAGTCGTCCCGCAACTCTACTCTCGCAAATCGGATGACGGATTTTGCACGCTTCGCATCTGGAGTGCGGGTTGCTCCACTGGCGAAGAAGCTTATTCGATTGCCATGGCCCTGTGCGACGCGATCCCTGGAGGAAATGGAAACAGCAACGGCGCGAGCAGTGGGAACGCCAGCCGTGACGCCCGGGAAAAAAGCGTGGCCAGCCGCAACGGCGGTATTGCTGACAATAGTGGGGCCGCTGGCGCGGGGCAGAGCATGGGGGGACAAAGCACGGCGGGCCAAAGCATGAAAGACTGGTCGATTCACATTGTTGGCAGCGATCTGCTGCCGTCCGCCATTGGAATGGCCGAGCGCGGTCTCTATCCGCAGTCCGCTCTGACCGGCCTGCCGCCGGCAGCGATTCGCGCCTGCTTCTCGAAAATCGGCAGCCCCAGTGGAGGCCAGAACGGTTCTCAGGAAGCGGTACAAAATCCAGCCAGCAACGGATCAGCCGGGAATCGATCGGCCAACGGATCAACGAACGTTACGCCGAGTCCAACCAGTGGCGCGCATTTGCTGGTAAAGCCGCGCCTGCGCAGCCTGGTCACGTTCAACACTATGAACCTGACCAAGCCGGTTTACATTGGCCGGTTTGACTGCATCTTCTGCATGGACGTCCTGCCCCATCTTTCGCGTGTCCAGCGCACCGCGCTGCTGGAGCGCCTGCATCTGTATCTTGAGCCGGGTGGATATCTGTTCCTGAGTCAGACAGAAAAGCTCTGCGCCCCGAATCTGAACTTCCGGTCAGAAACCTTCGATGGCTATACCTTCCACCGCAAGCCGCTGGCGGCCAGTGCGGCGTATGGAAGATAGGACAAGAAAATGACGTCTCCGAGAACTCGTTAGGTTGGCTTGAGCCTTGGTGGTGGGAAACCGTACGGTTCCTCGGCGAATTCCACACCCGGTAAATCCAGCACCTCTGCAGTGATCTTGCTCAACTCGTCGTACTCCATGAATCCGCTATACTCGTCATCGTCGTGCCATTCGAATATTGTTGGTCCGGCTATCGCATCCTTGATCGTCGAACCAGTCCTAACGGACAGGCTTCCCCATCGAAACCTGATATACACGAATCCAGATTCAGTTTTACCTTCCCATTGCGACGGACAGGCAAAGCATGTCCTGCGAATCTCAGTTATCTTCACCATTTAACCAATCCGTCGACACAAACCCCGTAGTCTTGAACTGAGGCTGCCATTCCGGAATTGCGATTTTGTCGCCGGCAGGGCATGCAGGCCGGGAAGCCGCAAATACTAAGGTAGCTATCTGCGGAGCCAATTTTCGTAGTGTTTTCTGTCAGACTCAAAGAGTTGATGTCACGCATGCTTCGACACACTGCGCGAAGTTGCTTTCCAGTATTTGGGTACTCCGCAGGAACCAAAACATCGCGATAGTCTAGCTTTGCGGCATCGCTCCACCGTCGAAGCGAGTCTCGGTGGCCACTTGCCAACTTGAGCGCAGCGAGTTGAACGCGAGCAGTTGCACTTTCCCATCGACTCGTGTACTCAGTCACGATCGATATAACTTCTTCAAACGCCGTATCGGGACAGTCTCGACGGACAATCCTCTTCACATCCTCCGGGGTCACGTCGGGAATTGGTTGGCGAAGCTGGGCCTCCGAGACCCTGCGCGACGAGAATCGGCCCTTCAATGCCTGCCACATCCCGAAAGACAGCAGAGCAAGAGTTCCGATGATCGCGATTAAAGTGTCGCCATTCATTGCGTCGATGAAATAGAGCAGCTGTCCAGCCGGTTGCCTTGCTACGCGAACAAGAACTCCTTCATTCGTAATTCCTTGATGGTGTCCCTCAGCTTCGCCGCCTTCTCAAACTCAAACTTCTTGGCCGCCTCGCGCATATCGCTCTCAAGCTTGCCGATGTACACATCTACTTCTTCCTGTGACCTGAACTCGGGCAAGCCTTCGGATTCTCCAGCCGTCAGGTCGGCATAGTCCGCGGCGACGATGCCAGCCAGCGTCATATCCAACGGACGCACAATCGATTCGGGGGTGATTCCATTCTCTTCGTTGTAGGCCGTTTGAATCGCGCGGCGTCGCAGAGTCTCATCGATGGCTCGCTTCATCGAATCGGTCATACGGTCCGCATAAAGGATTGCCCGGCCGTTCAGATGCCGCGCGCAGCGGCCAATCGTCTGGATCAGCGACCCTGTTGACCGGAGAAATCCTTCTTTATCTGCGTCCAGAATTGCCACCAGCGATACTTCCGGCAGATCGAGTCCCTCGCGCAGCAGATTGATGCCGATCAATACATCGAACTCGCCTTTGCGCAGGTCACGCAGGATCTTTACCCGCTCCAGGGTTTCAATCTCCGAGTGCATGTAGCGGCACTTCACGCCGACTTCGGCATAGTATTCGGCCAGATCTTCCGACATGCGTTTGGTCAAGGTGGTCACTAGCACGCGCTGCCCCAGTTCCGCCCGGGCGCGAATCTCGTGCAGCAGATCGTCAATCTGACCCTTCACTGGGCGTATTTCAACCTCCGGATCGATAAGTCCCGTCGGGCGGATGATCTGTTCCACCACCACGCCCGCCGACTTCGTCAACTCATAGGGTCCCGGGGTTGCCGAAACATAGATCAGCTGATTCGTGCGGTGCTCGAACTCTTCAAAGGTGAGCGGACGATTGTCCAGCGCCGACGGCATGCGGAAGCCGTACTCGACCAAGGTTTCCTTGCGGGAACGATCGCCCGCATACATCCCGCGCAGCTGCGGCACCGTGCCGTGCGACTCGTCGATGAACATCAGAAAGTCCCGGGGAAAATAATCCAGCAAGGTTGGAGGAGGCTCGCCCGGCAGCCGTCCCGTAAAGTGCCGCGAATAATTCTCGATGCCGTGGCAGAAGCCCATAGCCTTGATCATTTCGAGATCAAACATGGTGCGCTGATGAATGCGTTGCGCCTCCACCAACCGCCCTTGCCTTTCCATTTCAACTTCCCACCACGCCAGCTCCTGCTTGATCGAGGCTACGGCCGAAGCCCGCGTCTCTTCTTTCATCACATAATGCGTCTTGGGATAAATCGGCAGCCGCATGTATTTCTGCTTCACCGTGCCGAACAGCGGGTCCACCTGCGTGAGCGACGAAATTTCATCACCCCACAACTCGATGCGGTACGCCATATCGTCGTAAGTAGGGAAGACCTCGATCACGTCGCCGCGCACGCGAAACGTGCCGCGCCGGAAATCACCGTTGGTGCGTTCGTAGAGAATGTCGACCAGCCGGCGGGTGATGTCCTCGCGCTTGATCTTCTGTCCTTTCTCCAGAAACATCATCATGCCGTAATAGGCTTCCGGAGAGCCCAGGCCGTAGATGCAGCTCACCGAAGCCACAATCAGCGCGTCGCGGCGTTCAAATAAAGATCGCGTGGCCGAGAGCCGCAGCTTGTCGAGTTCGTCGTTAATTGTCGCTTCTTTTTCGATGTAGAGGTCGGCGGCGGGGACGTAGGCCTCGGGCTGGTAGTAGTCGTAATACGAGACGAAATATTCGACTGCGTTGTGCGGGAAAAAGTTCTTGAACTCGTGATAAAGCTGCGCCGCCAGCGTCTTGTTGTGCGCCATGACCAGTGTGGGGCGGTTCGCTGCCTCAATCACCTTGGCCATGGTGTATGTTTTGCCCGATCCCGTTACGCCAAGCAAAACCTGATGCTGTTCGCGGTCATAGACTCCGCGCAGCAGCGATTCGATCGCGCGCCCCTGATCGCCCTGCGGCTTATAACTAGAAACGAGTTTGAAGTCCATGGAAGATAGCCCTAAGCTGTTAGCTCTTAGCCCCGGTTATCGGCGCTACGCATGTGGGGACGGCCGCCCTCGGCTGTCCAGCCGAGCAAAGCTCGGCTCGCTTTTCGCCCGGGCCACCACAGAAGCCAATTTAGCCACCAGAGAATCTTCCTATTATATCGTTTGTGGGAAGCTCAAGTAGTTGGAGATACACTAGGCAGGAATTGGAGGTCGACAATGCCAGTCCAAGTGTCACAACAAATACTTAATCGGATCGCAACCGGAAACTACCTGCTCTCAACGGCCGGTCCGCTGGCCTCCAATTCAGACCCGCTGTCGGTGGCTCAGGCAGTGTTGGTGGCGCACGATGCCTCCGAATTGAGCCTCGCGGCACTGGCGGAAAGTGTAGGCTTCACCTCCAAGGAACGAACCACCTTCATGGAATATGTTATGGAGATTGAGAAGGCGAAAGGTTCGCTATCTATTTCTCTATTCTTCAAGGAACTCAATGGCGCACGCGTTAGTTTTAAGCATTCAGGCATATTACCAACTGCTCAGCAGTTTCATGATTGCGTAGCAAAAGCGAGGACCCATCTCGATAAAGTCTGCGGAGCATGCCTTGGCACGTCCATTGAGGAGGTTGGCCTCGAGATGCTTATCGAGGACGATGCAGCCCGCCAACTGTACGAGGAATCCAAGCTCCACAACTCAGAGGGTAGGTTCGAGGACGCTCTGAAATCATTGGGGCGTTGTTTCAGGGAGGCGCTCGACGCTACGCCCTTCGCGTATTACGTGGAAGTTGGGAAGGCAGACACTGAGGCGGCATTGCACCTGCTGGGATGCGGGGTTAGCCCGAGCATGTTCTTGTCACTCCAGAGATTTCTTCCGTCGGTACAATGGGACGAAGTAAAATGGAACCTCCGAGAGACAGGACACGCGGGCAATTGGACTCGCGAAAATGTCGACTACTGCCTAGGGGCGACGCTCAAAATCATATTGCAGATTCAGCACGCACCATTCACGGCGCATGCGTACCCTTTCTACCTAGCGTATGAAGACGTGCTAACCGCCAAAACCGACGGCGTCGTCGTTAATGCCGAAAACATGCTTTTCTTCGGGCACTGTTCTCGGGATGCCGTCGGCGAATTGAAGAAGGGACAAGAAATCGCCGGCAGGCTCACCCCCGCCTACGAGTTTGACTCGACGGGGAAATGGGAGGAAACGTCGATCGAGAATGCAAATCTGTTCGTAATCTCTCCCACGAAGACGAAGATCCTTGGGAAAAACATAGAGCCCTATAAACGGCTGCTCATTCGAGCGGATCTGGTGGATGTATCGCATCGCGTAAGGGACCACGCCGGGGCCAGAGAACAGTTTCCACACCTGTTCGAAAGCAAGGGCGCGTGATACTCACGTTCGGTCCTGCAGCCTGCGCTCGTGACATTGTTAAACCTCAGGTTGTTTATACTTACTCCACGGCTGCCCGTAAATCTACTTTCTTGG
>Ga0073928_10009104_pt1 | contig 12196 bp, 11 predicted proteins | sample PaiPotPPA55metaG_FD_76969 | JGI IMG/M metagenome (GOLD analysis project Ga0073928, IMG submission 76969) | Iron sulfur acid spring bacterial and archeal communities from Banff, Canada, to study Microbial Dark Matter (Phase II) - Paint Pots PPA... ...
CGGCAGCCACATTGCGACGGTTTCGATCGCCGCCGGCCAGCGGGCGGTCTTCACGGTCGATGGCCTGGGCGAAACCGTGATGGATGTGGTTTAGAGAGAGGGGCCCGCGGCACGGCTCCGCTCATTCCCGCGGAAGCGGGAATCCAGACATCTGTGAAAACGAACTGGGTCCCCGCTTTCGCGGGGACGAGCGGGCACCGTACCGGCTGCAATGATCTTGCACAGTCTTCGTCCGCGCCTCATTTGAAGCTAGACTCGTCAAACCGAATCGGCCGAATTCGGCGAAACGGCAAGCACCATGCGCCAATATCTCGATTTGATGGAACGCGTGCTTTCGGAAGGGACCGAAAAGCGCGACCGCACCGGCATCGGCACGCGCTCGATCTTCGGCCATCAGATGCGTTTCGATCTGCGCCGCGGCTTCCCGCTGGTCACCACCAAGAAGCTGCACGTCAAGTCGATCATTTACGAACTGCTTTGGTTCCTGCGCGGCGACACCAACGTCAAATATCTCAAAGAGCACGGCGTCACGATCTGGGACGAATGGGCCGACGAAAACGGCGATTTGGGTCCGGTCTACGGCCATCAGTGGCGCTCGTGGCCGGCGCCGGACGGCCGCCGCATCGATCAGATCGCCAATGTGGTCGACGAAATCCGCCGCAATCCGGATTCGCGCCGGCTGATCGTCAGCGCCTGGAATCCGGCCGATATCGAAGGCATGGCGCTGCCGCCGTGCCATTGCCTGTTCCAGTTCAACGTCGCCAATGGCGCGCTGTCATGCCAGCTTTATCAGCGCTCGGCGGACGTTTTTATCGGCGTGCCGTTTAACATCGGCTCCTATGCCCTGTTGACGATTGCCGTTGCGCACGTCACCGGCCTTGAAGCTGGAACGTTCATCCACACGCTCGGCGACGCACATCTTTATCTGAACCACTTGGAGCAAGCGCGGCTGCAGCTCACGCGCCAGCCGCGGCCGCTGCCGACATTGCGTATCGGTCCGGCGGCGAAGGATTTATTCGCGCTGCGCTACGAGGATTTCGTTCTCGAAGGCTACGAGCCGCATCCGCACATCAAGGCGGCGGTGGCGGTATAGCGATGGACATTATTATCGTCGCCGCCGTGGCCGAGAACGGCGTCATCGGCCGCGGCAATACACTGCCGTGGCGGCTGAAATCGGACATGGCGCATTTTCGCGAGGTGACCATGGGCAAGCCGGTGGTGCTCGGCCGCAAGACCTATCAGTCGATCGGCAAACCGCTGCCAGGCCGCACCACCATCGTGATCAGCCGCGACCGTGCTTTCAGCGCGCCGGGAATCGTGGCCGCGCCAGGACTCGATGCGGCGCTCACCTGTGCGCGCGGCGATGCGCTCCGCCGCGGCGCCGGCGCCATCGTCATCGCCGGCGGCGCCGACATCTATGCGCAAGCGCTGCCGCACGCGACGCGTCTCGTTATCACCGAGGTGCACATGCCGGTGCAGGGCGACACGCGCTTTCCCGTCATCAATCGTCAGATCTGGTGCGAAAGTGCGCGCAGCGAACAGCAAGCGGGACCGCAAGACGAAGCCAAGTTCGTTTTCGTCACCTATGAACGCGCCGCTAAAGCGAAATGCGTTTAGGTTGGATCGCCACTTCGCTTTAGCTTATTGTTTGAGCATGATCTTTCCCGAAAACCGGTATCCACTTTTCGGGATCATGCTCTAACGAAAGCGCGCGGCGGCAAAGCGCAGCATAACTGCGCAATGACTGCGCCATAACCGCGCGTTGTAAGCGGCAGCCCGCTACCCTATAACCCCCGCAGCCAAGCCCCGGGCCCCAAAGGGTCGCAAATGGGTCCCAAATGGCCCTAGCACTGCCGGCCATCGTTATTTGAGCATGATCCTTTCCGACCATCTTTTCCGACTTTTCCGACCTGCCTTCGCCCGCCGGAGCACTTAAATGAGAATGTCAAAGGACTACCGGGGCTTCGCGCAGGCGGGAAACCGGTATCCACCCCGGATCACGTCCGGGGCAGGCTTTTTCGGGATCATGCTGTAGGAGCAACGTCATGCCGTGGAGCAACCAATCCGGCGGCGGCCCGTGGGGGTCGGGACCGCGCGGCCCATGGGGCTCGGGACCGCAATCGCAGGGCCCCAAGCCGCCCGATCTCGAGGAATTTCTGCGCCGCAGCCAGGACCGGTTGCGCGGGCTCTTGCCCGGCAATCTCGGCGGCCGCGGCGTCGCGCTGATGGCGCTGGCGGTGGTCGCCTTGTGGGGCTTTTCCGGATTCTTCCGCGTCGAGCCCGATGAGCTCGGCGTCGTGCTGCGGTTCGGGAAGTTCGTGCGCGAGGTGCCGCCCGGGCTTAATTATCATCTGCCCTACCCGATCGAAACGGTGCTGACGCCGCAAGCGCTGCGCGTGAACAAGATCGACATCGGTTTCGACCTGCGCCGCGGCAGCACGTTGCGCGACGTGCCGGAAGAAGCCCTCATGCTCACCGGCGACGAGAACATCGTCGACGTCGATTTCTCGGTCTTGTGGAAGGTCAAACCGAACCACGTCGGCGATTACCTGTTCAATGTGCAAGCCCCCGAAGGCACCGTGAAAGCCGTCGGCGAGAGCGCAATGCGCGAAGTGATCGGGCGCTCCAACATCCAGGCCATTCTCACCGGCGCGCGGCAGACCATCGAAACCGCCGTGCAGGAATTGATGCAGAAGACGCTCGACGATTATGGCGCCGGCGTCGTCGTGCAGCAGGTGCAGTTGCAGAAGGTCGACCCGCCGATGCAAGTGATCGATGCGTTCCGCGATGTGCAGGCGGCCCGTTCCGACCTGGAGCGCGCGCAGAATGAAGCCCAGACCTATGCCAATCGGATCGTGCCGGAAGCGCGCGGCCGCGCCGCCAAGATCACCCAGGACTCCGAAGCCTATCGCGAACAAACCGTCGCCGAAGCCAAGGGCCAGGCTTCGCGGTTCTCGCAAGTCTACGAACAATACAAGAAGGCGCCCGACGTGACGCGGCAGCGGATTTATCTCGAAACCATGGAGCGGGTGCTCGGCGGCACCGACAAGACGATCATCGATACCGGCGGACAGTCGGGCCCGGGCGTGGTGCCTTATCTGCCGCTGACCAGCCTGCCGCGCGAACGCTCCGGTCAACAGCAGCCGTCGGGAGGCAATCAATGAGGCCGACTCTCGCCGGCGGCGCGCTTGCCGTAATCCTGCTGATCGTGCTGATCATCGGCTACAGCACTTTATTCACTGTCTCTCAAACCAGGCAGGCCCTGGTGGTGCGGCTCGGCAACCCGGTCCGCGTCATCACCGAGCCGGGACTGAGTGCGAAAATCCCGTTCATCGACGCCGTCATCTATATCGACAAGCGCATTCTCAACATCGAATCGCCGGCGCAAGAGGTGATCGCCTCGAGCCAGGACAAATTGGTTGCCGGTGTCGCGCGCGCCGCACAAGCCGGCGAGCGGCTGGTGGTCGATGCCTTCGCGCGTTACCGCATTACCGACCCGCTCAAGTTCTATCAGACCGTCGGTCCGGACGGCGCCAGTTCGCAGCTCGCGATCTTGTTGAACTCGGCATTGCGCCGCGTGCTCGGCGCCGCAACGCTGGCCGATGCGGTGCGCAACCGCCGCGAGGATCTGATGGCGCAAATGCGCGATCAGCTCGATCGCGACGCGCAGGCATTCGGCATTCAGATAGTCGATGTGCGCATCCGCCGCGTCGATCTTCCCGAGCAGAACAGCCAGGCGGTCTACCAGCGCATGCAAACCGAGCGGCAGCGCGAAGCGGCCGAGTTCCGCGCCCAGGGCAGCCAGAAAAGCCAGGAAATCCGCGCCAGGGCGGATCGCGATGTTACGGTGCTGTTGGCCGAGGCAACTTCGCAAGCCGAAAATATCCGCGGCCAGGGCGATTCCGAGCGCAATCGCATTTTTGCCGACGCATACGGCAAGGATACAAATTTCTTCAGTTTCTATCGCACCATGCAGGCCTATGAGCGCAGCATGCAGCACAACGACACGCATCTGGTGCTGCGCCCGGACTCCGATTTCTTCAAATTCTTCGGCGATCCAAGCGGCAAGGGTCAGTCGGAGGGCGCGCCCGGCGCGGCGGCGGCTCCGGCAGTAAACCCGCCGCGCGCAAGCAACAAGTAGCGCGACCGCGCCGAGCCACAGACCCGCCGATGTCTGACTTCATCGTGGCGCTCGGCTTGTTCTTCGCCCTTGAAGGCATTGTGCTTGCCGCCTTTCCCGGCAGCGCCAAACGCATGATGACGACGGTGCTCGACACGCCGGACGGTCCGTTACGCATCGCCGGCATCGTCTCGGCGCTGGTCGGCCTGTTCATTGTCTGGCTGGTGCGCGGCGGGTAAGGCGCGGTCGTCCAGATCAGCAGGCGAACGAGGACTTGGCGGTTGTTCGCTTTACCTCGATAGCGACCAACCACTGCGACAGATTTAAACTGGCAACGCCATTCGCCGCGCTCACGGCGAATGCGAACCTTCATGACGCCAAAAAGTTGAGCTGCTTAGGTCACTTAGGGCAAAAGGGCCGATCTGTGTTCTAGGTCACATGCGTCGCCAACGAAGTGGGCTTAATTGCCTTTCAAGACTTGGCGGTAGTCATGAAACATTTGATGTACGGTGCCGATCGTCAAACTCTCTCGCCGATTGCCACGGTGGCGGCGCGTTCCCGCATCGTAGTTTCGCGGCCGGCCCATCACACGAGCTTCCCAAATGGATATGAGCACGTGGATATAAAAATTCTGGAATGGATTCGGCGCGTGCCGCGAGAGATTGACCCCGCTGCTGCGACGCACCGTCGCGCATCATAAAAAAATCATCATTACGCTGGGTTCTTCCCGCGAAGATTTCACTCCGAACATGTTCGATCCGCACTCCCAACAAAGAAGGGCAATGGAAGGAATTCCAATATGCAGTTCACTCGTTGGCAAATAGTCAAAGCGTTAATGGTGGTCGTTGGGATTGTCGGCATTGGTTCGCTGGCCTTGGCTTATTTTATTCCCACGCCGCCGTCGAAGGTCGTGATGGCGACAGCGTTTAAAGGTGCTTCTTTCGAATATTATGGACGTCAATATCGAGAAATATTTGCGCGCGCTCATGTCGAATTAGAGCTCCGCGAGACCGCTGGCGCTGTGGAAAACCTCAAACTCCTGCAGGATCCGAATGCCGACGTACAGATCGCCTTTGTTACTGGCGGCCTTTCGGATGCAAAACATGCGCCTGGAGTACTATCGTTAGGAACCGTTTACGATCAACCGTTTTGGATTTTTTATTCGTCGAAGGAGCGATTGGATCAGCTGTCGCAGCTGAAAGGCAAACGCATTGCCGTGGGACCGGTGGGAAGCGCTACGCGATACACGGCTGAACAGGTTCTCGGCAAGGGCGGCATAAATTCTGAAACCGCTACATTGTTGCCTTTCGCCGGATCAGCTGCCGACAAAGCGCTGAAGGATGGTCAAGTTGACGCCGTCTGGATCATCGGCGTGCCGGAGGCGACCGCCGTCCAGTCCTTCCTACGAAATCCCAACGTGCGGCCAATGAATTTTCCAATGTCAGAGGCTTTTACCCGCATTTTCCCTGATCTTGCTCGGATGACATTGCCTCAGGGCACGATTGATATTGAGCGGGTTATTCCGTCCACTGATGTGCAGCTTATTGGCACCAAATCTAAGGTTTTGATTCGCGGCAATCTTCACCCGGAAATCGTGCAGCTCCTGTTGCAAACCATGAAGGAGGTGCATAGCGGGGCAGACCTCTTTCATCGCAGCGGTGAGTACCCCAATGCCTCCGATTCAGAATACACGGTTGCTCCGACCGCGATCGATTTTTACAAAAACGGCCCTTCGTTTACGCAAAGGCATTTACCGTTGTGGCTATCCGTCCATGTGCAAAGAGCGATCGCTGTACTGGTGACGGGAATAGCGATTGGTCTTCCGTTGCTGCATTTTGTGCCCCAAAGTTTCAATTGGATGACACGTCGACGTCTGTTCTATTGGTACGCCGAACTCAAGGCATTGGAGCGGTCGTTCGACTCAAGCACCAACCACAAACATTTGGTCAGCAAACTAGCCGAGATCGAGCGCATCGAAGACGCCGTCAGCAAAATCCACTTTCCGCTGAAATTCTCGGACCAGGTGTATACTTTGCGTAGTCACATCGACATTGTTCGGCGAAAGATTGCATCTCGCTTACGCTATTCCGGACGAATGGCCGCTTGACACAACCATGCCCGCTAAGGGCCATCGCGACCGAAAATGCGCTGACCGCCTCATGTCGGTTCGGGCCCATTGACGGCCGTCAGTTCGGTTCGGGTGGTAGGGTCTCCACAACATTGTAAGCCATCATCGGGCGGCGAATACCTTTCAGCTCAAACTCGCCGACGGACTCGACCGTTATCGCTTTCTCGATGGCTTGCCGTACGCGTGGGCTGATGAGGATTTGACCGGGCTTGGCTTCATCGCAAAGCCGGGACGCGACATTGGATACTGTGCCAATCGCGGCATAGTCGAAGCGGCCTTCAAATCCGATTGTACCGAGCGTCGCAAAGCCATGCGCGATGCCGATTCCGAAGCCGAGGTCGTGACCAAGGTCGCGCCATTTTTCGATCAATCCGCCAATTGCCGTACGCATATCGAGCGCCATCAGGACGGCTTGCAGCGCCGGATTCTCTACTGGGACGGGATCATTGAAAATGACCATCACGCCGTCGCCGGCAAATCGCTCAAGCGTGCCGCCGTACTTGATGATGATCTGACCGATAGTCTCATGGTAGTCGCGTAGCAGCGCCATAACGTCTTCCGGGTCTGAGCTTTCCGAGAAGCCGGTAAAACCGCGAAGATCGCAGAATAGCGCTGTAATCTCCCGGCGATGGCTTTCAAGCTGCTTTTCCATCCCAGATGCGACAATCAGATCGGCGACCTGCGGCGGCAGGAACCGGCGTAGCCTGCTCATGCGCTTGATTTCGCCGATTTGGTTAGCGACGCGGTGTTCGAGCTGGGCGTTGAGCTTCGCTATTTCCTGCGAGCGCATCTCCAGCTGCTCGGTTCGTTGGCTCAGTTCGTTCATGAGCCGGGCGTTCTCGATCGCGATCATAGCTTGGGCAGAAAAATTCGTGACCAGCTCAATTTGCTTGTTAGTAAATGGGCGAACCTCTTGGCGATAGATACCAATCGCGCCAATCAATTCGCCCTCCTTGAGCATTGGCACGTTGAGAAGACTTCGCGCGCCGCCCAGTTCAGCTGTCGCGACACGAAAAGGTTCGCGGTCGGCGTAAGCCTGCTCGGCTTGAGTATCGATGATATGGACAGTTTGTTCACCGGCGGCGAGGCGGCCTAGGCCAGTCGCCGGACCCGGGCGGATCGGTCCTCGGTTCAGATATTCGTTGTATGCGGCTGTCACACCGAGGGTCGCAACCGCTGTGTAAGCGCCATGATCAAAACGGAACAATATCCCGATTTTGGTTCGGCAAATTCGTGTCGCCTTCTCCAGGATTGCCCGAAAAACTGGCTCCAGTTCACCCGGCGACGAACTGATAACCTTCAGAACCTCGAAAGTGGCCGTCTGCTGCTCCAGCGACTCGCTCAAGTCTGCGGTCCGCTGCCGCAGCTCATTAAGCAAACGCGCGTTCTCGATGGCGATGACCGCCTGGGCGGCGAAGTTTGAGAGGAGTTCGACTTCCTTATCGGAGAATAGCTTTGCTTCTACACGACGGACTGCGATCGTACCGATCGCGTAGCCTTCGCGCATCAGAGGAACTGCAATTATTGCGCGATAGCCAGTCCGTCGGGCAATGGCGCTGCCTTCAGGAAATTCTTCGGATTCGGCTTGGGCGTCGACAAGATGGATTAGCCTCGACTCGAGCATGGCGCGGCCAATGATAAGATCGCGCGTCAGCGGCCTGGTTCCGCCCACAGCGGGAGAGGCCGGAATGATGCCTCCATAGTGCGCGACGTAGCGCACCAAATTGCCTTCACGCAGCTGAACGTAGACATCAAAGCCGTGACACAAGCGAGCAGCGTTTTCAGCAAGAGCATCAAACACAGGTCGCAAATCGCCGGGCGAAGAGCTGATGATCTTGAGAACTTCCGATGCGGCGGAAAGCTGTTCCAACGCTTGGTCGCGCTCGCGCACAAGCTGGGCAACTTCCGGCTCTTTGGTGTCAGCGCCGAGGATTTGCGCTGATTTGGACGCACCGCGACCCTTTGCTGCCGTCCTGCGGCGTCGCGGTTTGACCGCTGCCGATGCCGCACTGGAGCGCCGTTTCATGGCCTTCTCCGAGGCTCAGGAGCCGCATCGTAGCGGGTCAGAGCTAGGCGCTGGAAGTGCCTGGCGTAACAGGTTGGCAACGGACGTTTCCCGACATCCGTGCCACGCCCCTTGCCTATTCAATGACGGTCATTAGCCTTCTTGAGAAGCTTGATTTGCGCGCGAATCGACGCAAACGGCCCAAATTTATGCTGCTTCTCGCTGAAATGATCCGCGTAAGGGCCGTAGGGCATGTCCACCGGCTTAAGCAACAGGTTGGGGAAGTCGTGCGCGAAGCTGGCACGGGTCGGCCGCTGTTGCGACAATACAAACGCTGCTATGTCCCACGCCTCCTCGATGCTCAGTCGCGTGTCCAGGTAGTCGGCGCCGTGCGGCATGTTGAAGTGGATGAAGTTTGCGAAGGTGATAATTCGCGCCATTCCTGCGCCGTCATTGAATGAGCCGGCTCCCCACAAAGGCGGGTCAACATAACCAAGGTCGGAGTTTGCAAGACTGTAGCTCACGCCCGATCCGTCGGGTTCATGGCACGTCGCGCAGATGCGCGCGTAGAGCGGCCGGCCGCGCGTCGGATCGGCGGCGCGATTAAGCTCCTGCATCCGGCCGCTACCGAGCCCCGGCAATTGTTGGCCGGATGACGCGCCACTGCTGAGAAACTTAATGTAGGCGACTATCGCCAGCATCTCCGGCGTATCGGTCGGCAATGGACGTCCGTTCATGCTCCGCGTCATGCACGAATTGATGCGATCCTCGATGCTGATGTCGTCGCCGGAACGCGCACTGTATTGCGGAAAATCGCCGTACAGACCGAACAAGGGCAACCCGAATTTCTTGGTGCCGGCCTGAAGATGACAATTACTGCAGGCGAGATTATTGCCGGCATAGCGCTTGGACTCGTCCGGCACATTCGGACCAATATAGGCATAACTGGCAGTGATGAGGTCGCGGCCCTCGCGTACTTGAAGACCATGCGCGTCGCGCGGCAGGGCGCCGATTTCAGGCACGGTCCAGATTGCGCCGCTTTGCGACCGCGCCTGCATACCCGGCGCTGCGATTGCGGCGACGACGGCAAGCAGTTGCGCGATTGCTAGGTTGACAAGGCGGTAGGTCACTGAAGGGCGCCCTTGGGCTTTGCTAAGAGTTCGGTCGATCCGATAATGGCGTCGATATTCTCAGACCGTTTTCCGTCTGAGCATACGAAATATTGCTGTGCCTTCGGAAGATGGAATTGCGATGCGCGACTTCGATGAATTCAGAGAGCCGAAGAAGATGCCGGAACGGCTCTAGCGGCCGATACCCAGAAGAACTACATAAGAGCTTCCCCCACAAAGGAGAACCGAATGGCCTCGCGCCAAATCAAAATGCCTGCAAAGAATAATTCCGAAAAGGAAGTCGAAGAGGTTGTTTCACAAAGCGTGCGGCCGGAGCGCGGTCGATATTTGCTGCAAGTAGACCGGCAAACGAAGGCCTCTTATACGACATCGGAAGCCGCCCGATCGGCGGCAATCGCCATCAAGACCGGTTATCCGATTGTTCAGGTGTCCGTGTACGACAGCGTCGAATATACGCATACGATAGTAGAAGCGCCGGCCGCCTCATCGTGACGAGCGTTCGTCCGACGATCGTTCGTCCTCTGGGCCTCGGTTTGTATGTGGCCCGCGTGAGCGATCGGGTACAACACCTCAACTAAATTTGCGTTGGCAGGGTGCATTCGGCGGCGAGGCGCGGGTGGGCGCCGAGGAATAGCCGTGGCTGATGCGGTTCTAACTGGTTGGTAATCGATCTTAAGGCAGCGCAAGCGCGCCATCGCGCGGCGCGGGGTCGATGGCGGATACCGCCGATCGCAACCCAAAGAAAAACCGAAATAAAAAAGGAACCGGCACAGTGGCCGGTTCCCTTAAAACCGCTTGTCTAGCCTTTCGTAACGACCGGCGGCGGGGCTTTGCCCTTGCCGACGTACTGCGCACAGGCGGCGATGCTCAGGAGAGCCAGCACCGCGACCATTGGTAGAACGAGCTTCTTCATGAAAGTACCCCCGTCATGACGCGCTAACGGTACAGGTGAAGACCCCTCTCCTCTAGTGCTGGAAAGACACAGTCTCAATTTGGACGGTGCCGACACCGTCGCGCTCAAGCGGCTTTTTTGCGGCGATGGAACCAGGCGGATTGGCAAGAAGCGGCACACGGCTAAACTGCACAGCTTGCTGCGCAAGCCAGCGCGCGAAGGGACCGCGGCGATACAAATGGTTAATCCTCACAAACGCCTAACGGGCAAGCCCATCGATTTCTGGCTGGCGCGTGGCGCCGTTTTAGTTGTCGCGGCGCTGCAAATTGGAATTGTTAACGATCTTACGGTTGGACCACGCTGGCTGGCGCCCGGTCTGGAGCTTGCGCTTCTCATTCCACTTTCAGTCGCGACCGCGTGGACGCAAAAGCGCGCCCGCAAGGCGTCGACGGACGAACAATGGAATCTGGTCGGGCGCGATAGACGAATGGTCCGACGCCTGGCCATTAGTCTGACCGCTATCACCACACTGATGAACTTCGGCGCCCTTGCCCAGTTAATTGCGGCAATACTGGCCGGGAATGCCGGCAGCGGCCGAACGCTGCTGTTGGATGCGGTAAATATATGGGTGACGAACGTAGTGATCTTCGCACTCTGGTTCTGGGCCTTGGATCGTGGCGGTCCCGCCGGGGCACTGGTTTCAGAGCGGAAGAACGATTTTCTATTCACGCAACAACAGGAGACCGTTGTTCGCGAAGAGTTTGCTGATTGGTCCCCTGGCTTTATGGATTACCTGTTTTTAGCGTTCACAAACGCAACGGCATTTTCGCCCGCCGATACGTTTCCGCTCACGGTAAGAGCCAAGCTGCTTATGATGGCTGAATCGGTTATTTCGCTCGCGACCATTGCACTGGTGGCGTCGCGCGCGGTCGGTATCTTGAGCTAAGTCTTTGGCTATTGCGGCAGATTGGGGAACTAAGGGTACTGCTGCGGCAGCGTGTTACCAAACCGATAGTTGATACCCATTTTCAATACATTGATCTGCTGTTTGACGGTGACTTGGGTCGCTCCAAGATTGGGATCGGTAAAAGTCACATTGTGAGAGCCAAAATTCATATAGTCCCACTCGCCGAAAACCGACCAATTATCGAATACTGCCCATTCGGTCCCGACACCAATTGTCCAGCCGAAACGGTTTGCCGATGGCGCATTGAAAGTGACGGCGCTACCCACCGAGGTACCCGTGCAAGTCCCTTTTGTGGGATCGAAAGCGGTGCATGCGGTGGCTTGGCCGTTAAAGGTGGACGTATCGTAGTCCACGAATGCGCCACCGCCCTTCAGGTAAAACAATCCTGCGATGGAGTCGTAGTTGACGGCGTAACCGATCCGACCGGTCGCAGTTGCGATGGCATTGGCTTTAAAGTTCAGGTTTCCTAACAAGGTGAGTTTGCCGCCTAGTGTCGGGTCTGTACTTGGTGGCAAGCCTTGGGACCCGGTCAAGGCTTCGCTGCCGTTCAGATGGGTCCAAGCACCCTCGATCTGGGCACCAATGACCCAATTCCGGGCGAACTGAAGGTCGCAGCCTACTTGGCCGCCGACAGTCGCGGCGGCTGCACTGATGTTCTCGATAAAGAGAAATCCCGCCAAATCTCCGTTGATCTTGTTATCGGCAAAGGCGCCGCCGAGCTGGGCGCCGAGATAGCATCCCGTCCAATTGTACACCCGCAACACCGGTGGCGGCGGCGGATAGAACCGTGCGGCCGGCGGAAACCTGCCCATATCGGCAGCCTCCGCTGACACGATGCTCAATGCAGCAGCGGCAATCGCTATCGCGAATGGTATCTTCGTCACGCCCCCCGCTCTCCCCAAAGGCAGGCGCCCAACGAGCGCTAACGATTAACTCTTCCGCGACATTGGTTAA
>Ga0073928_10009105_pt1 | contig 12196 bp, 10 predicted proteins | sample PaiPotPPA55metaG_FD_76969 | JGI IMG/M metagenome (GOLD analysis project Ga0073928, IMG submission 76969) | Iron sulfur acid spring bacterial and archeal communities from Banff, Canada, to study Microbial Dark Matter (Phase II) - Paint Pots PPA... ...
CAGCTAGTCGCATCTCGACTGGTATTTATCACGTGGGCTTCCTTGTCGGAGACAGCGAGAAGTCCATGGCCTTCTATCATGACGTCCTCGGTTTCGAGGAGATCTGGCGCGGCAGCAGCACTCCAAACGAGCTGAGCTGGATCAACATGCAGGTACCCGATGGCAGCGACTATGTTGAGTTCATGCTCTACAGCAAACTTCCAACGACCTTCGGCACCAGGAATCATATTTCGCTGGTCGTTCCTGATGCGCAAGAGGCGATCGTCGTCCTCGAGGCGCGGTCCGCTTACAAAACCTATGGCAAGCCACTTGAGATGCACGTCGGCAAGAACGGCAAGCGGCAGGTGAACCTTTACGATCCCGACGGGACTCGCGTAGAACTCATGGAACCTAACACCGTTGACGGCAAGGCGGCGGCCTCTTCGACCGCGCCGCCTCCTTCGCCACTTCCGTCGCAAAGATGACAAGTCGAAGATGACGAGTCTAAGAGCAAGAAGGCGCGGCAGACCGCCCACGATTATCGATGTTGCGAGAGAAGCGAAAGTCGGCGTCATGTCGGTCTCGCGCGTGATTAACAATCATCCGAGCGTAAAGCACTCGACGCGCGCCAAAGTCATGAAGGCGATCGCCAGGATTGGCTATTCTCCCAACGACGCCGCGCGGATGCTGAAGGGCCGCCGGGCACGGACGATCGGCCTGGTCCTCCCGGATCTGTCAGACTTCTTTTCCAGTTGTTTTCACGCGGTTCAGGAAGTTGCGATCCGCCACAATTATCAGACCCTGGTGGTTGCCACGGGAAGAAGCGTGGTAGTCGAGGACCAGCAACTGGAATCGATCCAGAATCGAGTTGCCGGGCTGCTCATTGTGAGTTCAGGCAGTGACGGAAGTCGTCTGAAGATGATTCAGGAAAGCGGCGTTCCGGTTGTCGCTCTCGACCGGCCGGTCGTTGGACTGCAAGCGGATGCGGTGCTCGTCGAGAATAGGGAAGGCGCGGAGCAAGGCGTGCGCCATCTCATCGAACACGGCCACAAGAAGATTGCCTGCGTGGGCTTTGACTCTGGCAGCTATACGGTGCGTGAACGGATCGAGGGCTACAAGCTTGCGATGCGCAGCGCCGGTCTCGAACCAATTCTTTTTACCCAGGTCAATAACCTTGAGGGGATGCAGGCTCTGACGCAGCGCTGGTCCGCCGCCAAGGACCGGCCGACGGCTGCATTCGCTTTGAAGCGAATCTCCTCGGTGTATCTCATCCAGGCGCTGCACCTTCACAGGCTGCGCGTACCGAGCGATATTGCTGTAGTGGGCTTCGACGACTTCGAGCTCGCCGAGGTGCTGGGGACGCCGCTCACGGTGGTGCGTCAAACTCCAACCGGAATGGCGCGCGCCGCCGCCGAGCTTCTCTTCAAGAAAATCGCCAATCTACAGGCGGGCGCGGCGCCGGAGACCCAGGCGGCAAAGATGCTCTTTCCGACTGAATTGATTGTTCGCCGGTCTTGCGGCTGTCCGGCAAACGAGTAGGCGTCGCGACACGACATTCGTCGTGAGCCACTTGTGTGCACTTCAAGCAGAGAGACCGTTTTATCTTTCCTTGACCTTGATGACAAAATAAAGAAACGTTCCGCCTTTCGGCAAGAGAAGCTGGTGCGGCACGCTTGCCGGAATGTGGACAATGTCCCCTTGATTCAGGGTTGTCTCGCCTCCGTTCATTACGGATTTGCCTCGGATCTCTCCTTCGCTCACGGTCTGGCCATCCTGCACCGTGCCGCCACTCAATAGCTTCGCACTTCCCTGCACCACGAAAAAAAAGTCGGCATAGTTCTCATGAACCTCAGCTCCGCCATTCTTGCCGCGAAGTGCAATCATCGTGAAAGAATTTGGATACTCGTGCAGCTTGCTGCTCGCCGCCCCCTCGGGGCCTTGCGCCTTCGCCGTGAGCTCCTGAGCCTTTTCGATCAATTGACTCTGCGTCAGGCGATCCACTGTGAGTGTTTGCGCGTGAGCGAAAGGAATTGCGGATGCAGCAAGGATTAGGGATGCAATCGTCAATCTCATCAATCACCTCGGAGAAATCGAATCACCGGCTCAACCACCCGCCATCGACCACTAATACATGTCCATGCACATAGTCGCTGGCGCTCGATGCCAGAAACACGGCTGCGCCCGCCATGTCGTCTGGGCAGCCCCATCGTCCAGCGGGAATCCGTTCCATGATTTGGTGGGACCGCTCCGGGTTTGCCCGCAACGCCGCGGTATTGTCGGTAGCCATATAGCCGGGTGCAATCGCATTCACGTTGATGCCCTTTGCGGCCCATTCATTGGCAAATGCTTTCGTCAACTGTCCGACGCCGCCCTTGGCCGCGGCATACGAGGGAACAAAGACCCCGCCTTGAAATGTCAATACGGAAGCAATATTGATGACCTTGCCCGAACCCTGCGCCAACATATGCTTCCCGGCGTGCTTGGTCAGCCGGAACACGCTGGTGAGATTCGTTTCGATCACCGCCTGCCAGTCTTCCTCAGAGTGTTCCGCGGCAGGCGTTCGCCGAATGGTTCCGGCGTTGTTGACGAGAATATCGATAGCGCCAAAATGCTTGACCACTTCTTCGATCAGCAGCGAACAGACAGAGGCGTCGCTCAGATCGCCGACTACCGCGAACTGATTCGCACCTATCTTGCTTAGTATTTGTTGCGTGGCTTCCGGTGGCCTCCGCGAGCCATGGATTGCCACGTTTGCACCCGCTTCGGCCAGAGCCACGGCAATGCCTGCGCCCAGCCCGCGAGACGATCCCGTAACCAGCGCGTTCTTACCCTTCAGGCTGAATTTCTCCAAGATCACGGCACAATCCTTTTCGGCTAAAGCAAATCGGCAATTGCCAGCGCATCCATATCGCTGTACACCTGATTCTCTCCACCCATCCCCCAGCAGAACGTATAGTTCTTGGTTCCAACGCCGGCATGAATCGACCAACCCGGAGAAATGACGACCTGGTTGTTGGCGATTACGATATGGCGCGTCTCCTTGCCTGGCCCCATCAGGTGAATCACCCGTTGACCGGGTTCCAGGTCGAAGTAAAAGTAAATTTCCGATCGCCTCATGTGGGTATGGGGTGGCATGGTGTTCCACACACTTCCGGCAGCGAGTTGTGTAAAGCCCATCACCAGTTGGCAACTACGCGTCCCCTCCAGATGAATGAGTTTCGTGATTTCCCGCAGATTCGCGGTCTGAGCGGCGCCGAGCGTAATCTTTGCCGGTTCGGCAGACCGAATGAGTTGTGTCGGATGCGTCGCGTGAGCCGGATAACTCAGCAGATAAAACCCCGCGGGCTGCGCCGGATCGGTGCTGGAGAATACAATCTCTTCATTTCCACGGCCAATGTAAAGAGCATCCAGTTTCTCGAGCTCAAATGAGATGCCGTTCACCTTGACTACGCCCGCACCGCCGATATTCAGGATGCCCAGCTCGCGCCGCTCGGTAAAATACGATGCCTTGAGCGCGTCGTCCGTGGGCAAGAAAAGCCGCTCGCCCGTAGGTACCGCCGAGCCAATCACCGCGCGGTCAAGATCGACATACCTCAGTCCGATCTCTCCCGGACGAAAAAGATCGTCGATCAGAAACGTCCCACGCAGTTCTTCGGTCGTCATTGTGCGATAGCGGATCGAATCCGCCGTTTGCAGTATTTTCACTGGGCGAATACTCTCATTCTGGCAAGCGTTGCGGACGCCGTCATAGCTCGTGGGCCAAGGGGATGTCCCAAAATAAACAATAACGATAACACAAGGCATTTCCCGTCGTGAATGGACTGTGGAATTGGCTATACGTTCCTGTCTAAGCCGGCTGCTGACTCACAACGATTATCGTGGAACTTGATCGAGAAACCAGCCGAAGTGGGACAAGTGAATAACGTTATAATCAATTCCATTTTGGCAGGGCAGGAATTTGTAAGAGGAAGTCGCCCCAGGCAGCCGCACCGGTGATGGACACAGAAAGGCTGGGAGGCTTAAGGAATGAATGCGAACGGTGCCGGCGGGCGCCTGCGTTGGTCCATTTGTGCCATGTTGTTCTACGCCACGACAGTCAACTACATGGACCGGCAGGTGCTCGGCATCCTATCCCCCACATTACAACACTCCATCGGATGGACTGAGGTCCAATACGGCTACATCATTGCCGCGTTTCAGATCGCATACGCCGTCGGTTTGTTGGTGGCGGGCAGAGTGATCGACAGGGTTGGCACCCGCCTGGGTTACGCCATCGTAATGGCTGTCTGGAGCGTTGCCGCGGCCTCGCATGCGCTGGCCCGCACTCCATTGGGCTTTGGAATCGCGCGCTTCTTTCTCGGACTCGGCGAATCTGGAAACTTTCCGGCCGCCCTCAAAACCATCGCAGAGTGGTTTCCCCGCAAAGAGCGCTCGCTGGCCGCGGGAATATTCAACTCCGGCGCCAACTTGGGCGCCATCCTCGCCCCGCTCCTTATTCCTTTCATCACGGTGCGGCTGGGCTGGCCCTATGCGTTTCTCGCTACCAGCGCCTTCAGTCTCATCTGGCTCATGATTTGGCTGAGCTTTTACCGCAAGCCCTCGGAACATCCTAGTCTGACTCCGGCCGAGTTAAATTTCATTCAGAGCGATCCGATCGAATCAACACAGTCCATACCGCTCGGCAGACTCTTACGCTATCGCCAGATGTGGGCTTTTCCGGTAGCGAAATTCCTGACGGACCCAATCTGGTGGTTCTATCTCTATTGGTTGCCCAAGTTTTTCGACGCCCGTTACCACGTCTCCCTGCTGCAACTGGGACTGCCTTTGGTGATTGTGTATAACGCGTCGGCCGTTGGCAGCATCGGCGGCGGTTGGCTTCCCGGGCTGCTGCATCGCCATGGCTTTTCCATGGCAAAGGCGCGCTTCTCGGCCATGCTGTTATGCGCTTGTCTTGCGGTGCCTGTTCTCTTTGCCAATAGGCTGACGTCTCTGTGGTCCGCGGTCGCACTGCTGAGTGTTGCTGCTGCGGCGCATCAGGGATTCTCCGCGAATCTCTTTACCATTCCCTCGGATCTCTTCCCGAAGAAGGCCGTGGCATCCGTCGTGGGCATCGGCGGAACGGCGGGCTCGATCGGAGGGGTACTCTTTTCAATCACAACGGGATGGATCCTTCAAGCCACCCACAGCTACACGCTGCTGTTCTCCCTTGCGGGGGGCGCCTATCTTATTGCGCTGCTGCTTCTGTTTCTGATCGTGCCGAAGCTCACTCGCATCGAGGACCCAGCTTGAGGCTGCGTTACTTATGACTTCTTACGAGCAGAGAGGACCGTCGCACTTGGCTGATTGGCTGAGTCTCTCTTCGCGTCGCCGACATAGGCGAGTCGGGCTGTTCACCCTTTGCGCGACCATTGTGTCGGTCCTGTTGGCGTCTCTTCCGCCTGCCGCGTTGGCGCAGCAACTGCGCTTTGATAATCCGACGAACGTAGACCGCACCGAAGAAGTAGTAGAAATTCCGCTGGACAAAGTCGAGCGTCACCTACATTTCTCCGTGGCGCAATTGCCGTCGCTCGTCGCCCTTGACGCTGCAAGCAAACAGCGCATTCCAAGCCAGCTCTACAGCAGTCGCCCTGGCGCCGATCCCGACACTCTGCTCCTGCTGGTGAAATTGCCGGCTAAAGGCGTAATGAACGTTTCATTCAACTTAGATCCTGCCGCAACCCCGCAGGAACCCTTAGTGTTCGGCCGTGCGATTCCCGAGCGGAAAGACGATTTCGCCTGGGAGAATAAAGTTGTAGCCTATCGAATCTATGGTCCGGCGTTAGAGGCGACCGGAGAGATTTCCTCCGGCATCGACGTGTGGTCGAAGCGTATCCCGAATTTTGTCGTGGACAGTTTCTACAAGCAAGACCACGCAGCTGCCGTCACCCACAATTCCGCCTTGTCGTACCACAACGACAACGGAGTAGGACTCGATTCCTACGACGTGGGGCCGTCCCGCGGCTGCGGAGGCACGGCGATCTGGGCTGACGGCAAGCTGAGCGTCTCAAAAAACTATGCGACCGCCAAAATCCTGGCGGCGGGGCCGATCCGTTTCGAATTCGAGGTGTCCTACGCGCCTTGGCAAGCAGGTGGAAGAATGGTTATCGAAACCAAGCGCATCATTCTAGATGCGGGCTCTCATCTGAACAAAATCGTGTCGACCTACACCTTCGACGGAAAATCGCCCCTCAACTTGGCAGCAGGCATCGCGATTCACGAAGGCGGCGTTGCCACGTTGCCCACCGGAAAAAGCCTTGCCGCGGTGTGGGACACGCCGCAGAAACCATCAGCGGGCAGGATTGCCACGGGCCTGGTGTCGATGCCCGCCGAACATGCCACCACCACAACTGCGTCGAATCATGCGCTGATGATTTTTAAGCGGCATTCGGGGGAGTCCTTCACATACTTCGCCGGCTCGGGCTGGTCTAAAGCGGATATGCCGACGCCAGAAGACTGGAATAAATATTTGCTCCGCTTTGAGGAATTGCAGGAACACCCAGTCGCCGTCACCTGGATTAAACGATGAGCGCTTGTACCGCGGCGGAGGGATTTTCGAGATAAGGAAATCAAAACATGAATAGGAGACACTTCATCACCGCAGGCGGTGCAGCCGGGCTAGTTGTTGCTCGCGGAGGCGTCTCCACAGCCGCGAGCGCTGAATCCTCTTCAACGCCGGTTCTGATGAAGCTGGGATGCCAGACCGCGCCAACCAACGATGTTCATCTCAAGTATCTTGCCCGTTACGGCGTGCAAAACATCTGCGGCTATCCGGAGATCGAAGGCGACCGTCTTTACGCAACCGTGGACGAGCTCAAGCGCATGATCGCTATGGCCGGAAAATATGGCATCAGCATCGACTGCATTGCGCCGCCCTTCTTGTCGTCCAGCTTCATCGACCAGGAAAAACATCCGGCGATCATGTTGGCCCAGAGTCCGGAGCGCGATCGGGACATCGAGCAATTGCAAATCCTGATTAAGAATTGTGCGCTGGCCGGCATCCCATCCATCAAATACAACATGAGCATTCTCGGAATCCTTCGCACCGGGCGCATAGCGGGCCGTGGCGACGCGATGAACCATGCATGGAATCTCTCCGAGGCTCATCCCGCAACGCCGCTCACCAGAGCTGGGCGCGTGGATGCCGACGCCTTCTGGGAGCGCATTACATATTTCCTCGACCGTGTGATTCCCGTGGCCAATGAGTACAAAGTTCGCATGGCCTGCCATCCCCAGGATCCCGGTGTGCCGCCACAAGGGTATGAAGGTGTAAACCGGGTGCTGGGCACGGTGGACGGGCTCAAGAGATTTGTCAGTATTCAAGAGAGCGCTTACCACGGGCTTAATTTCTGCCAGGGAACCATCTCTGAAGATCTTGAGAACCCATCGGTGGAGATTTTTGATGTGATTCGATATTTCGGCACGCGCAAGAAAATCTTCAACGTGCACTTCCGCAACATTCGCGGCCACCGCAACAATTTTGTCGAGGTCTTCCCCGACGAGGGCGACATCGACTTCGTCAAAGCGATCAAGGTATACAAGGAGATTGATTATCCTTACATGCTCATGCCCGATCACGTTCCACTGGCCGAGGCCGATTCAGGCTCGCTACAGTCCTTCGCATTCTGCTACGGGTACATACGCGGCCTGATCCAGTCTGTCAGCGCCGAAGCCTGAGGATGTAGGCGGGCTTCGTCTGCTTCACAAAGCGGAGTGAGTGTCTAGCTCTGCCGGAAATCAAGCGCCTCGAGTGACCGGTGGCCTGCGATCTGAATGGAAAACCCAAGAGTTGAGGAGATCAAGCTTATGCCCGAGTGGCCCGCAAGCTTCCCGCGTAACGCATTCAAGCAAGCGCTCGCAAGTTGTCAGCGTCAGATCGGGCTATGGAGCGGACTCTGCAGTCCGATCGCGGCGGAGATCATCGCGGGCGCGGGTTTTGATTGGATCGTCATCGACGGAGAACACGCGCCGAACGACATCCCATCTCTTCTGGCGCAACTGCAGGCCATGCGCGGAGGCACCGCCGAGCCCGTCTTCCGCGTTCCGTGGAACGACCCCGTGATCATCAAGCGCGCGCTCGATGTGGGCGCCCGCTCTCTGCTCGTTCCCTTCGTGCAAAACGCAGAGGAGGCGCGCAAAGCGGTGGCCGCCGCTCGCTATCCCCCGCTCGGTATACGCGGAATCGCCGTCGGGATGCGCGCCAACGACTTCGGCCGCCTTCAGGGATATCACGCGAACGCGCACCTTGACACCTGCGTTCTGGTGCAGTTGGAAAGCAAAGCCGCGCTGAAGGAAATCGAAGCAATCGCGGCCGTCGAGGGCGTAGATGGCCTCTTCATCGGGCCCAGCGACCTTGCTGGGGGACTCGGGCACTTGGGCAATCCCAGCCATCCCGACGTGCAGGACGCCATCAAAAATGCCGCGGAACGCATCCGCGCAGCCGGAAAATCGGCAGGCACATTGTCCCCCAACGTAGACGCAGTCGATCGCCTCATCTCGTTCGGATTCAACTTCACCGCTGTCGGCAGCGACGTTGGTTTTCTGGCTCGCACAGCGGAAAGTGTGGCGGCGCGGTTTCGCACGAGGTGAGAACAGCGTGGGGCAGCCAGAGAATCCCAAAAATCAACTAATTACCTGGCTGCCCCTCCGCCCCTAAAACCGAAAAACGATTCCAGCGGATGGTTGCGCTGTGTGCGTCCAGCTGTCAGTGTTGAGACCCCTGATACCAAAATCGGCGTCTTTGTAAACATATCCCCGATACTCGGCGCGTAGAGAGACGCTTCTGGTCAACTCGTAATTGACACCGGCGCCGTATAGGAAAGTACCTTTCGCCTGAGTGTCAGCCCCCGGCACGAAGCCGCCCGCATTGCCAGTGGGATGAAATATCAGACTGCCGCCGCCGCCCAGCACGTAGGGATTCAACCTGGCGATCGAAAAGGGAAGACTAACAGCTGCATCGGCCGTGGCTGTGTGCACGTCCGACTGAACTCTCGAAAGCCCGCCTCCAGAAAAGTACCTCTGAGTATCGCGGTCGAAGCCGTAGTTCGCTTCGGCAGAGAGCCAGCGGTTGAGGTGATAGCGGTAGCCAACCAGAAACCCACCCGTGTTTGTTGTTGTCCGCGAAATCCCCTGGCCGTTACTGTCCTTTGTGAAAAAGCCCGTGCCTTGCAGACTGATCTCCGCGCGGCTTTCCTGAGCCGTGGCGCCCACTGTTAAGAGAATGACAAAACCTGCAAGCATAATCGCAGTACGTCGCATAATGTGACTCCTTCCTCCTTAAATGTGTCGAATTCCCGCGACCGCAATCTCCTTGGTGCGTGAATTTGCGTTTCGGAGTGGATGACGGCACCTGGGGTGCCAAAGCTGCGGCCGCATCGGTCCTGTGCAGAAATGGTTGAGTGGATGCAGGTTGTGCAACGGCAAATGCGCGTTGACCACCCACCCTGTCAATCGCATCGACAAAACCCTCGACAGGTGGCAAAGGCGGCGACATTTTGTAGAAGCTTTCTGCCGCTTTGCTACATCAGATGAAACATATCCCGAACCGGGCAGTCGTCTTGCTGTCACGGCGGTGGCATCGACTGACGTGTTCGTAAATCAACTTGTGCAAGCGGGAAGAGGCCATGAGCACTTTATCCCCAGCCCTCTCAGACCAGTACACCCAACGCTATGAAGCGCTGCTGCGCGCGACCAACGCAATTGGCACGTGCATTGATTGTGACGCCGCTGCCGACGTGCTCCTGCAAGCGCTGCGCGAAGTGGTTAATTGTGACTACATCCAGCTTATCGCGTTTGAAAATGAGACCATGACAGTCGCATGGCATCTGCTCTATTCAAACGGCGCAGGGCGGAGTCTGCTCCCCGCCGATGTCGTCGTCGAGGACACGCCCACTGAGTGGGTACACGAGTCGCAGCAGCCTCTAGTCACCGCCGATTGGAATCGGGAAACGCGATTTCAGAAGCATGGTGAGTTTCTAAGCGAACTAGGGATTGCAGCTACTTGCGTGCTTCCCCTGGCAAGGGGGCAACGTCGCCTCGGTGTGTTGAGCATAGGCAGGTCGCATCCCGATGCTTACCCCGAGGACGAAGTCCGCTTCCTCTCTCTGGTGGCCGACCAGATTGCATTGGCCATCGATGCCGCCGTGAACTTCTACCTGTCCCGGCAGGCGCAGGATCGCTTGAAACTGATCCTTGATCTAACCAACCAGGTCGTCTCCAATCTGAATTTTCAAGAATTGCTGCGAACCATCTCTGCCAGTGTTCGTCGGCTCATGCGGTATGACGCCGCCGCCATCATGCTGCCCGAGCCCGATGGCAAGCATTTGCGCGTGCACGCGCTCGACTTCCCGGAGCGCAAGGGATTTTTCAAGGAAGAGCTTTTGATTCCCATCGACAGCTCGACGCCCGGCGAAACGTTTCGCAGCGGAACGCCTTGGATCTTGAACCAGCTTGACCCTGGAATGAACCCCGAGATGTACGCCAAGGCGGCCGGCGAGGGCATCAATTCACTTTGCGACGTGGCTCTCGTTAGCCGGGGTCGCGTGCTTGGTGTGCTCGCCCTGGCGAGCCGGCAAGAGAATGCCTTCGACCGCGAGCAGACGGCTTTTTTGTCTCAGCTGGCACAGCAGGTCGCAATCGGCTTGGAGAACGCGCTGGCGTACGGTGAAATCGCGGATCTCAAAAACAAGCTCGCGCAGGAAAAGCTGTATTTAGAAGACGAAATCCGTGGCGAGATGGATTTTGAAGGAATTGTGGGCCAGAGCTCGGCACTCCGCCATGTTTTGAATCTCGTGGAAACCGTGGCTCCCAGTGACTCGACGGTACTGCTTCTCGGTGAAACCGGTACAGGAAAAGAATTGATTGCACGCGCCATCCATGAACGCAGCCGGCGCAAGGAGCGGACCTTCGTAAAGCTCAACTGCGCCGCGATCCCGACCGGACTGCTCGAGAGCGAGCTTTTCGGGCATGAACGGGGCGCCTTTACCGGCGCGATTGCGCAGAAGGTTGGCCGCCTGGAACTGGCCGACCAGGGCTCGCTCTTTCTGGACGAGGTTGGGGACATTCCCGTCGAGATTCAACCTAAATTGCTGCGCGCGTTGCAGGAACGTGAGTTTGAGCGGCTTGGCAGCAACCGAACCAAGAGAGTCGATGTCCGACTCGTAGCGGCTACGAATCGCGATCTTGAAAAAATGATAGAGAATCGCGAGTTCCGCAGCGACCTGTATTATCGCCTGAATGTTTTCCCCATCCGCATTCCACCTTTGCGCGAACGTCCGGAGGATATTCCGCTGCTGGTCCGCTACTTCGCGCAGAAGTACGGTCGCCTGATGAATAAGGAGATCGAATCGATTCCTGCGGCGGCCATGAGGAAGCTGTCGAGTTGGCACTGGCCGGGAAATATTCGTGAGCTGGAAAACTTCATTGAACGTTCGGTGATCCTTACCCACGGCACAGCGCTGCAAGCACCCATCGCCGAGCTCAGCAACAATGGCAAGAGCAGCCCTGTGACTGGGACGCGCGAAGCGCATGAGCGCGATGAGATGGTCCGCATTTTGAAGATCACCAAAGGGCGAGTGGCAGGCCCCGAGGGTGCAGCCGCCCGGATGGGCCTGAAACGCACGACCCTGATTGCGCGCATGAAGAAACTGGGTGTCGACCCGCGAAGAGTGTCATGACGTTCGACAACTGTGGACGCTCATGACAGGAACTCTCCAGCCTCAGCAAGGGCTGGGCACGCTGCCCACTCTTACGTCTCATTGAGTTCGGTAAGTTGGCTCATTTCTCGATCTTGGCCCTTGCCTTGCTCTTAGTCCTGGTATGACCGAATTACTTGCAGTAACAATAGTTTGCTGCGCTGCAGTTTTCTTCATGCTGATATTTCTTCGCGCTCTTCTGGCAGAGGCAAGGCCAGGTATCCGAATCTCCGAAAAAGAGAGAAGAAGACCGACGAGAAAAAGATCGGACGGAATCAGTCCCACCCCAGTTTCAGCGGACAATACGAGCCCATTGGACCGCGCTGCATAATCTGGAGTATCCGAAACAAGCCTGTCTTCTTGCGGTAGCAACCTCACTAGCACGCGACCAGCCTTGATTTCTATTGTGTCACTGGCGTCTAGCTGTTTGCAGCAATGCTCCTGCTTTCTGTCGATCAGTCTCGACAAGTGTCAACTGTGATTTTGAC
>Ga0073928_10009106_pt1 | contig 12195 bp, 12 predicted proteins | sample PaiPotPPA55metaG_FD_76969 | JGI IMG/M metagenome (GOLD analysis project Ga0073928, IMG submission 76969) | Iron sulfur acid spring bacterial and archeal communities from Banff, Canada, to study Microbial Dark Matter (Phase II) - Paint Pots PPA... ...
CAACGCGGGTCCCCATGGTTTAACTCAAATCATCTACGCGTTCACCTCGATGGCGGGCAACAACGGTTCTGCCTTCGGGGGTTTGAACGGAAACACTCCTTGGTACAACCTGGCTGGCGCGGCGACGATGCTGGTGGGCCGCTTTTTCATGATTATCCCCATGCTGGCGATTTCCGGAAACCTGGCGAAAAAGAAATTTGTTCCTCCATCGCTTGGCACGTTCCCTGTGACTACGCCGCTGTTTAGCACTTTGCTGGTCGGCGTGATTCTCATAGTCGGCGCTTTGACATTTTTCCCGGCCCTGAGCCTTGGGCCAATACTGGAGCACCTTTTGATGTCGGCTGGAAAGACTTTCTGAGGACCTAATGGCAGAAAAGAAGACAAAAGCTATATGGGATATGAAGATCGTGCGGGGCGCGATCCTCGAATCCTTCCTGAAGTTGGAACCGCGAAATATGATGGGTAATCCTGTCATGTTTGTGGTTGAAGTCGGGAGCGTAGTCACCACGGTGCTTTTGTTCCGGTCGCATACCGCGTTCTGGTTCAATCTCCAGATCACGCTCTGGCTGTGGTTCACAGTATTGTTCGCCAATTTCGCCGAGGCCATGGCGGAAGGGCGAGGCAAGGCTCAAGCCGACGCGCTACGCAAGGCACGAGCCGATACGGTTGCGAACCGCTTGTTGCCGGAAGGAAAGATCGAGCAGGTTGCCAGTGCGAAACTTCGCTCCGGTGATGTGGTGATGGTCTCGGCAACCGAGTTCATTCCGGGGGACGGTGAAATCATCGAGGGCGTGGCCTCAGTCGATGAATCCGCGATTACAGGAGAATCGGCGCCGGTAATTCGCGAGGCCGGAGGAGACCGTTCGGCTGTTACCGGCGGTACTCGCGTTCTTTCCGATTGGCTGAAAATAAAAGTCACTTCAAATCCGGGCGAAACCTTCCTGGATCGCATGATCGCCCTTGTCGAAGGTGCGGAGCGTCAGAAGACTCCCAACGAAATCGCACTGAACATTTTGCTCGCCGGTCTTACGATCATCTTCCTGCTTGCTGTGGTCACGTTGCAGCCGTTCGCGATTTACTCAGGTTCTCCGCAGACGGTCTTCGTTCTTGTGTCGTTGCTTGTGTGCCTAATCCCCACGACCATTGGAGGTCTGCTCTCGGCAATAGGAATCGCGGGCATGGATCGACTGGTGCAGCACAACGTGCTTGCCATGTCTGGCCGCGCAGTCGAAGCCGCAGGGGACGTCAACACGCTACTGCTTGACAAGACGGGAACAATCACATTGGGGAACAGGCAAGCGGCTGAATTTATCGCGGCACCTGGGATCACAGAGGCGCAGATGGCCGATGCGGCGCAACTGTCGTCGCTGGCGGACGAAACTCCGGAAGGGCGGTCCATTGTCGTCTTAGCAAAGGAGCGATATTCCTTACGCGGCAGGGAATTGGCCTTGCAGGAAACCGTATTCGTGCCATTCACAGCGCAGACCCGCATGTCGGGCGTGAATTTTGACGGACGGGAAATCAGGAAAGGCGCGGTCGATGCTATCACCAAGTACTTGGCAGGATTCGGAACCGTGCTTCCAAAAGAGGTTCAAGCATCAGTCGAGACCATTGCGAGATCCGGTGGGACCCCTCTGGTAGTGGCTGAAAATCGGCGCGCGCTCGGAACGATTCATCTTAAGGACATCGTTAAGGGTGGCATGCGAGAGCGTTTCGATCAGCTCCGCGCCATGGGCATCAAGACGGTCATGATTACGGGAGACAATCCCCTCACCGCAGCGGCGATAGCGCGCGAAGCTGGCGTGGATGACTTTCTTGCCGAGGCCACGCCAAAAGAAAAGATGGACCTAATTCGCCGCGAGCAAGGCGAGGGCAAGCTTGTCGCGATGACTGGAGATGGTACCAACGACGCACCCGCGCTGGCCCAGGCCGACGTTGGAGTCGCCATGAATACCGGAACCCAGGCCGCCAAAGAGGCCGGTAACATGGTGGATCTCGATTCCAATCCGACCAAGCTCATCGAGATCGTCGAAATTGGGAAGCAGTTGCTTATGACACGCGGCGCACTCACTACGTTTTCGATCGCGAACGATGTCGCGAAGTATTTCGCGATTATTCCGGCGATGTTTGCGGGGACATTTCCCGTGCTGAATGCGCTAAACATTATGCGATTGCAGACGCCGCAATCGGCCATATTGTCGGCGGTAATATTCAACGCACTGATTATCGTGGCCCTGATTCCATTGGCGCTACGAGGAGTGAAGTATCGTCCCGCCGGAGCCGCAGCGCTGCTGCGCCGCAATCTCTGGATCTATGGCATCGGCGGAATCATAATTCCCTTCGTCGGAATAAAGCTCATCGATATGCTCATTACTCGCGTAGGAATGGCCTAGGAAGGCGTATGAAAAAGAATTTCATAATCTCGATTTTGATGACGATTGTTACGACCGTACTGCTGGGGCTGGTCTATCCACTGCTGGTGACGGGATTGGCTCAAGTGCTTTTCAAAGACAAGGCCAACGGCCAGTTGATTACGAAGAACGGCGACATTGTTGGGTCACGAATCATTGGTCAGACTTTTATTGCTCCCGGATACTTCCATTCCCGGCCTTCGGCGGCGGGCAACGGATACGACGCCGCAAATTCCGGCGGGTCTAACTACGGTCCCACGAACCAGAAATTAATCGACCGTGTTCAGGCCAGTGTTTCTGATTTGCAGAAAGAGAACCCCGGAACCCCCATTCCGACAGACCTGGTCACAACTTCCGCATCCGGGTTAGACCCGGATATCTCACCGGCGGCCGCCGATTTTCAGGTACCCCGAATCGCCCACCAGCGCGGCCTTTCAGAGGATTCCGTAAGGCAATTAATTCAACAACATACCTCAGGACGCCAACTCGGTTTTATGGGTGAACCTCGGATCAACGTGCTCGAACTGAACCTTGCCTTGGACGAGAGAGGACACTAAGTCCAAGATTTTTGTGATTGACACGCCTTCTGAGGATATCTACTATCAAATGATGATGTCGGTTTGCCATACCTGCTGCTGCCAGTGTTGTTGCTGTTGTTGTATGTGTGCGTCCACTGGCGCGGGGAGGCTGCTGACCTGAGAATTCTCTAGTATCGGCAAAATCAAACCCACCGCCAGTCTGGTAACTGGCGGTGGGTTTTTGCTTTTGCGGCGAATGCGTACCCTGGGTGTGAAGGTTAAGAGCATGAACTTGTTTCCAATATTTCTGAAGCTCGAAGGTCGTCGGTGCCTGGTTGTGGGTGCGGGCAACGTGGGCGAACCCAAGATTCAGAGCCTCCTAGCAGTTCATGCCGAGGTTGTAGTGGTTGCGCCGGAAGCCACAATAACTGTCCAAGGTTGGGCGGAGTCCGGAACTATTACCTGGAATCGGAGAGGTTTCGAGTCGAGTGATTTGGATGGCGCGGTTCTCGTGATCGCCGCCACCGGTTCCGAGGCGACCAATGAAGCCGTCTTCCTCGAGGCCAAGCGGCGAGGCATCCTTTGCAATTCGGTTGACGATCCCGAGCGTTGCGATTTTTTCTATCCCGCCGTGGTTCGTCGCGGCGATTTTCAGGTAGCGATTTCGACCGCGGGTCACAGCCCTGCTCTTTCCCAACGCTTGAGAATCGAGCTTGAGGAACAATTCGGCCCCGAGTATGCCGGATGGGTAAATGAGTTGGGCAGAGTTCGACAGGAATTGTTCGCCACAGATATGAACCCGGAAGACCGGAAGCGGAGACTGCACGAACTTGCCAGCCGGGAAGCATTTGAAATAGCCCGATTGTCGGAACGGATCTACGCGAGGACTGAAGCATGAGCGGGAAAGTCTATCTTGTGGGCGCGGGACCGGGCGACCCTGAGTTGCTGACGCTGAAAGCACTCCGCCTGCTTAGGTCCGCAGATGTTGTGCTGCACGATGAGTTGATCGGACCAGAGATTTTGAAATTGATCCCGGCGTCTACGTTACTACGTAATGTTGGCAAACGGGGCGGACGCAAGAATATTCGACAGCAGGAAATTGATGTCTTGCTGGTGCAATATGCGTTGTTGGATTTGCAGGTCGTCCGATTGAAGGGCGGGGATCCTCTTGTTTTCGGACGTGCCGGTGAAGAGGTTGAGGCGCTGCGGCGGGCGAACATCGAATTCGAGATTGTACCTGGGATCTCCTCGATGCTTGGCGCCGCCGCGGCGGTGCAAATTCCCCTGACCCATCGCGCTTTTTCATCCTCCTTGATTGTGCTTACAGGACATAGCTCTCCACCGGAAGATTTAAACGATTCTTTTGATAACAACTGGCCGAAGCGCATTGCGCCGGGTACAACCGTGGTGGTTTACATGCCGGGCTACAACTATGCTGCCACATGCAGGCAACTGGTATCAGCGGGCCTGGAGCCGACTACACCTTGCGCCGTGATTTCGAGGGCAACCTCGCCGGATCAACAGATTCATCAGACAACCTTGAAGGATTTGCATAGCGCGCCCAAACTGCCCACTCCTACCCTTTTGGTTGTGGGCGAAGTAGTGCGGTTAGCACAACAGTCCTCCCCCATCAGTGAAATCGCAGCGTTTGCGGCAAATATTCCGCTTGGGTCATTCATGCGGTCACAGCCGCAGGCGCAAGAGTTGGAGACATCAGAGTGAGAGAACTGTTGGACGATATCCAAAGTCGATCGGAATCCTGGAAGCCGGAAGAGATATTGCGCTGGGCTTACGCGACCTTCGGTGACGATGTGGCCATGGCCACAGGCTTCGGCGTTGAAGGAATGGCCTTGATTGATATTGCAGCCCAAATTAATCCCGATGTTAAAGTTTTTACTGGTGATACTGAATTCCTGTTTCCAGAAACGTACGATCTTATTGACCGGGTGGAAAAGCGGTACGGAATTAAAGTGGAACGCCTGTACTCGTCACTGACACCTGATGAACAAGCTCTGGAGTACGGCCCGGAGCTGTGGAAGCGGAATCCGGATCGTTGCTGCACCGTCCGCAAAATTGAGCCGCTCAAAACGAAGCTGGCTCAGCTGCGGGCTTGGATCACTGCTATCAGGCGGGATCAGACTTCGATCCGCGCCAATGCCAGGAAGATCGAGTGGGACATCAAGTTTCAACTGGTAAAAATTAATCCTTTGGCCGATTGGTCTGCGCCGATGGTTATGAGTTACATCCGGGAACACAACGTTCCTTATAATTCCCTGCATGACCGCGGCTACCCCAGCATTGGCTGCACACATTGCACACGAGCGGTGAAGCCGGGGGAAGATTCCAGGGCTGGTCGCTGGGCCGGTTTTCAGAAGACCGAGTGCGGTTTGCACGCGGGAAATAAGTCGGCGAGAATCCCCCTCGTCCACCTCGAAGTCCCGCTGACAGAAAGCAGAGTTGTCGGGGCTGAAGAGGTATAACCATTCGGTTTGGAAGTCGTCAATTCCCCTCCGGCCAATACTCGTCCTGACGTTTCTCCAAAGAGAAAACTTTCACGATGATGCCATCGATCTCTCCGCTATAATCACGCACAATCCATGGATTTCGATCAGCTAGTCACATTTTTGGAAGTTGCAAAACTGGGCAGCTTTTCGCGAGCTGGTCAAAAGGTATTTCGCTCTCAATCGGCCGTTAGCGCGCAAATCCGCCAACTGGAGCAGGAATATGGCGACCGCCTTCTTGACCGCTCAGGAAAAGACGTCACTCTGACCCCCGCCGGCCGTGTGCTGTTCGCCTATGCCGAACGGCTACTGCAAACACGAGACGAATCTTTCCTGGCAGTAGCCGATCATGGTAGCAGCCCTCGCGGCACGTTGCTTGTTGGAGCCAATGAAGCGACCTGCTTGTATGTCTTGCCAGATGTTTTCGCGAAATATTCAAGCCTTTATCCAGGCGTTCAGATTTCTATCTACCGAAATTTCAGTTACAAAATAGTTGAGAAGCTGGAAAACGGCACGATCGACGTAGGTATTGTGACCCTACCCGTTAAGTCATCAAGTTTGAAAGCACATGCAATTTTTCGCGATCAACTGATGCTGATGGTGAACCCCCAAAACCCACTAGCGAAACATGATGTCGTTCCCGTCAGCGAGATTGCTAAGCAGCCTCTCCTGCTTCCGAAAACCGGCTACAGCCGCCGGGTTATGGATAAATTGTTCCGGCCTTATGCGGCTCAATTGCAGATTAGGATGGAATTGCCAAGCGTGGGTATGATTAAAAGCTTCGTTGCCGCGGGTCTCGGTGTTTCTCTAATAAGTGCCAGCTTTGCACGGGATCAGGTGTTGGCGGGAAGAGTCAAACTGATCGCGCTTCAGGATCAGGAATTGTGGCGCGAACTTGGCCTCGCGTACCGACGGGACCGTACGCTGACACGTGCAACTACTACATTTATCAGCACTGTGCGGCAGTTGGCCGCCACCTCAAAATAAATTCGGAGGCATTCAAATTCTTTATTGGCCTCATCGCAATTTCTGATTTCTGTTAGTTGCTCAGAGTTGCTATTTTGGAAGGTAGCTTCGGTTATGGCAATGAGACGTTGTGAGGTGAACCGATGAGCGAACTAGAAACCGACTTGAACAAACTTTTAGAAGAACACCAGCACGAGAGCGGACTGCATGTCATTGGTGGCCGTCGAAGATTGATTGACCGGTTGGTTCAATTCTTTGAAGATGCGCCGAAGACCAAGGCCTCCCGTCCAAGAGCGAGTAAGGAAGACCAGCCCAATCGATTTTCGGCCTGAGTTCTCTTGGGCTCGCCCTGAAACTATCCCCTTTTCACCCATCGCCAGACTACTGGCGGTGGGTTTTGTTTTGATACGACTGCGGGAACTCCCTATATTTTGGATCTAGCAGTGTTTCTTACAGACCTCGCCCCGCGCGGCTTAATTATCTGAATTTTTGCTTGACAGCATCAGCAAAACCTTTACCATATGAATAGTTATTCATCTGTATGAATATAAATGCATGAGTAAGGCGTTACGACAAAGGGCGATTTTGGAACTGGTGCAAGAGGGTCCGGTGGCAAGCCAGGAGGATTTCCAGCGATTACTAAAAAAGCAGGGGTTTCCAGTCGGACAAGCCACCCTTTCGCGCGATATTCGCGAACTGGGACTCGTGAAGACCAGTGAAGGCTACGAGATTGCGCAGGGAGAGAACTCGTCCGACCCGGCATTGCCTTCGATATCGCGGCTGGTTCGTGAGTTTGTGTTAAATGTGCGCGCGGCCGAGAACTTGATCGTTACTAGAACGAGTGTGGGAAGCGCCCAGCCTGTTGCCGCCGCGCTTGACGGCGAGGGCTGGCCGGAAGCCATTGGAAGCATTGCGGGAGACGACACGATTTTGATTATTTGCGCGAACAAAAAAGCCGCCAAGCAAATCGAAGGCCGGATTCAGGAGATGCTCGCTTAATGCCGGCGAAACTGAAAACCGCTGTGCTGGGCGCTACTGGCTATTCTGGTTTGGAGCTGACACGTGTGCTTCTGCATCATCCTCGTGTGGAAACACCCGTACTGCTGAGCCGGCATAGCGAGACCTCCGGCGATAAGACTGACAGCGCGGCGAATCTCGCGGACATGTTTCCGGCTTTCTCTGGAAACGGCGGTTATACGGTGCAGCCACTTTCTTGGCCGGCATTGGAGCAACAGGGAATCGAACTGCTCTTCCTTGCTACGCCGCATGATGTTTCCCGCAATCTAGTCCCACAGGCTTTGGAAAATGGCCTGCGAGTTATTGATTTAAGTGGCGCGTGGAGACTGAAGCAGGCGCAGCATCAAGCAATCTACAAATTCAAGGATGAAGACTGTCTTAAGGCTGCGGAACTCACGAAAAAAGCAATTTACGGCTTGCCAGAGTTAAATAGTGATCGCATCCCGGACGCCTCGTTGGTGGCGAATCCAGGTTGTTACGCCACTTCAGTAATTCTCGCGCTTGCGCCACTGTTGAAGGCCGGCATCGTGGATCGCGAGCGGGGAATCATTTCCGATTCCAAGTCAGGTGTTTCCGGGGCGGGGAAGGAGCCGACATCCCGCACCCACTTTGTATCGGTTGCAGATAATTTGTCGGCTTATTCGGTGTTTGGGCATCGTCACATGGGCGAAATGTTGGAGCAGTTATCCATTACTTCTGCGGAGCTGATTTTTACTCCGCATCTGCTCCCGATTCCGCGCGGAATTCTTTCGACAATTTATGTGCATTTGAATCGAGAGATGAACGCCTCAGAAGTCGAGTCATGCTTCCGCGAATTTTACTCTGGCAAACGGTGGGTACGAGTGTTTGCGACGCCTAATCTGCCGCAGATTCAGTTTTCGCTGCATACAAACTATTGCGATCTGGGATTCTGTCTTGCCGAAGATGGACGGCGCCTGGTTCTAATTTCGTGCCTGGATAATCTGCTAAAAGGCGCCGCTGGCCAGGCGGTGCAGAACATGAACCTGATGTACGGATGGAATGAGGAAGAAGGCCTTCAGTGAAGATTGTCGTAAAAATTGGCGGCGCAGCTTTGGAAGACAAGACCACGCTTTACAAGTGCGCTCATGCGGTAGTCGACCTTGCGAGGGACGGACACAAAGTTGCCGTGGTTCATGGCGGAGGCAGCGCACTTACGCGAACCTTGAAGCTTCTCGGCAAACAGAGCGAATTCGTTCACGGACTCCGCATCACCGATGCAGAGACGCGTGATATAGCGTTGATGGTCCTGGCCGGAATCGTGAATAAGAGTTTCGTGGCGGCAATCGTTGCTGCGGGAAATCCGGCGATTGGTCTATGCGGCGGCGACGGCATGAGCTTCCGCGCGCGAAAGAAGCAGACGTCGGGGTATGACCTCGGCTTCGTAGGAGAGATTTGCTCGGTGGAACCGCGATGGCTAGAAGCAATTTGGGGCGAAGGTGGCATTCCTGTGCTCTCGTCCCTGGCTCTGGGTTCCGACGGCGAATATTACAACGTGAATGCGGATCAGATGGCTGCTGCGTGCGCTGCGGCCTGCCATGCTGATGCTCTTATCTTTCTGACTGACGTTCCCGGCGTGAAGGACGCCGAAGGGTCGGTGATTCCGTGGCTCAAGACCAAAGAAATGGCGGCTCTGATTTCTGCCTCGGTAATTAGCGGGGGTATGCTGCCGAAGCTCGAAGCATGCACTCAGGCGCTCAAGAAGGGGGTTGGCCGGGTACGGATATTGCCAGCCGCGAAAGCGGATATCCTTCCGCAATTTTATTTTTCCAAGCTTGAGTGCGGCACGGAGGTGATTGGAGCATGAGTCTCGCCTCCGTGATGCGTTCCGAACAGGAATTGCTTTTGCCGACTTACGACCGCCACAAAATACTCTTTGAGAAAGGTCGTGGCGTCTACCTTTGGGATTCCGAGGGAAGACGCTACCTGGATTTCCTTAGCGGCATTGGCGTGAATGCGCTAGGCCACGCGCATCCTGCGATTCAGGCGGTTTTGAAACGTCAGGCGGGAAAGCTGATCCATGTTTCAAATCTTTTCTTCCATGAATATCAAGCCGAGCTTGCAAAACGGCTAACCAAGATGTCGGTTTTGGACCGGGTCCTCTTCTGTAACAGCGGAACCGAGGCATGGGAGGGCGCGCTTAAGCTAGCGCGGGCACATGCGCGAGCGCAGAACAATAACGGCCACAAAGCGAAGTGGCGCCTGCTGGCGCTGGAAAATTCTTTCCACGGCCGCACCTTTGGCTCCTTGGCGACGACAGGTCAGGAAAAATATCGGCATCCGTTTACCCCGCTTATGCCCGGCGTGAATTTCGTCGCCTTCAACGACGTCGAAGATTTGAAGCGCCAGTTCGACGGTAGCGTTTGTGCGATTTGCGTCGAGACAATCCAGGGTGAGGGAGGTATTCGTCCGCTCAGTCGAGAGTTTTTGCAGACGGCGAGGCAGCTCAGCGAGCGCACAGGCGCCCTTTTGCTGGTGGACGAAATTCAAAGCGGGCTCGGCAGAACCGGACGCCACTTTGCGTATCAGCATTATGCAATAAAGCCGGACATCGTTACTGTGGCAAAACCGCTGGCTGCCGGACTACCACTGGGGGCGATTCTCACCACCAACTTTGCCGCAAGTGGAATGCACCCTGGTTTACATGGCACGACGTTTGGCGGAGGCCCGCTGGCTTGCGCCGTCGCGATCGAGTTCCTTCGTGTGATCGACGGAATGATGGGGCACATTCGCCAGTTAGGTGACTATTTCCACGCGGAGCTGGAGACCTTAGAAAGCAAGTATCCATCCATTCTTGAGGTTCGCGGGATGGGACTGATGCTTGGCGTTGAACTGGATTCGGCGGACGCAGCCAAAGCCGTTGTAGCGCGATTGTTGCAACGGGAAATCCTGATCAATCGCACTCACGAAACAGTCTTGCGGTTTTTGCCGCCCTACATCATTGAGAAGAAACATATAGACCAAGTAATTCGGGAGTTAGATTCAGCGCTGAAAGCAAATTTAGCGAAGCGGCATTTGCAAACAGGTAAGTCCACGAAAAGGAGTCACTGAAAGTGATAACCCAGCCAATTAGCAGTAGTCGCGTTGCGCATTCTCCCGCAACCACGACTTTTCCTTGTCAGGATCTGATTTCAATTCGCGATCTTGGTGCAGGCGAAATTCACAGTATCTTCAACCTCGCGGCGCGATTGAAGTCGCACCCCGAGGATTTTCGAGGTGCTCTTTCCGGCAAACACGTCGCGATGTTCTTCGAGAAGCCATCCCTGCGGACGCGGTTAACGTTTGAAGCAGGTGTTGCGGGACTCGGCGGCTGGATCTCTTTCGTCGATCAAATCTCTGGACGCCTCGACGCGCGCGAAACCTTAAGTGACATCGCGCACAATTTGGAGCGATGGGTCAGCGCAATTGTATTGCGTACTTTTGCACATAGCACCGTCCAAGGAATGGCTTCATATGCTCGCGTTCCCGTCATCAATGCGCTCAGCGACCTCGAACATCCGTGTCAGGCTTTGGCCGATTACTTTACCTTGCAACAGCACTTCGGAAACTTGAAGACGATATGTGTCGCTTATGTGGGAGACGGAAATAATGTAGCGCACTCGTTATTACTAACAGCAGCGTCGATTGGTTCGACGATTCGGATCGCGACGCCGCAAGGCTACGGTCCGGATCTTCAGATCGTTGCCGACGCAAAAGAAATCGCGCGAGATACAGGGGCGGTAATCGAACTGCTCACTGATCCGCATGAAGCTGTGGCGGGCGCTGATGCCGTCTACACCGATGCGTGGACCAGCATGGGTCATGAGCATGAGGAAGCCGAGCGTGCCCGGATATTTCCGCCCTATCAGGTAAACGACCATCTGATCGCTGGTGCCGCGCCCCATGCAGTGTTCATGCATTGTCTGCCTGCGCACCGTGGCGAAGAGATAACCAATGAAGTTATGGACTCACCACGGTCCGTCGTATTCGACCAGGCGGAGAGCCGGTTGCATGTGCAGAAAGCCATTTTGATGTTATTGCTCGGTGACGACAAAAATCGCAGACCGGTTAGGAGCGCCAATGCCTGAGAGAGTTGTTCTCGCTTATTCGGGAGGTCTTGATACTTCCATTATTATTCCGTGGCTCAAGGAGAACTACGCCTACGACGTGATTGCGATGGTGGGCGACGTGGGCCAGGGGGATGATCTCGATGCGGTTATCGAAAAGGCTTACAAGACCGGCGCAAGCAAGGTCGTCGTAGAAGACATGCGAGAAGAATTCTTGCGCGAATATGTCTTTCCAACCCTGAAAGCGGGGGCGGTCTACGAGCACAAATATCTGTTAGGAACGTCCATGGCTCGCCCAGTGATTGCCAAGCATCAAGTGGCAGTTGCGTTGCGGGAGGGTGCCACGGCAGTCGCGCACGGATGCACCGGCAAAGGAAACGACCAGGTTCGCTTCGAGTTGACGTATCAGGCGCTCGCCCCGAATCTGAAGGTAATCGCGCCCTGGCGCGAGTGGTCGTTGAAGTCCCGCGAAGATTGCCTCGATTACGCCGAGCAGCGGGGCATCCCGGTCGAAGCAAGCCGTCAGAAAATTCACAGTCGCGACCGGAATCTCTGGCACATCAGCCACGAAGGCGGCGAATTGGAAGACGCTGGCAATGCTCCCTTCGCCACGACGTGGCAGATTACGCGTTCTCCCCAAGAAGCTCCTGATCGCGAAGAACAGGTCTCCATAGGTTTCGAAAAGGGTGTTCCTGTTTCGGTCAATGGGATGAAACTC
>Ga0073928_10009107_pt1 | contig 12194 bp, 11 predicted proteins | sample PaiPotPPA55metaG_FD_76969 | JGI IMG/M metagenome (GOLD analysis project Ga0073928, IMG submission 76969) | Iron sulfur acid spring bacterial and archeal communities from Banff, Canada, to study Microbial Dark Matter (Phase II) - Paint Pots PPA... ...
CGCGGGCATGACGTAGTCGATCAACATCAGCAACAGAAGAGGATGACCATCATGAGCGAGCCATCAGGCACCTACGGCGGTAAGCGCTACGACGCTTTTGTCACGCGCGAGTATCAGGGAAAGGAAGACACGGCGAAAAAAGACTGGACGAAAGTGGGCGTTGCCTTTCCGCATAAGTCCGGAAAGGGCTTTACGTTAAAGATTGCGCCGCAGATCTCGTTGAGCGGAGACGTTGTAATCCTCGAGCACGAGGAATCGACTGGTGCTTAACGCAGCTCGCCGCCGTTGCACCAAGCGCGCCGCGGCGGCTGTCGCCATTGGCATCCTCGCGCCGGCGGTTCACGCTGCCGATGACGCGGCGAACATGGAGCCCATCGCCCTCTTGAAGCTCGATGGTAAGAGTGGAGGAGCGCTCGGTGGCCTCTCGAGTTGCAGCCCCGCCGTACTTTCAACGCGATACAACGGCAGTGTTCAGCAAGCGTTGAATGACAAATTTGATCGGATCGGCGGCATGATGACGAAGAAGGATTATCTGAGTGCGGTGGGTGAGGGGAAGACGGACGCATCGATCTTCTCGTACTGCTTTACGAAGTACGGCAAAGACGCGGACGCGCCCGTCTACGCAGGGGGCGTGGGGCATTTTCTGACAGTCGCGGCCGTTGCTTCTCACAATGCGCAAATGGAGTCGCCGGAAATCCTCGAAGGACGTAAAAGGGCCAAGGCGCTGCTGACCTACGCAAAGAGCGGCGGACAGGACACCGCGGAGGACTTGGCGGCACTGGCCCTTTTGGAGCCTAAGAAAGAAGAAACCGTGACTTCGGGGGATTTTCAGAAGACTGCTCGAGAATCCGTGGGTTCATTCGAAGCAAACCAGTTCGGTTTCGATAGAGCCTACCTTGGAAAGACATTGCAGATTACCGGTCCCTCATCATCGATCACGCCAACCACCGATGGCGCTGTGTTGAAGCTGGTCGGAATTCCAAGGGACCGGGATCATCAAGGACTGCAGGACTTCGTTTCTTGCTGGATCAAAGATAAAGACTCGCTCGACAAGGCCGCCTCCGTTTCGATTCCGCAGGATGTGATTGTGGCAGGGAAATACGAACACGTCGGATTCAACGCCGGCATCCAGCTTACTGGGTGCACCGTGGTAGCGATTCTTCCAAAGAAACCGGCAGGCCAGAAATAAGCTTAGGCAGGATTCCGGCTGCGTGCTCTTTTCCTCAGCCCACTTTGTGGGCGGGTTTTCTTGATTTGAGCGGCGCGCTTGCGCGCACGCCGCTCGTTAGCGAGTTCGATCATCAGGTCGACGAGCGGGCAGGGTGTCACTTTCATAAGGCTAGGATGCCCCAGGACGGGCGCGCCGACGAGACACATTTCTAGCGTGATTGCCCAATTATTCTGCAGGCCGAGATTCATGATGGGTCGGAGAACAGCCAACGGAAAAGCCCTATTCAAGCTCGCGGTGCAGCTTCCCTGGTTTGTAAGTCTCGCGACCGCGGCGGCGCTGTGGGCCGGCTTCGACTATCTGTCTTATAGGTGGGGCGCGCCGATGTTCGGCACGGCCTCGCCGCCCGGCACAGCGCCAGGCCTTGTTCTACTCGGCACAGTCTCGCGAATCCTGCGATACGTCTTGCCGTTGGTGTTCGTCGCCGGAAGCCTCGCGGGTCTTGTCCGCGCCGGCCGGCGCGGGCGGCTGTTCGCGGTCGCCACTAAAGATCCGACGCAACTGCGGAGTGGAATGTCCTGGCGGGAGTTTGAGCGAGTTGTCGCGGATGCCTTCACGCGCAGCGGATATGAGGTGCGGGAGCGAGGTGGGGCGCAGGCGGACGGCGGCGTGGACATTGTGCTCTACCGCGATGGCAGGCGATATCTCGTTCAATGCAAGCAATGGCGATCGAAGAAGGTGCATGTTGCGACAGTGAGAGAGTTGCTTGGGGTCGTGAGCGCCTCCGGGGCTGATGGGGGGTTCGTGGTGTCAGCCGGGGAATTCACTCGGTCTGCGGTGGCCCTTGCCTCTGGGCGACCAGTAGTGCTGATCGACAGTGACCGGCTCGTGCAAATGATGCGAACCCCGTTGGTGGCGGCGGCCTCGATAGATTTGGAAAGCACAATGCCTAGGGCGACGAGCTCGCGGGTCGGCGCGCCGACTTGCCCCCAATGCGACTCGCGCATGGTGAAACGGGTCGCGAAGACCGGTCGCGGAGCGGGCGAACCCTTTTGGGGATGCCCACGCTACCCAGGATGCCGTGGCACTCGCGGTATTGTTTAATTCGGTTCACCAAGGAATGCGTTTATGACCAGCGGGTGGGCGACGGCCAGACTTTTGACGTTTTACGGAACACCGTCGCGACGCTTTGGATCCGGGAAAGCTATTGTGCTCGCCTGGCTGAATAGGCGGCCGGCGAGCGTTTGGCTTTGTTTTACAGATCCCGACATGGCGATGAACATTGGCAGCAGCAAAGACCTGTTTGATCTGCGCGCCGTTATCGGCGCTGCATTGAGCGGCCGCGCCGCGACGCTCGGTATGTATGCCGGCCGTTTATCATCGAAGGACAACGTCGTCGTCATTGATTGCGAATCGGGGATCCGGATCTCTATTCACTCGACCGAGGCCGGTGTGCTGAGGGAGCTGCTCCGTGGCACGTTGCGGGACGACCGCATCCGCTCGGCCATCCCCCCCGTCAACAGGGGGCCGCGACTAGCGTCTCTCGAGGGAGCGCCATCAAAGGCTTGGGTAGTCCAGAACGAAAAGCAGCTCAAGGCCTATGGATTTGACCCTGGCCGACAGCCGCCACGCTGACGATTCCAATATCTCGTTTTGCGCTGCGGAGGTATCGAATTGTGAACCGTTTCAAGCTGTTGGCTACTGAGCCGCCGTCGAGTGGGACCAGCGTTCCGTTCCCTTCGGGTCGGACTGGACTAGAATCCACCTATGAACACGGGTGCCCAGATGCTATGGAACGCTGATCTCGACGCAGCTTTAGGCCGCCGGCGGCGAGTTTGGATGCGAGGCATCCTTCGACCGCGGATCACGATACTCCCCCGCTTATGGAAGGGCTACGGAGCCTGGACGCTATTAGGCCATATCTTCGTTACTGAAAAGCAGGCGTCATGCCCTGAGCATGTGCGTCACTACATTATCGGCCACGAGCTTGGTCATTTGTACGGCGGCCACGTTTATCTACAATTCCTGTTCATGCTTTCCTATGCCGCCCTCGTTGCAAGCGAGGCAACCCAGTCCGCTGTAACGGTTCTCGCGCTAGGCCTAACGAGCATTCTGTACGTCGCATTTGTGACTCCAGGGATGGTTCTGGCACGTGAGTTCTTTGCCGACTCGGTCGCCGTCGATCTCTACGGAGCGCACACGATCCTGATTAGCAGCTTGTGGATGGCGCGGCGCGTAAACGATGTCGACACGCAGCAGCGTCAAGCGCGCCTCGCCAAACTCCGCGCCTATTTGCGCGCTGAATCCCCGGCGCGTTGATTCGGGCTATTAATCGCTTTTATAACCGAACGGCCGCGGCTGCTGACAACGCCGTGCAACTTTGCTCCCTCAAATGCGACTTACAATTACTCTCGTTACCTAGACCGTTCGCCTAACCGTCTTAAGTTTGTCAGGATTAGCGCGTGTTGCTGTAGGGTCAAGCCGTCGCGCCCGTCTGCGTAATAAGTACGAGCCTCATCGAGATTTTGAAAGTGCTTTGCACTATGCAGATCCTTCGTAAGAATCGCCCATGCGGTCTCAAACGCATCGGAGGGCGTTCCGGGCGGTATCGATTGTGTATGTACGCTTTCGGCGCTCGCATCGTTAGCCATGTGGATCAGCCCATCCTGCGAGGCCTCGAAGACCATCAGTGGATTTCGGTGCGGCACAAAGACAACAATCACGATCGCAACTCCCTTTGCTAGTAAGCCTTTCAGATTCTCTCCCTCCCATACATTCTCCTTGTCTAGCCCTGCCAACACAATCGAATTAATCATTGACTGGGCGTCCCGGCGACGACACCGGCGGGCCCCTTCGGGTTCGCAAGCATGCTCATCCCGCCAAAGGCGGGAGCGCTTCGCGCCCCTGCACGCCCCTGACGCGCGATCGCTTCGATTAACCTCCGCATTAGACAGCGACGGTGCGCTTTTCAATCGCGGTATCCAAACGTCGGAACGGTTGTTCGTGGTGAAGAAGTCGGATGGAGGGGCGCGGCTCCTCCGCTCGATCCGCGCGCGTCCTGCGCGCAAAAGCATACCGCGGCACTTGTCCAGCACTTGACGAAGTGAACGCGAACGAATACAATGTTTGACATGGGCACACAAGAGCCCATCCGCTACCGGGCGATTCCGGGGTCCATAAGAGGATTTTACAATGGCCAATTTCAAAGCCTTCAAGCACGTCCACCAAATTCAAAGCACCTCACCGCTCAGCGACGACGAGATTCGACGCTTTGCCCCTTCGATCTTTGGCGGGCAGGCACACGTGAGCCGCACCGAACGCTACACGTACATTCCCACCAGCGAGATTCTGGCAGGGCTTCGCAAGGAAGGCTTCCAACCCTTCTTCGCATGTCAGTCAGTGGTGCGCGACCAGACGCGTCGCGAGTACACACGCCACATGCTCCGTCTTCGTCACGAAGCCAAAATCGGGGTTAATGAAGCAAACGAAATCGTGCTTGGGAATGCGCATGATGGCAGCTCGGCTTACGAATTATTTGCCGGCGTTCTCAACTTTGTTTGCACTAACGGACTTGTGGTCGGTGACTGCGTGGACGAGGTGAGAATCCCCCATAAGGGTGACGTGATGGGCAGAGTCATTGAGGGTGTCTATACGGTTCTCGATACCTTCGATCGCGTGGACGAATCCAAAGATGGAATGAAGGCGATTACACTAAGCAGTGACGAGCAGAGATTGTTCGCTCGGTCTGCTCTGCAATTGCGCTACGATCCGGCGGACGGTCCGGCGCCAATCACTGAGACACAGGTGCTCGAGCCGCGGCGACACGCTGACAGTGGCCCGGATTTGTGGTCGGTGTTTAATCGTACGGAGGAAAATCTTTGCCGAGGAGGATTGACGGGTCAGCGGCCTGGTCACAGGAGATACACTACTCGCGGTGTGAAAGCGATCGACAAAAATGTGGCTCTGAATAGGGCGCTCTGGACGCTGGCTGACGGAATGCGCAAACTTAAAGGTCACTAGAGGGGACGAGTACCGGCGGCTTCGGGCCGCCGGTACGGCCCGTTGGGAAAGAATGCGCGAGGTCGATCATGGGCAATGGAATACCGAGCGAGTCCAGTTCACTGCGGCATTGAATTCCGCAACAGCGAAATGTGCAGCTGCGAACGCGGGTCGGCGTCCGAGAACGGAGCTGGTATACGACCTACCGGCTGAGCTACCGGGATCTGGTAGCCATGATGGCGGAGCGGGGCGTTGAGCTGTCGCATACGACGATATTGCGGTGGGTGATTCATTGATGGCGCTTGTTCAGCAGTGGACACATAAACTCGACAACGTTCCATTCCTCCAGACCTATCTAAGATTAATCTACGATCGTGTCGAATGTCGGCCGGGTTAACGGCCGACTGACGTCCTTCAACATCGCTTCAAAATGAATACAGCTTTCCCATTTCAAAACTTGAATCCGACCGATACGCCGTAAGTAGCGGGATCGCCATACATCTGAAGAACTGCGAACGGGGTAGGAAAGACACTGCGTACGTATGTTTCGTCGGTCACGTTTCGGCCAAAGATCGAGAAGGACCAGTGCTCGGTGGGGTCGGTCCAGGTCGCCTTTAGGTTGAGGAGGCCATAGCCGTCCTGTTCGAATTGGTTCGCCGGATCGAAATAGAATTTCGACTGATACGCGTAACTGGCATCGAGAGCGAGCGAACCGCCCGCGACCGGAATAACATAGTCGAGACCGACATCGCCGCTGAATTTTGGAGCACGCTGCATGACGTTACCGGATGCGTTGACCGATGTCGCTGCGAAGGTCCCGAAGAACGGATTGGTCGGGTCGAGCACTTGATTGAACCGCGGCGCACCGGGATATTCGTCATACTGCGAATGCGTGTAGGCGCCGCCAACCGATAGGCTGAGTTTCTCGGTAAGCTTGGTCGCAAGCTCCAGTTCAGCGCCGTAGAGGGTCGATTTTGCAGCGTTGGTAACTACCGACTGCGTGCCGTTATAGGTCGCGACTTGAAGATCTGAATAGTCGTAATGGAAGGCCGAAAGACTGATTCGCTTGGAACCACTCGAATATTTGTAGCCTACTTCGAATGCGGTGATCTTCTCCGGTTCGACCGGCTCGGTCGTCAAGCCATTGGCGTTGATGAAACCGGCCTTGAACCCCTTGGTGAACGAGGCATAGAGGCTCGACGAGGGATCGAATTCATAACGGATGACGGAACGTGGCGTCACGCTTTGCCAGCTTTTCTCGGTCGGATACAGACCGGCCGCCTGCTGGGATTGCGCGTCAGGCACAAGCAGGTCGTAATAGGCGTTGTTGTGCTCGTGGCTGTAGCGAACGCCTTCCGTCAGGTAGAGATGATCGACAACCTTGTAGGTAGCGTCCGCGAAGACGGCGTAGGAGGTCACGGTATTGAGCGTATGCCAGATGTCCGTCAGCGGGCCTCCGAACACCGCAGTCTTGAAGCTCGGGAAAAACACGCGATCACGATAGTAATAGGCACCCGCCACCCAATTTAGGGGGCCGCCCGGCTTGGAGTTCAGGTTAAATTCCTGGGTGAATGTATTTTCCTCCGATACGAATCGCGCGTAAAGAGCCGGGAAGGGAGTGCCGTCGAAGTCGATGCCCTCGCCGGACGTTTCGCGGCGGTACATTGTGTAGGATGTCAGGTCCGCGAAGACGAGATCGAAGCGGCCAGTGGCGTAGCCAGCGTCGGTTTTTGCCGTAAAGACGGTGTCGTCGGTGCTCGAAACCTGGCCGCGGCGGGTGGCGACAGTAACGCCCGGGATCACTGATCCAATCGACAGGCCATCCCGGACGGTGAGGGCGGCGTACGTCGGATCATCCGTATTGGTGTGCGCATAGCGCAGGACGATCGAATTGCGCCCTGTATCGTCCAGGTCGACCTTGATCCCTGTCCGGAATGAGTTGTCCTCGTAACCCCCAGCCTTATCGTTGCCGGTCACGATATTGCGCAGATAGCCGTCGCCGCGCCGATAAAGCGCGGCAAAGTCTACCGCGACCTTGTCGGAAAGGCCGGTGCTTCCATATACCTGCCCATCGATGGCGTCGAACCGCGCATAGGACAGCTGTCCCATCAGCCGCGAATCCACCGAAGGATCGCGGGTCGTGACGAGGATGGCGCCCGCCGTCGTGTTGCGGCCGAACAGAGTGCCCTGCGGCCCCTTCAAAACCTGGATGCTCGATACGTTGAGCAGGTCGAAGTCGCTGCTAAAGAGGCTGGGCTGGTAATAGCCATCGACATAAATGCCGACTGCGGAACCTGTCGCCCCGCCTGCCACGGAGCTGCCAACGCCGCGGATGGATGGCTGGGCCGCAGCGCTCGAATAGTCCATGCGCAGAGCCGGCACGACCTGCGCCAGATCGCCGACCTTCTGCACGCCCGACTGCTCCATTCTTTTGCTGTCGACTGCCGTGATCGTGATCGGCACGTCCTGCAGCCGCTCGCTGCGCTTCTGGGCGGTAACGATGATCTCGGTGAGCTCATTGGCAGCGGGCGTAGCCGACGGCGTCTCATCGGTTGCCAGCGCATAAGCCGGCGACGCAATCAGTGTGGCCGTGGCCAGCGCGGTAGAGCGCATCAAAACGCATATAGCAGGGCGCGCAGAAGTCATAACATCCCCCCTCAATGTTGGCGATTTCAGTGGCGAGTGGACCCCCGCTCTTGCTACCAATCGGCTTACACCACCATATTTGTATGTCAATATAAGTTACACATTCGTAGGTGTCAATGTAAATATCAAGAAAGTCGGAATGGCACTTCGTTCGATTGCAATCGTGGGTATATCTTTAGATCGCACATGGATGTGAATGACCCAGCCCTCACGCTGAGTTCCGCGTATCAAGGCAAGACTGTCGCGAGCGTCCTCTTTCCGGGCACACCTGTCGCGGTTCAGCGCGGCGATACCTCGCTCGACAATTACGGCTTCGAGTGCCAAGGCAGATGGCGTTTATTTGACTGGCAAGTTCGATCTAGGGTTCGCGAACTTGGCATCGTACTCAATGTGCCAATCGGTACGAGAAACATACGATATCGAAAGTTCTATTGACAAAGTAGTATGCTCCGGAATAGATTGACCTTCAATGGCAGCTGTACAGTGACGGACATACCCCGGAATGACCAGCGACTGCAAATACGTCTTCGCATGTCGTCGATGCCGGACCGAAGGTGCGGCTATACACGCGGTAGACTGCTCTGATGGCCTCCCCTGGCGTCCCGTTTCAATTGCCGCATCACACCCGGTAGAGCTGTGCACTACGACACTATCAAAGGTGGGTCATGGCCTGCCTCATGATCCGATTACCGCTTTGGTGCCTCATCGCCCGATCGGCTGGATTTCAACGATAAGCAAGGAAGGCGTACGGAATCTCGCACCCTCCAGTTTTTTTCAGCTTAATCGCGGCGCAGCCGCCGCTCGTGATGTTCGGTAGCGGGTACCGCAAGGACAGCCAGCGCAATGTTGAAGAGACGGGTGAGTTCGTATGCAGCATCGCAAGCTGGGAATTGCGTGAGAAGGTCAACCAGTCCTCCGCCTCCGTGCCAACTGAGGTGGATGAATTCGAACTCACCGGGCTCGCTGCGCACCTTCACACTGGGTCAAGCCTCCCCGAGTAAAGCGTGTGCATGCCGCGCTCGAAATGCCGTTATCTCGTGTCGGAGTTATGCAGACCGTTGGCTCGATAGGAGGAAGGACATCCAGGGACGTTGGCGTCGCGTCGCGCGTCACCAAATGCCGGCAGCGCTCGAACTTTTGCACAGCAGTCGACAGGAGACTATATTGAAAACGGCATTCGACAGTGTCAGGTGTACGGTTGGTTTCGGGTGCAGCGGCGAAGCGGGGCAAGCAACGCGCTGTCGGGGCACGTCGAGCTCCGTGTCAGAACCGCGAGGGAGCATAGTATGACACAAGTAACGGCTGTCTCGGGACTTGACCTTTTTTCTGATGAGGCGCTGCTCGATCCTTACCCGCTATATGAGCGTCTTCGGACCCAGGCCGCAGTCGTATGGCTGGAACGTTACAATGTTTATGTGCTCTCTCGTTATGCTGACGTCCAACTTGGACTATCGGACTGGCAATCCTTCACGTCGACAAAAGGGGTTGCGCTAAACGATCAAATGAACGAAGCAATGGTCGGTTCGACCCTAACAGCGTCGCCACCCGAGCACACCGCAATGAAAAGAATACTCGCCCAACCGCTCAGTCCGGCAGCGTTAAGGGAGCTCAACACCAGAATCACCGACGAAGCCGACACTTTGGTCGAGCGCTTGGTCTCCCGACGCTCCTTTGATGCCGTCACCGATCTCGCGCAACATCTGCCCTTGTCGATCGTCTCTGATCTCGTCGGATTGCCCGATGAAGGTCGAGACAGCATGCTGCGATGGGCGACCGCGGGATTTAATGCAATGGGGCCAATCAACGACCGTACTCTGAAAGCCTTCAATACAGCCGCAGAGCTGTTCGCGTTCAGTCAGGGACAGTTGGCGCGTAACACACTTAAGCCCGGTGGGTGGGCTGCAAGGCTATTCAATGCGGCTGACCGCGGTGAATTGAGCATTGAACAATGTTCCAAAATGCTCAATGACTATGTCGGTCCCAGCCTTGACACGACAATATCAGCCACCGCCAGCGCGATATGGCTGTTCGCTCGCCACCCTGATCAATGGCAAATTCTGCGGGACAATCCAGCTCTCATACCCGATGCAATCAATGAGGTAGTTCGTTTGGAATCACCCCTTCAGGGCTTCACCCGATTGTTGACCCACGACATCCAAATCGACGGCACGGATCTTCCAGCCGGCGCTCGCGTTCTGCTGCTCTATGGGTCCGCGAACCGCGACGAACGTAAATGGCCCGCGCCTGCTCAGTTCGATATTCGCCGTAAGACAACCGATCATCTCGGTTTCGGACATGGCGTGCATCAATGCGTTGGCGCTAATTTGGCCCGAATGGAAATCCGCGCTCTGTTAGTGGCGCTAATCGCGCGCGTCAAGTCGATCCAGCTGGGAAAAGCGCGGCGCTCGATCAACAACATGATACGGGGGTGGGAATCGATGGAAGTCGCTGTCAGCTGATCGAGAGCCTGCTGGCCGAACGCCAATGCGGACCAGACAAATCTGCCCGCGTTGCCCGAGCGCAAGTGGCTCGGCAACGGAACTATTATAATCATGCGCGCTGATCTGCTTCAGCCGTGTGGGCGGGCGCTGCTCTAAACGCCGATCTATCATCGCCTTGAGACCCGAGCCCGCATCGCTCGGAACAAATTTGCCGACCCGGAGCTACCCGGAGTGTCGCCGAGGTCCGGATTGTTATACGATACATACGTAGATGTCACTTTCACACGCATGAGAGTCTGCAACACCGCCTTGCAGACGTCGCGGGTTGCTCTGAGGGGTAATGCCTGATGCCACAGTTAACGGACCAGGAATTCAGTGCCGAGGATGAAATGCAGATCTTCGCAACTGCTGTCGCCCGTTTCCTGGAGCAGGAAGCGTCACCGTCACGAACGGCCGCGTGGCGCGAAGCGGGCCGCGTCGAGCGCGACTTCTGGCGGAAAGCGGGCGAGATGGGATTTCTCGGCGTGTCGGTTCCGGAGGAATATGGCGGCGGCGGCGGTGATTTTCGTCACGACACGGTGCTGATCGATCAAGTCGCCCGTCGCGAAGTGAGCGGCTTCGCGATCGCCCTGCACAACGGGGTCGTAACCCCTTATGTAGTGGCGCATGGCACCGAGGAGCAGAAGCGCCGTTGGCTGCCGCGCCTTTGCAGCGGCGAACTCATCGCGGCCGTGGCCATGAGCGAGCCCGATGTCGGTTCGGATCTGCAGCGCATGCGCACGGTGGGGCGCCGCGATGGGGATGGCTTTCGAATTAGTGGCGTCAAAACGTTCATCACCAACGGGCAACTGGCCAATCTCGTCGTGGTAGCGGTGAAGACCGATCCAACGCAAGGCGCGAAGGGTATCTCGCTGCTGGTGCTCGAGACGGACGAGGCGGAGGGATTCCAGCGGGGACGTAAGATCGACAAGATCGGCTGCGAGGCGCAAGACACCTCCGAGCTGTTTTTTGATGAGGTATGGGTTCCGCGCGAAAATCTGCTCGGCGGCCGCGAAGGTTGCGGATTCGAACAGCTCATGGCTGAGCTTCCGCGCGAGCGGGTGGTGATCGCCGTGCAGAGCCTGGCAATGCTCGAGGTGGCCGTGGAAGACACGATTGCCTATACGAAGGTAAGACAGGCGTTCGGCCGGCCGGTATTTGAATTTCAAAATACGCAGTTCAAGTTGGCGGAGGCAAAAACAGGCGCGACCATTGCACGGGTGTTTTTGAATCAGTGCATCAAACAAGTTCTCGACGGTTCGCTCTCGGGCGCCCAGGCGGCCATGGCCAAATATTGGATTTCCGAGCTGCAGAACCGAGTGATAGATGAGTGTCTGCAGTTGCACGGTGCCTGCGGTTACACCAATGAATTCAGGATCGGACGTATGTATCGGGACGCGCGTGTCTCGCGCATTTATGGCGGCTCGAACGAGATCATGAGATTACTCATCGCACGCTCGCTTTGAGGACATTTTTGGCCGCACGGCGTGCCACTGCGCGCGGATCCGGTCGCATGACCGGGTCGCTGCGCCTCCGATTCGGTCGCGCGTTTAGCATACGCATTTGATACAAAACTTGACAGATACGAATGGTACGTTAGAATGACCAAAGAAGCGCGCAATCAGGGGCCAGACGCCGGTCAGGTCGGTCGCAGTCTGGCTGTGCATGCGTTGGCAGATTCCTCGAATGCTGGCAACGGGCGGCGGCTCGATCGTGAACTGTGCGTCGATAGCGGGGCTCGTTGGATCGGTCTACCTTGGGGCTTATTCAGCGGCCAAGCGCGGCGTCGTAGGTCTGACGCGAACGGCGGCGCCGGAATACGTTCGCCAGGGGAGTGCGCGTGAACGCTGTCTGCCCGGGTCCGGTCGACAAGCCGAGGGTGCGAAATTCCATGCGGCCCC
>Ga0073928_10009110_pt1 | contig 12192 bp, 10 predicted proteins | sample PaiPotPPA55metaG_FD_76969 | JGI IMG/M metagenome (GOLD analysis project Ga0073928, IMG submission 76969) | Iron sulfur acid spring bacterial and archeal communities from Banff, Canada, to study Microbial Dark Matter (Phase II) - Paint Pots PPA... ...
AACTGCACCTGCACCGAGCCCGCCTTCACGCCCGCGGCCGCGAGGATGTCGCTGAGCTTCGCGCCGGTCCAGCGTGCGTTGCCCATCGCGCCGTTTCCCCACTGCCCGCCCGGAACGCGCGGCTGCAGGCGGCTGCGGCTGTTGCCGGAGCATTGATTCACCGCGGCAACCGAAACCGCCGGGAAGCGACTCACAAGCTCGTCCATCGAAAGCGCCAGCGGCTTTTCCACGTTGCCTTCCATGCGCAGCCGCCATTCCTTCAGGTCCACGGTATTGGAGATGGTCTCGAGGTGCCAGCGCACGTAAAACGCGTCGTTCGGCGTGAACGCGGAAAGAAAGTAGCTGCGCGGCGTTTCGAGCTGCACCGTGCGGTCGGTCAGCAGCACGAGCGGAAGTTTTTGCGGATAAGCGACGAGCGGCCCCACCGAATTCCAGTAGGGATTCGCACCGGGGCCGGTAAAGTCCGGGACGCGCCGCGCGGATTCCTGCGCCAGCGCGTTGCCGCCGCCGGGAACGAAACGGCTGAACGCCAGCGCCGCGCTTCCGCCGCCAAGAATCTCCATCAGGCGCCGGCGCGACAACACTGTTTCCGTGCCGCGGCCGTTGCGCGCTTCGCCGTTCCCTTCCCTCATTCCGCGCCGCTCCCCGTTAACTCGATTCTCGCCCGATGCGGCGCTACTATCCGGCAGCAGCGGGGGGAGTGTCAAGCCCCAGCGAGAAGCGCCCTTTGGTTTCGGCAAGACGTCGACCCCCGGTGCCGCTCGCTCGGGGGATGCCAAGATGTGAATCTCCGGTACACTGTTAGTGCCACTCAGCGACAGTGCGATGATTGACATGGAGTCGGTGCGCGCGTATATTTAAGTGCGGGGTGCGGAGTGGCTTTCACGTGCCCTGGCAAGATAGGAGACAGTCAGTGCATGAAACCATCGATTACGAACAGCTGCTAGCAAGTCTGAAGGAAGAGCAAGAGAACATCGGAAAGCTCATCGTTTGGGTGGAGGGCCGGATGGCCCAACAGGACGGCAGTGTTGAAGCCGTGCTAACGCCGGCTCCAAAGCAGCCTGCCAGTGGGCCGATGCGCTTCCCTCGGCTTGCGGCGGATTCATTCTTCCGCATGAGCGTGCCCCAAGCCATCAAATCCTTGCTCAACATTGCCAAGCGTCCCAGGACCGCAAAGGACATCACCGATGGATTGAAGAAGGGCGGCCTCACCAGCCAAGCCAAGAACCTCTATGGGACGGTCTATCCTACCCTCCTGCGGATGGAGAAAGCCGGAGATGTAGTGCGAGTTTCAAACGGCGAATGGGGTCTTGCTGAGTGGTACCCGGGTGCAAGAAAGACGATCCAAGAGGAAAAAGCGGCAGGCGAAGCCTAGCCATGCCTGATAAGTACAAACAGACGCGCACCCAAAGGAACGCACTGTTGCGCGATCTCCGACATATCTACGAATCGGGGGATGAACGGGAGTTTATGCAGGTCCTGCGGAACCACGGGATAAACGACCAGGACCCGCGCTTTGCCGAGATCGTGAAATTTTTCCGCGACCTGCGGAGCGGGAAGCCTTAACAGCGACGCTGCGAATTTCTTGACGCATAGACCTAGCCTCAGCAACCGGAAGGGTGTTCAGGTGGGCCTCAAGTATCTCAGCTGTCCGTTCGACAGCGACATCTAACTTGGTCTTTCTCTGTGCCATACAATCAAAATTACGCTCCTTGACAAGAAGTGCGCAATAGCTACATTCACGTCGTGTGTTGTATCTTAGCCCCGTGTTTACTACGACCTACGCCGCCTAGCACGTGCAGCGTTTGTCGCCATCTGTTTTTGGTTTTGGCGATGCCTTGACAATACCACCTGGCCGCCGAGAGGAAGCCAAAAGTGTAGGGAATGCATAAGGCAAGTGTAGCAGTGGGAGCTTCTCTCTAACACCAAAACAGATATCAGGAAGGAACCTGAGAGAAAACCAATCTGACACAAAGGGGCCACAAGAATGCGTCATCTGGACCTGGGCTGCCCTTTGCGTGGCCCTTTCGTTCGCCACCGGATGTAACTTTTCGTCTGCTCGCGGATAACTCTTACGACGGAACGCACCTCTTCCCCACCGGGCATCGGGAACTCTTCAAAGCTGTCGGGATCGGTTTGCCCAGCGATAAGGAGACTTTATGGCAACGCGCGCCGCACCCACAATCGGCCCCGCAAATGCGAAGCTCGTCGCGCCCCGCTGGCACACAGCCGTGTTGGTGACGCTGTTCTTGGCCCTGGCGCTGGGCGGGGCGTTCTTCCAACGGCGTGCCCGCGCGAATCCGGGAACGCTGCAGCAGCATCCGCAGGTCGCGCTGTTTTATGTCTCCCTGATCGCGATGGAATGGGGGCTTTTTGTGTATGTATGGAGGGGCGGGCTGCGCCGCACCGGAACCAAGCTCAGCGAAGTAATCGGCGGGCAATGGCGAAACGCCAAGGACGTTCTCGTGGACGCAGCCCTGGCCGCTGCATTATGGGGCGTATGGACGTTCGTCCAGATGGCCTGGGTCCGCTGGCTCGGGCCCGAGCACGCCGCTTCTAACCAGACGTTTCTGCCGCGTCGCGCGCTGGAAATCGTGCTGTGGATCGGCGTCTCCATCAGCGCCGGCATCTGCGAGGAATTCGCGTTTCGCGGCTACTTCCAAAAGCAATTCGAGGCGCTCACGCACCGCGTCTGGGTCGCTTTGATTTTGCAGGCGCTGCTCTTCGGGATTGCCCACGGCTATCAGGGACTCGAAGCGTGCGTGAAGATCGCGGTCTTCGGCCTTCTCTACGGCTTGCTCGCAATCTGGCGCAAAAGCCTGCGCCCGGGCATGATGGCGCATGTGGGGTCGGACATTCTCAGCGGCATTTTCGGAATTTGATTTGCCATGCGCAAAAAGATCTCTATCGGTGTAACTTTCCCGGCGCCGATGGATAACTCTTCTGTGATGGAACAATGACCGGCTTCGGCGAGCTCTACGAGAAGTATGCGCCGGACGTGTACCACTTCGCGCTCTATCTTTCAGGCGAGCGCGGCGAAGCACAGGACATCACCTCGGAGACGTTTGTGCGCGTGTGGGCTTCGCCCGAACCGGTCCGCGCGGCCACGGTGAAGGGCTACCTCTTCACGATTGCGCGCAATCTGTTCCTGCAAGGGCTGCGCAAGAAATCGCGGCACGTACCGCTCGACGAGGATTTGCGCGACCCGCAGGCCAGCCCGTATGCGCAAGCCGAACAGAAAGCGGAGCTGCAGGCCGTGCTCGCCGGGCTGCAGAAGCTGCCGGAAATCGACCGCGCCGCCGTGCTCATGCGGGCGTTTGACGAAATGCCTTACGAAGAAATCGCACGGGCGCTGGGAATTTCGCTGGCCTCCGCGAAAGTGAAGATCCACCGTGCGCGGCTCGCGCTGGCGGACATTCGCAACCCCGAACGTCTAGGGGCGGATTCGAACGATGGAAAGGAGACATCATGAACGTCACACGGGAAGTGATTCTGGATCTGCTGCCGGTGTATCTTGCGGGCGAAGCGAGTCCGGCCACGCGCACGCTGGTGGAAGAATACATGAAGCAGGATCCGGAGCTGGCGCGGCGTATGCGCCTTCAATGGGCGGAGAACTTCGCCAAGGTCGCGCCCTCCTCGCTCCCTCCCGACCTCGAGCTGCGGTCCCTCAGCCGCACGCGAAGCCTGCTCGCCTGGCTGCGCTGGCTCTGTGGCTTCGGCATATTCTTCGCCGCCATGTCGCTCAGTAGCGAATTTTCGTTTGAGGGTGGGCGCCTGAAGGAATTCCATTTCCTGCTGCACGATTATCCACTGGAGTTCGGGACCTGCATCGTGCTCGGCGTCGCCTGCTGGACCGCTTACTTCGCCATCCGGCGCCGTCTGCGCACAAGCTGACGCGCGTAGGGTTTGTGCGCGCTCCGGGGCACTCTGCCGGCGTGCCCCGGCACTTCCTCAAATATCGGCGACGCTAGTTGACCGTAAAGCTTGTCTTGCTGGTGGCGGAGCCGCCGTCGGTCGTGACCGCGATCTTCCCTGTCTTCGCACCAGTGGGCACATTGGCGGTTATCTCGCCATCGTTGTTCACCATCACGATCGTCGCGGCCACTCCGCCAAAGGTTACCTTCGTGGTCTGCGTCAGCCCGGTGCCCATAATCATCACAGGCGTCCCTACTGGCCCGCTGGGCGGCGAAAAGGTTGTGACCGTCGGCAGAACTTTGAAGGTCTGCGTGCTGGTGAGCGTCGTGGCGCCGGTTGTGACGGTCACCGATCCGGTGAGCGCCCCGGCGGGAACGGTCGCCAGGATATACGTCGAACCGGTCACCGTGAGTTTCGTAGCTGCCACGCCGCCAAACTTGACCACCGACGAAGTCTTGCTGAAGCCCTGGCCCAGCATGCCGATCTTTACGCCTTCTTTTCCGCTCGTCGTCACCAGCGAGACAAAGGGAGAAAGGCCCACATTCAGGCTGAAGAACACGCCCTCGCCATTGGCGCCGCCGTTGGGCGTGAGCCCATAGAGGAGTCCATCGGTTCGTTCGGTGAGAAACGTGACCGAGTTGCACCCGTGCATGTTGTCAAAGTTGTGAAGCACGGTGAACACGCCGCCGGTGGTGACTTCGAAGATCGTGCCGCAGCCGGAGCCGCCATTGGTGGTTAAACCGTAGAAGTTCCCGTCGGTGCCCAGGGTGAGGCCCAGCACATTGGAACCATCGGTCGTGCCGTTCAAATTGTGCAGGACGTTGAAGCCGCCGGAAGATGTGAGCTGATAGATCACGCCGGCGCTGCCGGTCCCTCCGAGGGAAGCCACACCATAGAACTTGCCGTCGCGGCCTTGCACCATGCCGGGAGCCGCGTCGGACCCATCGGTGCCGTCGAAGTTGTGCAAGACGGTGAGTTTTCCCGCGGTGGTCATCTTGTACGCGGTGCCCTGACTGTTGAGCCCTCCGAGGTTCATTCCGCCGTAGAGAAGGCTGTCGCTTCCCTGCGTCAACTGGCCGCCCTGGTACCCTTCGGCGGCAGTCAGGGTGTGCAGCATCTTGAAAACACCGCCCGCCGTGACGCTGTAGATGGTGGCGCCTGGAGAGGAGACGTCCGTTGTCCCATAAAATTTCCCGTCCACGCCCAGGACGAGGGCATTGGTCGGAGGGCCTTCCCCGGTGTTGACGAAGTTGTGCAGAACCTTCAGCACGCCCTTTGGCGTCACCTTGAAGGCGGTTCCATCGCCGCCGGTTCCGCCCTGCTGCGTGTCGCCGTAGAAATTGCCGTCGTGGCCGGCGGTCAAGCCACCGAGCGGGTTAAAGCCGGACGTGGAGGTGAAACTGAAGACGATGGTCGGCGTGCCCGTCGGCGTGATCTTGAAAACGGTGCCTGCACCGGAAGTTCCGCCGGAAATGGACTCGGTATACAGATTGCCGTCCTGTCCCTGGGCCAGCTTGTTGCTGCTGAAGTTGAAAGGGTCGCCCGCGCCGGAATTGAAGTCGTGCAGATCGGTGTAGGTCTGGGCCTGCGCCGGGATGGCTGCCCCGGCCACGCCCAGCGCCAGCAGAACGGCGGCGCATACGGCATTGCGGAAGCAGGTGCGTTGCGAAATGTTCACGGTGGATCTCCCTTGAATCGGCGATTTATCTGTGGCGTCCCAAAAAGTGCCGCGAGTGTACACAACTGCTTACTTATTCTCCAAATGATATTTCGGAGCCTTAAGGCGGTTTGCGCGCAGCCTCTTCGTCAGTTTTACGCCGCGCGCTCTTTGTCAGCGGGGAGGAGCTTTTCGGGCCAGCGGCGCCGCCTCGGCTCCCCCAAATAGCCTGCCCAGGCTGGCAGGTCGATGCACTCAGCGTGTCGCTGGCCCCCGAGGCATCATCGTGGGACGGCATCGCGGGCGCAACCGACACTTAGGGACATATCGGGACACGAAGGGATATGGGCCCTCGACTTATAAATGGCGGACCGCTGCGCTGCCGGAACCGTGCACCTACGGCCCCGCCGGCGCCGGCACGGCGACTGATCCCCCAGGCTCGACTGACTGATCCCCCGAGCGCCACTCACCGTGGCCTCGGGCGGCCCCTTCTCGACCTGGGGGCCCCGTTGTTGAGCGCGCGGCCTGCTTGCCAAGCGCCGCAGTGACTTCCTTTGCGACGCGATTCGCAGCCTTGAGCGCGGTGGTGTATTCGGTGATGTAGCCTTCGCTGTCCGAATGCCCGAAAAAAATGTTGCCCATGGGCTTGCGAACCTCGGGCGCGACGCGCGTCGTAAATCCCGGCGCGGAGATCACCATGGCGTGGCCGCGCCGGTAGATGCGCACCTCCTCGGCGTGGGCCTTGCAGCCGGGGAACCATTCTTCGAGTTGGTCGAGCACCTTGTGCCCCAACCCGAGAACGTAATCGTCGCTGAGGATGCGCGGGCGCTCGCGTTCTGGACGCGGAACATAGCAGGTCAGTACGTTGGTGCGGTTCTGCTCCTTGTTGTCGCGGTTGATCACCCAGTCGGCCACGTTGAAATCCACGATCGGGCACGGCGCGGGAATATCGGTGTCGTACGAGCCGTTGTAGATCACGCGGTTAAAGCACACATTGACGACGACATAAGGGATATACCGCAGCGCGTCCATGGCGTTCAGATGGGCGTCGTCCAGGCCCGCCACAAGCCGCTTGGCGATGAATTTCGGGCAGGCCACCACCACCGTTTTCCCTGTCACCGTCTGGATTGTTCCGTTTTCAGAAAAACTTACGTTTACCTTGCCCGAAGCGGTTGGCAGGATCTGCAGCACCGTGGCGCCGCGGCGCAGCCGCTCGGCCGGCGAGCTTTTCTTCAGCGTCTCCTCGAGCGCCAGCGAGATGCGGCCGAGGCCGCCGGGCCATGTGTAGCGGTTGGGCTCATCGCCGCCTTCCCATTCCACCGCCTGCGCGCCGATTAACGCGGAGGTGTTGTGCGTGTCGCCGCCCCAGTTGTTGGGGCCGTAGTTGTCGAACCAGGCTTTCACCTCGGGGCCGTAGGGCTGGAGCAGCTCGGCGAAGGTCATGTTGTCGAGCTTTGCGGCGTCGCGCTCCACGTTCACCGCCTGCATATCCTTCTGCAGCGCGGCAAACTGTTTCTTCACGGCGTCCGGGTAGGGCGATTTCCAGAGGCCGCCGTTCCAGAACTCGGGCACGACCTGCCCTTGGATGATGGAGGCGTCCACGCTCTTGATGCGGTGGATCTCCATGCCGATTTCGCGGCACAGCGCTTCGACTTCGGGATTGCCCTGGTAAGCGGCGCCGGTGGAATACCACTGGTCGCGCCACTGCTCGCTGATGGCGTTGCCGCCAAGGCGCGGCTCTTTTTCGAGCAGCAGAAAACCCTTGTCGCGCAGGCGGTAGGCGGAGATAAGCCCGCTGGGGCCGCCGCCGACGATGACGACTTCATGTTCCGCCGCGGGCGGCGGAAACTTGAAGGCAAAGCCGTCGCGCACCTGATGGCACAGCGCGCTCTCTTCGCTGCCAAGCTTTTCCGCGACGGGCGCGGCCGTGGCGGCTTGGGCAGCATCGGCGGCTGCGCTTAGGGGAAAGGGGCACGCGGCAGCCACCGCCCCGCCGATGAGGAACTTGATTGCGTCGCGCCGCGACGGATTTTCCGGCCGGTTCATTGCGCGCCTCCTGAGGTCATCCGAACATATTGGCCACAATGTCAAAAACACGCCGGCCAAAGACAACGCCTGCCAACAATACGCCCACCGAGACAAGCGCGCTAATCCTGACGGACAATGCAAAGTAAAGGACGCATCCCACAAACGTGATCAGCGCCGTTAGGGCTGCGACAAGGACGTCTACCTGCCGACTGAAACTCATTTCGGTAAGTCTAATACCAGAAAAGAAGAAGGGAAAGGTGCATGGGCCGAAAAAAACCGCACCCTTGCACGAATCACAAGGGTGCGGCACCCGAATAACCCCGAAAAGCAGATCCCTCGCTCTGCTCGGGATGACAACGAAAAGCGATCGCGAAGGCCAAGAATTACAGCGAAAGCGAAAAATTACATCTGCATGTCGTACACAAGCACGTCGTGGACTTCCTTGCCGTCCGCGTTCATGCCCGTGTAGGTGACGGTGCGGGTCATTTTCTCCGGGTCAATAACGACGTGCACCGTCACCATCAGCTTGCCGCCCTTCTTGAGCTTCGCGACGAGGTGCGTAGAGTTTATCTGCTTGACGGAGATGGAGTCGGCGTAGGAGACGCCGGTGAGGGGAGCGTCCGCGATGCCGTCAACCTTGACCGTGAATGCTCCGTGGATAGCGTTTCCCGCAGCGTCCACGCTGTCGGCCGAATAAGTCTCGATGCCGTTCTCGATCTTGATGGTCACGGTGCTGCTTTTGAGAGCGGGGCCGGGGCTGAATTTGGACTTCGCCAGGTTGAGCTTCCAGGTTCCGTTGCTGGGGTCGTCGGCGGCGCGCGCCGGCGATGCCGCGGCGATTCCGGCGAGCAAAAGCAGGGCTGCGAGCGACGCGATCACTGTATTTCGCATCTGTTTCCTCCAATAGTTTTGAAGAATTGCTGAAGTTTTAATCTGGATTTCCGGCATGGACTTCAGACGCGTGCATTCTATGCCGCTTCCCTTCCCGGCACAAGGAATATGGCCTTGCAGTTCCCGAACGGAAGCTTCCGGCAACGACTGCATTATATTAAGCTGTGGAGATTATGATGAAACCTTTGCTCCTTTCTCTCTGCGTTGCTGCTCTCAGTGTCGTGTTTGCGTTTGGCGCTCTGCGCGCGCAGCAGACCGGCTGGCAGCCATCGCCGGGACATACGCAGGTGCCGATATGGCCGGGGGCGGCGCCGGATGCGCAGCCTGCCGCGGGGCCCGAGGTCGCCAAGACGACGGGCAAGGAGTTCCTGATCGCCGGGAAGCCGGTGATAGGCGTGAGCAACGTGTCGCGGCCTACGCTGACGGTCTATTCGCCAAGCGGAAAGAATACGGGCGCCGCGGTGGTCGTCTTTCCCGGTGGGGGGTACACGGACTTGGCGATCGATCTGGAAGGCACCGAGGTTTGCGACTGGCTGACGCCCAAGGGAATCACGTGCGTCCTTTTGAAATATCGCGTGCCCGATTCAGGGCCGGCGTGGCATGACGACTGCAAATGCAACATCCATCCGAAGGCGCCGACGGCGCTCGAAGATGCGCAGAGGACGGTGGGACTAGTCCGTTTTCACGCGGCCGAGTGGCACGTCGATCCGCACAAGATCGGCGTGCTGGGGTTTTCAGCCGGCGGACACATGGTGGCGAATATCAGCACGCATTTCGATAGGCGGGCGTATGCGCTCGTGGATGCGGCGGACAAAGTGAGCTGCCGTCCGGATTTTGCCGTGGCGATTTATCCGGGCCACATGCTGCAAGACACGACGAAAGAATTTGAATTGAATCCGGGAATTCCTGTCACCCGACACACGCCGCCTACGTTTTTGCTGCAGGCGGAGGATGACTACGTAGACGGTGTAAAGCAATCGTTGGTTTATTACATTGCGCTGAAGAAGGCTGGGGTTCCCGTGGAGATGCATTTATACGCGCAAGGCGGGCATGCGTTTGGACTGCGGCGCACGGAGTTTCCGATAACGGGATGGCCTTCGCTGGTGGAAACGTGGCTGGGATCGATCGGAATGATTCCGAAGTGATTCGCATTTCAGGCGTGAGCGGGTTTCCCTTCTTCAAGAGCCGGCGCAGCAAGAAAAGTCCGCAGCTGCGGCGAGATTCCATGCACGCGAGGAGCAACCCAGGGCGGGAAAGCCGGTTCAAAGCGTCAGGACCTGAAACAGACCACTGTGCCGATACTAACCGCGTACGTTCTTTTGTTGGTGAGCCAGCTTGCTGTTCCACAAGACTCTTCCCTTCTCCGTTCCCTTTATGGTGAACCGGAATTTGAGCGATTTGTGGTGCGGCCCGGCATCGGATTGACGCTGGAGAGCGGCGCTGACGGTTTCGCCTGGTCCGATGGCCTGGCCTGCAAAATGAGTATCAAACCGCTCGGGTCGCCATTCGTTTTGCGATCAAGGCTCCTGCCCCCTGCGATGTCCCCGGACGAGAGCGCTGCAAATCCCCTCCCGGGGAGGCAGATGATGTCTCAAGAAACAGTCCTTAAAATCCTAGATGAGGTTCTGGGGCCACCTCTCATGCGTAACCAGGCTTGGTGCTCGACCTGGGACTCCAGACCTTCATATGTAGCCGTATCAATCGCCTTCGTCACGGGTGGGTGCCCGGCGCAAGTGTGGAGTGTTGAGGTCAAATTCCAGCCGGGCCACTGCCTAAATGCTTCCCAAAAATCGTCTGAACTCCGTTCCCGCTATGGTCGGCCGGACGCGGATAATTTTCGGGTTCGTCCCGGGATCGGGCTGCTCGTCGAGTACGGTTCCGACGGCGAAGCCTGCGAAATGCAAATAGACCCGGGCGCAACACCGCTGTCCTTTAAGACAGCCAAGGAGATCCTGGACGAGGCCATACCACCAACCACGCGGGGGATTTCGGTTAATGGGGGTGATACTCGGGCTGGATGTGGCGCGTTCGGGTTTGAAGAATACGAGAGCGTGACGTTTTCATATTCCGGCAGTGTTTGTCCCGAACACGTGGACAGTGCCGGTGCGACCTTCAAACGCGCAGCCTGCCAGAATCTGCCGCAGTAAACAGCCCGGCCAGGAAACTTCATGGCGCGGAAGGCACGCGCGGAGCAACCCAGGGCGGCAAAGCCGGTTCAAAGCGTCAGGACCTGGAACGGACCACTGTGCCGATACTAGCCGCGTGCGTGCTCTTCTTGGCGAGCCAGCTCGCCGTTCCACAAGACTCTTCCCTCCTCCGTTCCCTCTCAAGAGCTCCCGTCATGCATACCCAAGCTTCGTGCCTATCGTTTGAATCGGGATTTTATAACCATGCGTCTGTCAGTCTCGCAATCACCTGCGTGAAGCCCGACCAAATCCTAGGCGTGGACGTGACGTTCGCTCCTCCCTACTGTTCCACTGGCTTGCAGAAGTTGGCCGAACTTCGCTCTCGCTACGGCTCGCCGGACGCGGAACGATTTCTGGCGCGCCCCGGAATCAGGTTGGCTGTTGAGTATGGCTCCGACGGCCTGGCCTGTCAGATGGAAATCGAACCGGGCGCAACAACCCTGCTCTTTAAGACAGCGGAAGAGATCCTGGATGAGGCTGTACCGTCGAGCACGAGGGGAAAGTTGATTCATGAGATGAATACTCAAGCTGGATGGGGCGTTATTCGGACGCTAGAATACGAAAATGTGACAATCGGACTTTCTGGCACCGCGTGTCCTTCGCTTCTTCCAAACGATTGTCGTGAACAGGTGCAACATGCCGGCGCTACCTTTAAACGCGCAGCCTGCCAGAATCTGCCGCAATGAACAGCCCGGCCAAGAAGCTCCGAGGCGCGGAAAAAGAATGGGGCCCCCAGGTCGACGGTGAGTCGAGCCTGGGGGAACAGCCGGCGGGAACTTTTCACTTTGCAGGCTGAAATCAACGGAGCCCGGGGTAAACTATGCGGCTTGAAAGGGAGAGGTAAATGACGAGCACAGGGCAATCGTCGTACAAGGTTTCGAAGCTGCTTTCGGCAGCGGCGCTGGCGGGCGTGCTGCTGGCCGCGCTGGTTTTCCAGGCGGCTTGCAGCGGGAGCGGCAGCGGCAACACCGGCACGGCCCCGGGGAATTACACCTTCAGCGTGCTCTACGCTTTTACGGGCGCCGCGGACGGCGGCGGGCCCTTCGCCGGCGTCGTGCAGGACATCGCCGGCAATCTCTTCAGCACCACGCGCAACGGCGGCAATCCCTCCTGCGTCAACAACGCGGGCTGCGGCGTGGTTTTCGAGCTCAATAATGCCGGAGAGGCGGTGCTCTACAGCTTCGTATTCCCGAACGGCGCTAATTCTGTCGCCGGGCTGGTGCAGGACTCGACGGGCAACTTCTACGGCACCACGGAGCTCGGCGGCACCGGCGCGGGCGTGGTCTTCAAGCTCGATACGCTCGGCAACGAAACCGTGCTCTACACCTTCACGGGCGGAGCGGACGGCGGAAGCCCCCAGGCGGGCCTGGTGCTCGATTCGATGGGCAATCTTTACGGCACCACTCGCGGCGGCGGCAATCCCGGATGCAGCATCGGCTGCGGCGTAATTTTCAAGGTCGCCAGCGGCGGCGGAGAAACCGTGCTCTATAGCTTCACGGGCGGAGCGGACGGCGG
>Ga0073928_10009111_pt1 | contig 12192 bp, 9 predicted proteins | sample PaiPotPPA55metaG_FD_76969 | JGI IMG/M metagenome (GOLD analysis project Ga0073928, IMG submission 76969) | Iron sulfur acid spring bacterial and archeal communities from Banff, Canada, to study Microbial Dark Matter (Phase II) - Paint Pots PPA... ...
CTGGCTTGACGGCAAAGTGGAAAATTTCAAATCGGCGGCAGCGGGCCAAATTCTGACAATCGAAGAAGGCAAAGGGATAGTACGTACGCAGCTTTACACTTTCGCAACAAAATGAGCTCGAATACTTATCTCTTGATTTATTCAAAGCATTTGCCGGTTGCGGTGGAATCTGCGAGACGCTCGCGCCAACGGTTCGCGCTTGATCATCTGGCGAAGTCACCGATTAAGACCGGAGACCTCAGTCACTGGGAAGTACAATTCAGCGCTAGCGGGAAGCAGACGATGGGGTTGGTCAGAACGCGGCAGTGGGCGCGAATTGCTCTCTGCGCCTGGGTTGTGCAGGCATTCGGCACGATTCTATTGGCGCAAATGCCCGCGGCGTGTAAAGGCCCAACGGAGTTGGAGAAGGTACTTGCAACCCATCCGTCGGCGGGGGCCTATGACGCGCTCGGCGCCTACTTTGGCCAGCGGCAGCAGTTGTCGTGCGCGATCGCCGCTTTTGAAGCGGCAGTGCACCAAGACCCGAATTCATGGGAGGCGCGCTTTAATCTTTCTTTGGCGCTTCTGCAAAAGCACGACGTTGGGCGGGCCGCTCGTGAATTAAAAGTCGCGGTGCGGATTAAACCTGATGATCCTTTGGGATACATCGCACTAGGACGGGCGCTAGGCGAGTTGGGGCAAAATGAAGCCGCAATCGAAGAATTCAAGATTGCTCTCAAATCTGACGCAAAGTCTGTGCCGGCCCTAGATGGGTTAACGAAAGCGTTAATTGCTCAGAAGCGATACTCGGCCGCGATTGCGTACTTGAAAGACGCGTCTGTCGATCCTGTGCTTCAGGATGACCTCGCGGTGGCTTACTCGAGCAGCGGCGATGTGGCGGAAGCTGTCAAGCTGCTGGCGCAGTTAGTTCAGCAAAACCCTTCATCAGCGGAGCGGCACGCTAGGTTGGGCCTTGCCTACACGCAGGAATCTCAGTTCCGACAGGCTGCAGCCGAATTTCAAGAAGCGTTGCGGCTGGATCCAAGCAATGACGCCACGAGGTTTTCGTATGTGAAAGCGTTGATTGTCATCGCTGAGTTCCAAACGGCATTGCCCGAAATCCGGAACTACTTCCAGCGCAAGCCGCACGACTTTGACGCGCTTTACTTGATGGGCGTGGTTGACCGCGGGCTTGGAGACTATGCGACTGCTGAACCTTTGCTCAAACAGGCCGTGGTGCTCAATCCTAATCATTACGACAGCCGGTACAACCTGGGCTTTGTTCTTGCCAAGCTGGGCAGGCCGCAAGAAGCACTGGTGCAGCTGGAAAAGGCAGTCCAGCTGAATCCTGCATCGAGCGGGGCGCGATTTCAGTTGGCGGCGGTGCTAGGAAGTCTTGGCCAAGAGCAGAGAGCCCAAAAAGAGCTCGAAGACTTTCAAGAGCAGAAACAACAGAGCGTGAAAGAGAACGTAACTGGCACGAAGGTCAACCAGGCCAACGAATATTTTCAGGCAGGCGAGTACCAACGCGCGGTCGACATTTATCGCGAAGTGCTCGCGCAGGACCCTGGGAATGCGCGCACATACTACGATTTGGCCTTGGCCCTCGATCGTCTGGGCGAGATTGCGGAGGAGCACGAGGCTCTACAAAAAGCCATTAGCCTTGACTCCACTATCGCTCGCGCGCATAACCAGCTCGGCCTTATTAGCCTTCAGGCTGGGGATGAGGCCGAAGCAGAGAAAGAACTGAAAGCAGCGATTGCTCTGGACCCGGGTTATGCAGAGGCGCAAAACAATCTCGGTGTGCTATACGGGCAGCAAGGAAAAAACAAAGAAGCAGAAAAACTTTTCCGTCAGGCGACAGAAAACAATCCGCAATACGCGCAGGCATTCGTTAATCTCGGACTGATCTTTGCAGGTGACTCCCGTTTTGCTGAGGCTGAGGAAGCACTACGTAGTGCGCTCAAGATCAGTGCGGATAATTCTCAGGCGATGACTGCGCTTGCGATGGTACTCACGCGCATGACGCGGACGGAAGAGGGCATTCGCTATTTCCAGAAGGTCATCGAACTGGAACCCAAGTCCTCAGGTGCACACTTGAATCTGGGAATTGCATACGCGGACGAGTTCAACCTGGAAGGCGCCTTGGTGGAGTTTTCTGAAGGTGTGAAACTAGATCCCAATTCTCCCCCTGCGCACTACAACAAAGGGAGAGTTCTGCTCGATTTGCGGCGCGATCAGGATGCAAAGCCGGAACTTGAGACCGCGGTGCGCCTCGATCCTCAGTATGCGAAACCGTGGTATCTGCTTGGACTTATCGAAAAATCAGCCGGGCATCCCACGGCGGCAGTTCAGGCACTTCGAAAGTCGGCAGAACTCGATCCAGGGAATCCGGACACTCTTTTCGCGCTTGGTCAAGAGCTTCTGCATGCCGGAGATCGGGCCGGCGCAATCGCGCAATGGCGGAAAGTGATTGAGATCAATCCTGAGCACGCAGAAGCGCTTTACAACCTCTCGCGCCAACTGGCGCCATCTGATCCTGATGAGTCCAAGCGCTTGCAATCCAGCTTTGAGGCCCTTCAGACACGAGAACAAATCATGGATCGGGCCCAGACTTTGGGGAACTTCGCGTTGGCGTCGGCCGCCGCGCACGATTGGCCGGAAGCTATCTCACAATTGAAGGAAGGGATCCAGATCTGCGGCAACTGCACCGCGCTGGGCGAATTGCACAAAGACCTTGGGCTCATCTACCTCCATTCAGGCGACACAAAAGATGGACTCCGGGAACTGCTCGAAGCAAAGAAGCTTACGCCCGCCGACCCGGACATAGATAAGGCCATTCGCATCGCGCAGACTACCCAAAGGTGAAGTGTTGTAGAGTGTTCAGCCATGTTGCGATGGTTCTGGTTGGCCGCGAAATTGAATGTTGAGCTCTATTTATATCGCCGAACCGTTCTTCACAAAGCATAATTGTCGAATTGCGATTTTTCACAATATGACTTTCGTTGTCACGATATGACTGCCATTCGAGCAGTAAACGAGAACCGGTTCTCGCGTGTGCTGTTCCTGCTCGCGCTTTCCGTCTTCATTAATTATCTGGACCGCGGCAACCTCTCGATTGCGGCGCCGCTACTCAAGAATGAGTTCCAACTTTCGGCGACGCAGCTCGGAGTTCTGCTGTCATCTTTCTTTTGGACGTACTCATTTTTCCTGCCGGTTTCCGGCTCGCTGGTTGATCGCTTCGATGTGAAATGGGTGCTTGCCGGCGGTTTTCTTCTGTGGTCCGCAGCAACCGCGGCTACCGGAATGGTGCATGCATTCGGCACGCTGATCCTCGCGCGAATGGCGTTGGGCGCGGGTGAATCGGTTTCTTATCCAGCATGCTCAACCATCTTGTCCCGGTATCTCCCCGAGCACAAACGTGGCTTCGCCAATGCAAGCATTGTTTCCGGCATGGCTCTGGGCCCGGCGTTTGGCACACTCGCTGGCGGAATTCTGATGAGCCGATTTGGCTGGCGTCCGGTTTTTCTCGTGGTGGGCGTGATGAGCCTGTTATGGCTGGTGCCTTGGATTCGCTGGATGCCAAGAGCCCATACGGATTCTGTCTCGCATCCGGGACTTTCCGCGCCCGGAATTCTGCAGATCCTAGGGCAACGGTCAGCTTGGGGAACATGTGTAGGTCTTTTCTGCGTGAACTACTTGTTGTACTTTCTGCTGACCTGGCTACCGTTCTACCTTGTGCACGAACGTCATTTTTCTCTGGCCGCGATGGCGAAGATCGCTGGCTTGGCTTATTTCCTGATGGCCGTCTCCTCCACATCCTCGGGATGGGCATCCGATCGCTTCATTGCCTCAGGAAAAACTCCAACCCTGGTTCGCAAGACGTTTATGGCCGCGGGACAGGTAGGGGCTGGGATTTCACTTGCTATCTGCGTCGTCAGCGGGCCAGCGCTCTCGGTAGTATGTCTGCTGTTCGCGACTGTGTCGTGGGGAGTCAGCGCTTCCAATACTTGGGCAATCACTCAAACGCTTGCGGGACCTCAAGCGTCTGGCAAATGGACAGGGCTGCAAAACTTTTTAGGAAATTTGGCTGGAGTGGTCGCGCCGGCGCTGACGGGTCTGGTCGTAGACCGTACGGGAAAGTTCTTTTGGGCTTTCATCATCACTGCGGTCATCGCTTCGCTGGGCTCGCTGTCTTGGATATTTATCGTTGGCGCTCTTCAACAGGTGGATTGGTCGATTCGCCAGCCGCGGCTTGCGTAGATTTGCGCTGATCTATGAACTGTTGCAAACTCGGTTGGTTCGGAGCAGACCTTGCATATTGCGGTAAAACGAGTGGAGTTCGCAGTCTGAGTGGCGTATATCCGTACGTCGTCGCACTACTGAATTCTTGGAGAGTAAATATGAATACACGTCCCGTACACTGTGCTTTTCGCCGTACGATGATCTCGATCGCAGTACACCGCATCGGTCTCTTGCTCTTGATCGTAACTGTCACGGCTTTCATGGCATTTGCTCAGGACATTCAGAAGCTCGACCGCGGACTCGATCAAATAGTCGGCCCTGACGCCAAGCTGGAGCGCGTCGCTACCGGCTTCAACAAGTGGACTGAAGGTCCAGTTTGGACGCGCGAAGGAACTCTTTTGTTTGCCGAGATTCCGGCGAACAACATTGATCAGTGGATCCCAGGCAAGGGCGCGAGCGTCTTCATGCATCCCAGCGGATATACAGGTACAGAGCCCTTCAAAGGGCCGGAGCCAGGTTCAAATGGAATGATCCTGGATCCTGACGGGCGAGTGAGTGTGGCGGGACATGCCAGACGCAACGTATGGCGCATGGAGTCCCTCAACCCGAAAACACAAATCACGATTCTGGCTGACTCTTATCAAGGCAAGAAGCTCAATAGCCCGAATGATCTGGTTTACAAATCCGATGGCTCGCTGTACTTCACTGATCCTCCTTACGGTCTGCCCACCCAGGAGGACAACGATCCGCAGAAAGAGTTGCAGGTTAACGGTGTCTATCGCATTCCTGGGGCGTGGCAGCAGAAGCCCGGCTCGGAACCGGCTCGGGACCAACTTCAGCTGGTAATTAAGGATCTGCCGCGCCCGAATGGCATCTGTTTTTCGCCGGACGAGAAGTACTTATACATTGCGGATTCCGGCAAGAAAATCTGGATGCGCTATCGTGTGCAGCCTGACGGATCGGTTACTGATGGCGCATTGTTCCTCGACGCCTCCCACGAAAGTGCGCCGGGGGTGCCAGACGGCATCCGAGTAGACAAAGAAGGAAATCTTTATGGCGCCGGTCCCGGCGGGGTCTGGATTATTTCTCCGGAAGGGAAACACCTCGGAACAATCAAGGTCCCAGAGCGCGTGAGCAATGTAGCTTGGGGCGACAAAGATGGCAAGACGCTCTATATTACGGCCAGCACCAGCGTGTACCGGATCAAGTTGGAAGTTCCGGGAATAAGGAACTGATTCGATTTCGCGCGAGGCTCACGGTCGTCTGAGCCAGAAGTACAATACGGTTCGCATGAAAATCTGGGCGTTGATGTTGCTTGGTTTCATCGTTCTCCTCGCAGCCGGGGAGGCCACTCCCCAAACCAAGCCGGAAGAGGTTGTCTTCACAAGCGACGGACGGCAATTGCACGGGTTTTGCTTACAACTCGAAGGTCTGCATCCAGAATTACTCCAAATAAACCGTAGCCTCCAAGCGCTAACCGAAACAATTCCGCATTTTCCGTAGGACTTGCACTCTTGATCTCGCCGTTACCAAGCATGATGCGAAGCGATTTCACCGTGGACGCCACGGGACCTGGGCTGTGCGCGATCCCGTGCGCGTTGACGCTTAACGCCCCGCCGATGGGGAAAATGTTGATTGATTGCATGGCTTGCACCGCCAGCCCTTGCTGATCCAAAACGCGTTGAACCTCTGCCCTGCTTATTAGTTATTCGCCTGCGCTCTTCATCCTTGGGGCTTCGAACTCGTCTCCTTTTTGCCATCCGATGAGGTTCGGTTGGGTTGCGGCTTCCCATCCTAAGGCGAATCCGAAACGCGCCATTGCTGCGTCGCCGGTGAAGTCCATGTCAGCGTGATATTCGTCGCTGGGCTGATGATAGTGTTTCGTCGTATATTCATCGGCCTGCTGCTCACCCCACGCCGCGTCATGGCCTTTGTATTTCATCCCTTCATTGATGGAGAACGATGGAATTCCGACGCGCGCGAGACTGAAGTGATCGGAACGATAATAGTGCCCGGCTTCAGGACGCGCATCGGGGCGGATCGCGAGGCGGAATTCTTTCGCGGTGGCCTCTACCACGGGATAGAAATTTGTGCGCTCTGAACCGGAGACCTCTACTTCTTCCGGCGAGCCGAGCGGAGGAATATCGTCGTAATTCAAATCAAGGGTTATTTTCGCTGCGGGAATCGGCAGGTGTTTCCCCAAGTATTCCGACCCTAATAGTCCTTGTTCTTCTGCTGTAACCGAGGCAAACAGCACGGATCGTCGCGGCCTCTCGGGGGCCTGAGCAAAAACTCGCGCCAGTTCCAGCAGGATGCCGCAACCGGTCGCGTTGTCGTCCGCGCCGTTATAGATGTTGTCCCCAGGCATATCAGGGCGAATGCCGAGGTGATCGTAGTGCGCGGTGTACATCACTGCTTCCTGCTTGAGTTTCGGATCAGCGCCGGGGAGCATGCCGAGGACGTTGTTCGATTCGAAATTGCGAAGCTTGCTCACCATGTGGGCTTTTAAGTTGACGGACAATGGCGCGGGGCGAAAGTCGCGTGACTGAGCCTCGGCCATCAGGCGGTCCAGATCCTGGCCACCCATCGCGGCCAGTTTCCGGGCGGCCTCGAGTTGCACCCATGAAGCGACTTTTAGTTGGGGCCTGCCGTCCAGTTTCAGAAAAGATTTCTCACCTGAATTGGAGTTACGCACGACCTCCCACGGATAGCTCGCCATGTCGGTTTTGTGTATCAGGATCGCGCCCACTGCGCCTTTGCGTGCGGCCTCTTCATATTTGTAGGTCCAGCGGCCGTAATAGGTGAGTGCCTTGCCTTTAAAAAACTTTGGATCGTCCGAGCTCGGCTCGTTCACCAACATGAGCAACACTTTGCCCTTCACGTCGACGCCCTTGTAATCGTCCCAGTTGTATTCGGGAGCTTCAATTCCGTATCCAACGTAAACGATCTCCGCGTCGATATCGGACTCAGGCTGCTGCGTCTGATCGTAGCCGACGTATTGATCGAGGGGCTTCAGCGCCACTGGGGCTCCATTCGACGAAACAATCGAGAATGTGGTTTCGGGCGCGGGCGTGATGCCAACCATTGGCACCTTCTGCATATAGGTACCGTGGTCGCCGGCGGGCTTCAGGCCATACAAAGCGAATTGGGTGGCGATGTATTCCGCGGCGATATCGCCGCCGCGCTGTCCGGTGCCACGCCCTTCGAGAAGGTCATGAGAGAGAAAGCGGACGTGGGCGCGGATGTGCTCCGGATCGATTTTCTGCAGCGCGACGATTGCAGGGCCAGGAAGACGGACGTATGAGTTGGGCGCGGGTGAAGCGCCTAACGCAAACAGGGCGCAGATAGAAAACGCTAAGAGAAAAATAACTTTCTTTCTCATGCTGTGAGGCTCCGAGGATGCGAGATCAGGTAAATCAATGCGAGTTGTTATTCTACGGGAGCGACATCAAGATGGGTGCGGGACTTTGGCCAAGCACCTTCGACACGTTCACAAATTGGTTTTACGCATTAATGGCCATTCCATACACGCTGTTGGATGCATCGAGCATGGCTTCGGCGAGCGTTGGGTGTGCGTGGATGGTCCACATCAAGTCTTCGACCGTGGCTTCGAGTTCCATCGCGGCTACGGCTTCGGCGATCAATTCTGTCGCTTGCGGGCCGATGATGTGAACGCCGAGGATCTCTCCGTACTCTGCGTCGGAAACAATTTTGATGAATCCATCATGCTCGCCGACGATTGAAGCGCGAGAGTTTGCGGTGAACGGAAACTTTCCGACTTTGACGGTGTGTCCTTTTTCTTTGGCTTTGGCTTCGGTCAATCCCACGCTGCCAATTTCTGGGTGGCAATATGTGGCGTTGGGAATTTTCTGGATGTCGATGGGCTTGGCCTCTTTCCCCGCGATTTTGGAAACCGCTACCAGGCCTTCCATGGCTCCGGCGTGCGCTAGTTGGGGGGTTCCGAGCACGATGTCGCCGATGGCGTAGACGCCGGGTTCGGCGGTCTGCATCCATTCGTTAGTTTTGATAAACCCGCGCTCGGGTTGAATGCGCGTTTTTTCCAGGCCGACATTTTCGGTGCGAGGCTTGCGCCCGATCGCGATCAGAATCTTTTCGGCTTCGATCTTTTGCTGTTTGCCGTCCACGCTAAAGGTGACGGTGATTCCAGCTTTCGACTTTTCGACTTTTTCTACTTTGGCCCCGGTGAAAAATTCGATGCCGCGTTTACGGTAGACGCGGGTAAGCTCTTTCGAAACGTCTTCATCTTCTACTGGGACCAGGCGCGGGAGCATTTCGAGGATGGTCACTTTCGTATCGAACGAGCGGAAGATCGAGGCGAACTCGACACCGACTGCTCCCGCTCCGACAATCACTAAAGATTTTGGGATTTGGCCGATGTCGAGAATCTCTATGTTGGTAAGAATCTGAGAGTCCGGCTCAAGGCCGGGAATCATGCGAGCTTCAGAGCCAGTAGACAAAATAACGTTCTTTGTTCTTACCTGCGTCGTCTTCCCATCTCCGTCTCGCGCCTTCACATCGATAACAAATATCCCGTCTTTGGCTGGTCCGGTGAGCTTCCCGTAGCCGCGGACGACCTCAACTTTGTTCTTCTTCATCAGGAAATCGAGTCCCTTGGTGTGCTTGGCGACGATTTTCGATTTGCGCTCCTGCACCGCGCCCCAGTTCAGCTTGCGCGAATCCACGCCGTCGATGCCAAACTCTTTTGCGTCTTTCAGGTGGTCCCAAATCTCGGCATTGAAAAGCAGCGCCTTGGTCGGGATACAGCCCACGTGCAGGCATGTCCCGCCAAGAACGTCATCTTTTTCGATCAGAGCGGTTTTCAGGCCATATTGTCCGGCGCGAATCGCGGCCGTGTATCCAGCCGGACCGCTGCCGATGATTGCAATGTCATAAATGGTTTCAGGCAAAAGCGTGCTCCTTGCAGAATCGTGCGGCAATGATTGCTAATAAAAGATCGCTAATAGAAGAGATGCGGAATGGCAAGCTGTTGATTCTAGAACACGGATCGGGAATTTGCGAGGGAAGGAGTCGGGGAGAATATGATTCTCAGGGCGCTAGGCGAGTGGTAATCTCACCTCTTCAGCGACATGCCTGCCAACGACGAGTTTCCGAAAGAATTCACAATTCAGCGTGTCCGACTTCCTGCTGCCAGAAGTCTTGCGGACCTACAGCCTGCAGAGATTGCGGCCTACTTTCGCGATCATCCTGAACAGGCCAACGATTTGCTCAACGAGTCATACGACAAACGGTTCACCCCATCGTCATTCATCACAGAAGAAGGTGACCAATTCCAGGTTGGATGGTATTCGAGGCGAGCAGGGCGCATGTGCGTCAGGCAATTTTCTAATCTGGCTGACGCTACCACAGACTATCTTTTGTTTTCGCTAGGGAAGGGCAGGTGGAACCCGCCGGACGCGACCCCGTAACATAAACACCGTTGCTATGGTTTTTCGAATAAAGCCACTCCCCCGCCCTGCTCACCACCGTGCCCGCCCTAGCCAGCGCGGCACCCGCTGGAGATACTCTTCATATGCCGCGCCGCGTTTGATCCGGAGATGCTGCTCTTCGATGAGGATAACTACGAGATGAAACAGAAGGAACAGCGCAATTCCATAGAACGCAACTTCCGAAGATCTGAAAAAGATCGCCTGACCAACGACCACTAGCAGCACGCTCAGATACATTGGGTTCCGTGAGAATTGATAAATTCCCTCATGTACCAACTTGCCCGGCTCCTCCCCAATCAGAAATTTCAGTGGACCGGTAAAGAAGATCGCAGGTGTTCCTCCGGAGAGCAGGAATCGGAGCAGGCACATTCCATAAAGCGCGACGCCGATGAGAATCACCACGCCGCCGGTAATCTTCCATCCAATGGCTGCATGAGTATCTCGATTTAGAAGCGACGGGACGACAATGCCGACTACGCAGGGAACGAGAATCGTGAAGATGAGGCCGCGGAGATATAACATCGGGATGAGCTGGCTGACGACCCTAGCTTACGCTTTCAGGCTGGGGAACCTCGGAACAAGTATCTCTCCGAACTAGAAAGCCCGCCGGCTTTTCGCGGGCGAGGGCCCCATTCGACTTCGCTCAGGGCAGGTCCGCGCCACACTTGTTCAGCGGTTTCCAGGCACGAGCGTCTTGATTGACCAGGTGACCGGGTAGGATAATTGACGGGAACTTCCAGCTATACGCGGACGTAACATTTAGTGTCAGGAGGTGTCTATGCATCTGCTTGGATTCTTCTTTTTCCCATTTTTCGGAGGCGGGTTCCTCCTTTATTTCTTGCCCACGATCATCGCATTCGTGCGGGAGAGACATGACAAGCTTGCCATCTTCCTGCTGAATTTCTTTTTAGGATGGAGCGTAATCGGCTGGATTATTTCCCTGGTGTGGGCCTGCAAGAGTGATCGAGTCGTTTATGTTCAGTCGGCCCAGCGGTAGTGGGTGTGCCCGAGAACTCGGCCGTCCCTCCGGGACTGGTCGCTTATCTCCACTTTTCCCAGCACTGAAGTGCTGGGCTAATATCGGTCGCCCCTCCGGGGCTTTATTTCGGATAGTTCGCTTCATGGGGGTCTTACATCCGGATAGTTCGCTTCACTGGAGTCTTATGAAAGATGTTCTCGACACACAGCGCTAGCCTAGCAGCCGCGCCGCGTCTTTTGCGTAGTAAGTGAGAATGATGCTGGCGCCTGCGCGCCGGATTGAGATCAGCGACTCCATCATCACGCGTTCCCGGTCAATCCAGTTGTTTTGCGCGGCCGCCTCGATCATCGCGTATTCTCCTGAAACCTGATACGCCGCGAGCGGCACATCGAAGCGCTCCCGCGCGGCGGCAATCACATCGAGATACGGCAGTGCGGGCTTCACCATAATCATGTCGGCGCCTTCTTCGATGTCGGCTTCTATCTCACGCATGGCTTCGCGGAGGTTTGCGCCATCCATCTGGTAGGAGCGGCGGTCGCCGAACTGGGGCGCGGACCCGGCGGCTTCACGAAACGGTCCATAGAATCCTGAAGCGAATTTCGCAGCGTAGGAAAGGATGGGTGTATTGGTCAGTTCGGCCTGATCCAAAGCCGCTCGGATCGCGCCGACGCGTCCATCCATCATGTCGGATGGAGCGATGATATCGACACCAGCCCGGGCCAGTGAAACCGCGGTGCGGGCGAGCAGCACCAGAGTTTCATCATTCACGATTTCAAAACTGGCATCAATGACATGTGCGGCCATCGCCGCCAATTCGTCGATCGCCTTCATTTTCTCTTGAGGATCTTTTGCGGCTGGAACGATGATGGCTGCAGCTCCGAGAGATTTCGGCGTTTGCGCCTTGCGCACGACTCCGCAGTGCCCGTGCGACATGTATTCACATAGACAAACGTCGCCGATGACCAACATCCCAGGGACTTCGCGTTTAATTGCGCGGGTCGCCTGCTGCACGATTCCATCGTCGGCCCAAGCTCCAGAGGCGACCACATCCTTCTTTTCGGGCAGGCCGAAAAGGATAACCGCAGGAATGCCGAGAGAGTGAGCCTCGCGAGCTTCTTTCACGATTTCGTCGACGGAGAGATTGAACACGCCCGGCATGGAGCCGACTTCCCTGCGGACTCCCTCGCCAGTGCAGACGAAAAGGGGATAGACGAGAGATTCCGGTGTGAGACGCGTTTCTCGTACAAGGGAACGCAAGCTCTCACTCTGGCGGAGACGCCGCAAGCGTGTGATTGGAAATGCCACGGGATGATTTTATCAGGAGGTCGCCGGGTGCTTCTGTCTTGAGGAATCAGAAACCTTCTGCGCACACAGCCGGCATCCCCACCCTTGCGAAAAGCGTGTTCAGGCCCATGACATCCTTTACAGGGAGTCCCAAGACATCCCTTACACTCTCCAGCGCGCGGAAGGCGCGGAGGAGAGAGAAGGATGCCCTGGAAAACGATGGACGTACAAGAGCAA
>Ga0073928_10009112_pt1 | contig 12189 bp, 12 predicted proteins | sample PaiPotPPA55metaG_FD_76969 | JGI IMG/M metagenome (GOLD analysis project Ga0073928, IMG submission 76969) | Iron sulfur acid spring bacterial and archeal communities from Banff, Canada, to study Microbial Dark Matter (Phase II) - Paint Pots PPA... ...
GCCGAGCAGCAGCACCCTCCTGCCGGCGAACTGCGGGTTGTTCTTGCCGACAGCTGCGAACTTGTCGTCGACCGCGGCGATCCGCTGGGTCATATCGTCGGCCTTGAACACCGCTTGGCCGATCGCGGTGGCCTGGTCCTTCCATGGCTCGAAGAACGCGTTAGGTCCTGACTGCGCGATCGTCGGCGCGATGGCCGACAGCTTGGTGTAGGTGTCCTTGTCGAGCCCGGCGTTGGTGGCGACAATCAGGTCGGGCTTCAGCGACGCGATCTGGTCCACCTGGATACCGTCGGCGAGGCTGAGCACCACAGGCTGCGCGCCTGCGAGTTTCGGTTGCGCCCATGGCCATACACCGAACGGCTCGCCGCCGAACCAGTCGGTTATCGCGATCGGGACGACGCCGACGGCCAGCAGGTCGTCTTGCTCGGTGAAGCCGGCGCTGACGACGCGCTTGGGCGGCGCCGCGATCTTCGTCTCCCCGAAGATGTGCCTGACGCTGATCGAGCCGTCCTTGGCGACCTCGCCCGGCTTCGGCGAGCTGCAGGCGGCGGCAACGGCCGCCCCAGCAGCCATGGTCGCCCCCGCAGCGATGGTGAAAAAACTCCGCCGGGACCACGAAGCACCCACCCGGCGAGCCTAACCGCTTTGCCAGAATTTCAGACGAAGGCGGTGATGTCCTCGATGGTGGTGTCCTCGGCGACGGTGTTTTCGGTGATGGAAATCGCCGGCGGCCGGAACTAACCCGGGATGAAGCCCTTGTTGCGCATCAGGAAGTCCGCCAGAAATCCCTCGTGCGGGATGTGCGGCGCCGAAAAGTGAGTGGCGTGGTGGCCGCGGTAGACATTCGTCACCGTCGGCTCGTGCACCAGCTCGTCGACCAACGCGTCGTCGCTGGTGATCACCCCGAGCACCAGCGAGTTTCGTAGCGGCGCGACACCGTCCGCCCGTGCCCACGGCGAAACCCAGACACAGGGGAAGGGCAGTTCGACGTTCAGCTTGGCCGGGTCGGGTCCGGGCAGCAGGTGCAGGGCAGGGCGTAGCGCCGCGAACCCGCCACCGAGGTCGGCGACCACGCCGTCGGCGCCCAGAATCGCTACCGTCCCCACGGCCTTGGCCGCCAGGTGATCGGCAAGAGCCCGCGCCGCGTCGATGGAAGTCGTTGGCAGAACTGCTCGTTCGTCCGTGTTCGGCAGCGGCGCGATCGTCGACAGCCGCTCGGCGATGGCATGCGCCAGCGGCGCGGCATCGCCCTCGTACAGCACGGCGGTGGCGTTGACGCAGGCCATGCCGCCCAGGTTGGCTATCGAGTCGACGATCACGTCGAGGTACTCGCGCCAGTCGCACTCCGCGGTGATCAGGATCTTGGTGCGGCCGGGCCCGTTGGTGAGCACCCGCGGATCGTGTGCGTATCTGTCGACGACGTCCTGGCCGCCATAGACCATGGCCAGGTCGGCCGCCTGGATGACGGCGTCGGCGACGGTGTGGTCGGTCGGCAGGTATAGCGCGTCTGCGGCCCGAAAACCCGTCTGCCGCAGGGCGTGGATGAGCCGGTGGGCGGTGAAGGGTTCGCGCCGGGACGGACGGACCGCCACCCGGTAGCCCAGCGTGAGGGCCTGCGGCCAGAGCGCGTGCACGCCGGGCGCGTTGCCGGGAGCGTGGACTGCGAGCACCTCGCCGCGCCGTGTCCACACTGCGCCGCCTGCCTGCGTGCTGAGCTCGCGCCAGTCGGGGCTCGCACCCGATGGCCGGGCCGGATTCACGGCATCACATGCGGTGGTGAGGGATTCGGCAACGGTGTGCGCACCCGCCCTGGCGGCGGCCATCGGCAAGCCGGACACCCGGCAGGTGAGCTCGACGTAATTGTCGAAGTCGAGTCCGGCGATCGTCGACGATACAAAGACGTCGGCGGCCCGCGTCAGCGCGGCCTCACGCTGCGCGGCCGGTAACGGTGGCAGCTTGCGCTGCGCGTCGATGGACCTGTTGACGAACAGCCTTGGCACGACGGATGATTCCGCTACCGGCACCCCGGCGGTGTCTTTGATGATCTCCCGGTTGCGGGTCCGATAATCACCGTCGGGCCCGAGCGCGGCGAGATCAACCAGGTCGCCTGTCATGCGTCAGTACACACCCTCGATGACGGGCTCACCGCCGAACACCGCGACGGGTGCGACCTCGCTGACCGAGTCGCCGACCTGCCCGTCGGGCCCCTGCATCCGGATCGCGGTGTCGCGTTCCAGGTTGTTGGGGATGAACATGCCCTTGCTGATGTGGTTCATCACCACCTGGCCGCGTTCTCCGTACGCGACCTCGGCGCCGGTCTGTGGATCGATCACCCAGAAGACAATGTAGGGCGAGCGCGGGTCGAAGATGAACGAGTCGCCGTCCATGCGGGTGGCGGCCTGCGACAGCACCATCGTGCTTCCGAACGCCATGGCGATCACGCTGTTCGGGAAGACCTGACGAAGGAGGTCGAGGGTGTCCATATCCACGTGGGCGCCGCTCAGCAGCAGGTAGCGGATCTTGCTGTTCACCAACTCGACCAGACCGTCGTCACGGGCGATCGCTTCGACCAACGGCGGTGTCGCGTGCAGGTTTACGACGTCCTGGGTCTCCAGCACATATCTCGCCTGCTCCAACACGTGGTCCACGTAGGCGGCCAGCTCCGACGTCGCGTTGCGGGCGGCGAGCTTCTTGACCCAGCGGGGATCCAGGTCGATCGGGTGGAACACCGACCCCAGCCGTTCGGCGACCACCCGGTCGAAGTGACCGACGCCGTGCGGGCCGCTCGGCATCAGGCAGGCCAGCCCGCGACCCGGCACGTAGCCGCCCGCGGTGAAATCCTCGACCTGCCAGCGGGTGACCTGCTCGAGCCAGTCCGGCAACTGCGCGGTCCGCTTCGGCGGCCCTGTGGTGCCGCCCGATTCGAAGATGCGGGGGATCGGCGCCGGTGCGCCGTAGCCGCGCGGGACGAGGTCTTCGAAGGGGACACCGCGCAGTTCGTCGACCAGTTTGGGAAACCGGCGCAGGTTGGCGAAGGTCCGCACTTCGGTGAGGGGGTCAAAGTCGAGGGCCTTGGCGGCGCGAAGCCAGAACGGCGAACCCGTCTCGGCACCGAAGTGCCAGGCCATTGCGGTGCGCAGATAGGCCTCGGGATCCTCGGGCGGCGCGGCGCGCGGCACGTCCAGCAGGGCGAAATCGATGGCCGTCACACCGCCATCCTGTCGCACAGTCGCCGTCGTAACGGCGAACGGACGCCGCCCTGCAGGTGAACTCCGGTCAGCCGGTGGCGGTGCCGTTCTTTGCTACGGTCGGTCGACTTCAGGAATCGCTGCCGGTAGCCCTTAACGGCATACCGGCCTCCATGAAGTCCAGTGCCCGGTACATCCGCTCCGGCACACCGGACACATGGTCGAGGACGGCCATCAGACCGCCCGCGACTGCGCCGACGAACACGCGCACCTCGAAGTCGTCGGGCTCGCGTCCGGTCCGGCGGCAATCGGCCTCGGTGAGCCATTTGGCGGTGCGGCGGTACTCGTCAAACTGCGCGGCCTTGAGTTCGGGGACTGACAGGACCAGCCTCAGCCGGGCCCGCTCGAACCGCCAGTCCTCCTCCGAAAGCGTGGCCATAGTGATCTCGAGTGCGCGGCGAAAAGCCTGCAAAGACGGCATATCCGCGGGCTGCTGCCCCAGCGCCTCGACGGTGACGTTGTCCAGATCGGTGGCCATCAGCACCGTCTCCTTGGACGGGAAGTAGCGGAAGAAGGTGCTTGGCGATACCTCGGCCGCCTCCGCGATCTGTTCGACGGTGGTGTTCGCGTATCCGTTTTCTTCGATGAGCCGCATGGCTTCACGCTGGATGGTCTCGCGGGTTTGGATCTTCTTGCGGTCCCGCAGACCCAGAATTTCGTTACCGACCCCCATGAAGGCATTGTGTCAGGCGATGGCAAGTGATGCGCCGAGTCCGATCATCATGACCGCAATCAGGCCGTCGAGGATGCGCCACGTCAGCGGGGAGGCGAACAGGCCGGCCAGTCGCCGCGCTCCCAGTCCGAGGCCGAAGAACCAGACCGCGCTGGCGGTGACGGCGCCCACGCCGAACAGCCAGCGTTCATCGCGATGTTCGTTGGCCAGCGCTCCGAGCAGCACCACGGTGTCGAGGTAGACGTGCGGGTTGAGGAAGGTTAAGGCCGCGCAGGTCACGAGAACTTCGACCAGCCGGGCGGGCGCCTTCTCTGACGCGGTCAGTGACGACGGCCGCCAGGCACGGCGGGCCGCGAGTAGCCCGTAGCCGACGAGGAACAGCGCGCCGCCGAACCTGGCGATGTTCAATGCGCTTGGGTGGGCGCTGATGAGCGCGCCGACCCCACCGATGCCGGCCGAAATGAGCACGATGTCGGACACAGTGCACAGCGCGACGACGGGCAGCACGTGCTCGCGGCGGATGCCCTGGCGCAACACGAAGGCGTTCTGCGCGCCGATCGCGGCGATCAGCGTGAACGAGGCGATGAAGCCGAGGACCAGTGGCGAACTCATGCCTTGACGGTAGGGACGGACACTGGATCAGCAAAGCTAATGATTCTTTAGATGCATTAGCATGGTTAATGTAGTGCGAATGTGTAAGCGATGTGCGCCAGGCGACGGCGCTCAGATGATACGAGAACACTCGAAACGGGTTTGTTGGCAACGGAATTCGTCGTCCTGCCGATCTTGGGACCAACTGGCCAACCCGAGTACCAGATCGAGATCCATGTCAGCCGTCCGGCTGCTCTCACACTCGACTCGCTGAACACTGCGCTCGAGAATGCACAGAACGAGCTCACGCCAGGCGTATCGGCCCGCTGACACAGTTCAAGCGATTAAGAGCGTGGCGGTCATTCGCCGCTGTGTTGGCCATCCCGTCTGAGGACCGCCTCGCCGTCGGGCGGTAGCGGGGTTTGCATGGCATCACCAAGAGTGTATGCTTATGATCGATCGATAATAGCGCTGGGAAAGAGATTCGCGACGCGACCACCTGCTGCTTGACGAAGAATCCTGTTCCAGCCGCCGCTCAACGCCTGTCACAACTACTGCCCGACAGGTACTCGTTAAGGAGTCGATGGTCTGTGGTGAGCAGTGAATTGAGCCCCGGCGACTGGACCTTGGATACCGCAGCGTCGTCAATCGGCTTTCAGGCCAAGGCAGCCTTCGGCATAAAGGTGAACGGCCGCTTCGACCGGTACGAGTCGGCGATCACCGTCGGTCCCTCCGTGGCCGAATCCGCGATCTCGGCGATCGTATGGACACACAGCGTGGATACCGGCATCAAGATGCGCGACGAGCACCTCGGCGCAGATACCGTGTTTGCGACAACACGGTATCCGACTCTGGAGTTCCGCAGCACCGCCATCGTCGAAACGCCTACCGGACTCAACGTCAGCGGCCTCTTGCGCGTCCGCGACATCAGCCAGTCGGTTACCTTCCACGCGACGCGGGCGACCACACTGGGACGGCCCCGCTACCACGCCACCGTCGTCGTGTCGCCCAAGGAGTATGGGATCACCCGACGAGGCACCACCAAGGCCGTCAAGGTCATCCTCGACGCCACCCTGAAGCGAGTGTGACTGGCGTCTCTGAGCACGACGAAAGGGCCGATCTAATGGCGAAGTCTGCATCAGGAGATGAGGTTTCGGTGCAATGAGTCTGACTAGGACGTTGCGACAGAAGTTTCCATTCTTGAGGTACTCGCTCCTGCGCGTGGCTTTCGGTGGCCTGAGCGTTAAACGGACGGGTCAGATGGGTGACGGCCGGGAGGAGGCGATGGCCGGTTACGTCATTGCCAACGCTCCGGCGGGCGACGTCGACGCCGCGATCGACGCCATCGACAACTTCGCCTACGACAAGTCGATCCTCATGAACGTCGGCGACGAGAAGGGCCAGCTGCTCGACGCCGCCGTCAAGCGCGCGAATCCGAAGCTCGCCATGGAACTGGGTGCCTACTGCGGATACAGCGGCCTGCGGATCGCCCGAGCGGCACCGGGTGCCACGGTGTTCTCGATCGAAAAGTCCGGTGCCAATGCCTCGGTGGCCCGCCGCGTGTGGGCGCACGCCGGCCTCGCCGATCGCGTCACCTGCATCAACGGTACCGTCGACGACGGGACGACGCTCGAGGTTCTCGCCAAAGACTACGGATTCACCGAGGGCTGTTTGGATTTCGTCTTCCTCGACCACTGGAAGGACGTGTACCTGGACGACCTGCGGCGGCTAGTCGACCGGGGCTGGCTGCATCCGGGAACGATCGTGGTCGCCGACAACGTCGGCATCCCCGGCGCACCCAAGTACCGCGCCTACATGAAGGAACAGCAAGGCAAGCGGTGGCAGACCATCGAGCACGAGACCCACGTCGAGTATCAGACGCTACTCAAAGACCTAGTTCTGGAGTCGCAGTTCCTGGGCTGAGCCGAGCCGTCGCTGGATGTGTTGCAACAGTTGCCGCGTGAGTTCTTCCCTTTCGAAGAACCGTGCGGTCTCAAGCGCGGACGGCGAGCCTGCCAAGGGATCGGCGTCGGCTGACAGCAGCAGTTCGATGATCGTTGTGTCGTCCTTGAATACGGTTCCGGATCCTCTGGCGGTGTCGGCTCCGCCGATTCCGTCGTCTCGAATCGAGAGGTGCAGGTTGGTGCCCTCGACTTCGACGTGCACAGTTGCCTCGGAGGCTTGTGCGTGTTTGGCCGCGGTGGTGAGGGTTTCGGCGACGACGCAGTAGGCGGCCACTTCGACAGCATCGGCAGCCGTCGGTCAACGCCAACGTCGAGCTCAACCGGGACCGCCGAGCGGCGGGCCAGCGTCTTGAGGGCGGGGCCCAGTCCTCCCCGGGACAGGATCGCCGGGTGAATGCCGCGTGAGATCTCTTGAAGGTCTTCTGAGACGCCAGCCAGACCAGTTACGAGGTGTGAAATCTGGTCCTTGAATGCGGGCAGTTCAGGCGGCACCGACGCTTCTGCGGAGCGCATTTCGAGGCCCAGTGAGACCAGCCGCTGTGAGAATTCGGCTGCGCCTCAAACACACAACGCAGCGGCCCCCTCGGCACGTGTCAGGCGAGCAGCCTGTCGGCGTTCCTGGTCGTCAGCTCTCGCCAGCTGGCGGCGCCCGGCGGCGGTGGGGCGGCGTCGATTGATGCCAATTGCGCATCAACGCCAGCAGCGGGGGTCCAGCAGGAATCGCTGCCGTAGACAATATGGGCAGTGCCCGCGACGTCCGCGAGGACTGGCAGCTGAATCGCGAACGGCGTCCCTGCCGTGTCGAACCACAAGGCGCGCATCGCGTCTCGCCACGGCGGTCCGCTCCCACCCTGCCTGAAGAGCTCGATGCGGTCGCTGAAGAAGGCCAGTGCCGCACCCGAGTGTGGCACCAGTATCCGCATGTCCGGATAGCGGTGCGCGACGCCCGCGAGTACCAGGTCGGTGATCGAGCGGGTGCTGTCGAACATGAACTCCAGCATCGGCCGGGGCCGACCGAGTGCTGTCCGCTCCCACCCGACCGGAGACGTCGGGTGGACAAACAGCACAGTCCGCCGTGCATTGAGCTCCGCCCAAATAGGTTCGAAGATCCGATCACCGAGGTAGTGGCCATCGATGTTCGAATCGAGGATGACGCCGGACGCCCCCAGAGTGTCGACGGCCCGGCGAAGTTCGGCGACCGCGGCGTCGACATCGGGTAGCGGCAGTGAGGCGAAGAACCCGAAGCGGCCGGGGTGGTCACGGACGGTCTTCGCCGCTTCGTCGTTGACGTGTTCGGCGATGGCGCGGGCGGTGGCGATGTCGCCGAGGTCCATGCCGGGCGAGGAGATCGACAGGATCGCCCGCCGGACATCGCGTCGGTCCATAGCGGACAGTTGTTCATCGAGATTCCACTGCGGCCACCCCGGCATGCCGTCAGGTGCGAGATGACCCGCCGACTGGGCGGCACAGACATACTCGTCGGTGACGAAGTGGGCGTGCACGTCGACAAGTCCAGTAGATGTGGGCATGCTCCGATGATTGCACCGACCATCACGATCGCGGCTGTACGTGTTCTCAGCCGCCGGTGGGTCAGTACGTGTCGAGGTGGTTGGCGAACGCGACGTTCGCGCTGGTATCGGGAGAGGACCAGATGGGCCGATCGTCGCTGGCGTCATCGCGACGCGCTTCCTCGTGCGCCACCGCGACCACATCGGCCATCTCCTGTGCGCTCCATCGTCCGGATCGTCCCGGTCCGGTGGGGTTCCGATCCCTGCGAAGAGAATCGTTCGATTGGCGTCACGCCACCGCATTTCTTCGGCAGCCCAACTCGGTCGTGACAACCAGCTAGCGGAACCCACGAGCACCAGCCGACTGAAACCGTCTAACACATCTCGCACGGACGAAAGACCGTATGGAGTTCTCACCTTTCATCGAGGTTCCGCATCCTGCAATGCTCGAAGTGTTGGACTGTAATCAGTTTCGCTCGGGGACTGGCCGAGTGCACTTATTCCAAATGTGCGCTATTCCTCCGACGCGCAATGACAGCTGTGGCTGCGACGAGAGCGAAACGGGGTCGTGTTCCTCACGGCGGGAATAGCGCCGCGGACTCACATGAGCGTGCTTACCGCTGAGTAAGATGCGGTGGAACTCGACTTCGTCGGTGTACCCAACCTAGGCAGGAGGGTTCTGATTTAGATCTCCTGATCGCCGGAATCGCTTCGCTGGGTTTGATTTTCATCATCATGCTGATCCTCACCCGAAGCGTCATCGCGGCCCTCGTCATTGTCGGGACGGTGCTACTTTCACTGGGGGCGTCCTTCGGGCTCTCCGTGCTCATCTGGCAGCACATCCTCGGCGTCCAATTGCACTGGATGATTCTGCCGATGTCGGTCATCATCCTGTTGGCGGTGGGATCGGACTACAACCTGCTGCTGGTTTCCCGCTTCAAGGAGGAAATCCACGCCGGACTGAAGACCGGCATCATCCGGTCGATGGCCGGCACGGGGGCCGTCGTGACGTCGGCCGGCCTGGTGTTCGCGTTCACCATGATGTCGATGGTGGTCAGCGATCTGCGCGTGGTCGGTCAGGTCGGCACCACCATCGGCTTGGGTCTGTTGTTCGACACATTGGTAGTGCGGTCGTTCATGACGCCGTCCATCGCGGCGCTGCTTGGACGGTGGTTCTGGTGGCCCCAACGGGTCCGTTCGCGTCCCGCCGGGCACCGACTTCCCTCTGGTGACGCCGTTACGGCGCCCCTGCCTCGGGTCTCAGACACAGAAGGATCATTACGATGAACGGTAAGCGCCGGCATCGTCTGAGGACTGTTCGGCGCGGCGGCGTGGCAATCGGCACCTCGGAGTCTCGGGCGTGACGTTCGCCGGGTCAGCCGCGGGCGATGCCACCGATGATTATCCGATCCGGCACCGATGAGTATCACGACGCGCCGAGCAGATCCTGGCAGCGGCAAAGGATTTCGCCCCTATCTACTACCAGCGGTACATCATCGACACGCACAATAAGCTGCCCGAGGTTCAGCAGGCCGCCATCGACAATGCGCGTTATTTCGATGCGTTGAGTCGTAATGTCATGATGACCACAACACCGCAGCTCAGCACAGATCTCACACAGAGAACGCGCGACGTGTCAGCTGCACCGAAGACGAAAACATTGATTCATCTGATGAAAACGGCGACATTTATCATGGATCATAGTGAATATCCATCACGTGGTGGACGCGAAACTGTTGCAGCACAGCCCAATAACACCTTGATTGACGTATTTGGCCATTATCGGCGTGGTGGGACCAGGAGTGCGAGTCGCTTGAGCGGCGACACTGGTGCCAAGTGCTACCCCTATGTCGTGGTCCCACACGAAGGCGTTCTGTCCGCGTATGACTGCTTCTCACAACCGTGACAGCGAGATCGGATACGTCAACGTCCCCGGAGTGCCGTCGCAGCCCGCGTCGAATGACGACACGAGTGTCCCGGCCATCATGGTGGCATCCCACGAGTAGACGTCGTGCGTCATCGACGTCGGACCGTAGTAGACGTCCCCGCAACGCAAGCCGTATGGATCGTCGACTGTGAGGGTGTAGTGGCCGTCGACGAGCTGAGCATCGGCTGCGTAGTTGAACGCCTTCGCAATCGGCCTGGCGATCCCGAACACGTGAATGCACTCGGGCGGTGATGTACCGCTGACGCATGGCGTCACGGACCAAACCCAAGTGTGGAAGTCGAACCTGTCCGGAATGATCAGATCAAAGTTGCCAATCGGGTTGGTGGCGTTGGCGGTTGGAGCGACGAAGGTCGCGACCGAAATCAGCGCAGCGCCCACGACGCCCCAACCGACCGGCCTCACGCGGTAACCAACTTGAACGGCATCTGGACCACCAGCTGCTTGTTGATACCGCAGGCGCCGCTGGCGGACGTCGTGATGTCGTCGCCGAGATAGGTGTCAGAACCCGGCGACTGCTGGCCGGTCAACGGGTCGCCGGCGTAGAAGGTGAAGAGCTGCAATCCGTCGACAGCAGTGCCGTCGGGGCACGGCTGCCAGTTCGGTACCGCGTGCCGGACGTACCACATGCCGGCCTTCTTGTAGATGTCTGCAGTCCAACCACGGTCGCTGGTCAACGTGCCGACGCAGTCAGTGGGATTGGCGCATGAGGACGAGATCGTCCACGTGCTGCGGACGCTGGTCTCGTTTCGAAATTGGTCGTTGGTCGTCGCCCAGTCGCCGTTCGATGTGGCGATGTAGCGGCCGTTGAGGCTGCCATCATCGGCGTTGGCCGCCGCGACTGCGGGGTAGACGAGCGTCGTGGCCGCGCCGACTGCCGTCAATCCGTACCTGAGTACGCGCGGAAGCGGAAACGTCATTTCCGCATGTTAGGACGTCGGTGGGGATGCCGTGTGATTTTTGCGCTGATCTACCACGTAGCTGTTTGGACATGTCCGATCCGACAATGAGCACCGCACATCTGTCAGAAAATAGCACCGTGATATCCGCTACGCTGTAGCCTGCCGTGCAGGATCGGTTTGATGTCGGACTACTTCGGGGCCTCGATTACCGGGGGGAGGGCTTGTTGACGGAATCAATCGACACGGGACAGCCCGGCGACCTCGATGGTGGGCGGAGCCGCCGTATGGGTCGCCCGACTGAGGTGCGATGAATCACCGCGTGGTGCGGCCCCTTGCCGGTCTCGCGACCGTTCTGGCCATCGTCACGATCGTGGCCATCGCCATCTCCTTGTTCCAAGGGGGCTACGGCGCGCTGGTGCCAATCACGGTGGTGTCGCAGCGCGCGGGCTTGGTGATGAACCCTGACGCCAAGGTGAAATTGCTTGGTGTGCAGGTCGGCAGGGTTGCGTCGATCGAGCCTCTTGCGAACGGCCAGGCGGTGATTCATCTTGAAATGGATGCATCGCAACTGGCCGAGATTCCGGCCAACGTCGATGTCGACATCGCCTCGACGACGGTGTTCGGCGCCAAGTCCGTGGACTTGGTCCCTCCCGCCGATCCCTCTGCGCAGAAGCTGAAGCCAGGTCAGGTGCTTGACGCCGGTCGCGTCACCGTCGAGTTCAATACGATATTTCAGCAATTGACCTCGGTCCTGTCGAAGATCCAGCCCGAGAAACTCAACGCCACCCTGGGCGCGATATCGTCGGCGCTGGACGGCCGCGGCGAGAAGTTCGGTCAGGCACTCAGCGACCTGGACAGGCTGCTGGCCAACCTCGATCCCAGCCTCCCGAATCTGAGCCACGACATCGCGGTGTCGTCGCCGGTGCTGACTGCGTACGCCGACGCGGCTCCAGATCTAGTGGCGACGGCCGTCAATGCGACGCGGTTCAGCCAGACCATCGTCGACGAGCAGAACAATCTCGACGCCCTCCTGATCAGTGCCATCGGGCTGGGAGATATAGGCAACGACGTCATCGGATCAAACCGCCAACTGCTGACTGACGTGTTGCAGCTGTTGGTGCCGACCACGCTCCTGACCAATCGCTACAACGAGGCACTGACGTGCACGCTGTCCGGGTTGCACCGTCTTGGCCTTGAACCCCCATTGCAGGTGCCGGGGGTGACTGCCTCGATCGGATTTATGCTGGGTCTGGAACGGTATCGGTACCCGGCCAACTTGCCGAAGGTGGCCGCATCGGGCGGTCCGCAGTGTTTGGGCCTGCCGGTGGTCCCCCCGAATACCTCGCCGCCCTTCCTCA
>Ga0073928_10009113_pt1 | contig 12189 bp, 11 predicted proteins | sample PaiPotPPA55metaG_FD_76969 | JGI IMG/M metagenome (GOLD analysis project Ga0073928, IMG submission 76969) | Iron sulfur acid spring bacterial and archeal communities from Banff, Canada, to study Microbial Dark Matter (Phase II) - Paint Pots PPA... ...
TGGGCTTGCCGTGTCCAAGGAGAAATACAGTTGGCTCAAAGCCGGCGACAAAATTGCCTGCAGCCTGGAAAGACTGGGAGAGCTGACGTTTGAACTGGCATAGCGACGCGTGTGTGAAGCGAAGAGCTCAGAGCAAATCCGCGGTGACCGAATCTCCAGATCTGCCACGCCGCAGGGTCAGCCACCCGCGTCAATCAAGGGGTTGAGCCCTGGGTTTTGCATCAGCCTTTAGCTAGGTGGTTGATGTCTTCCGGCGACCAGCGAAGATGCCAATAATCAAGCCCAGCATCGTACCCACCACCGCACCACCAATCCCTGCCCTCCAAAATACGCCTTGAGCAACCATCGCGATGATGGGGTTCTCGAAGGCATCGGCAGAGGAATGAAAACTACGGATCATCCAGCCATCTGTGTCTTTTGGTCCGTCGGGGGACTTGAAAACCGTCACCGTGAACCGGCTATTCAGGGCAAAACTCCGGCCGTCATTTAGAACGTATCGATCGTTCATATAGCCGTAGGAAAGACCGACATCGTTGTGCACGGTCCGGGATTCGACTTGGGGATCGGCAGAATAGCCGACTACACGGTGATTGGGAGCAGTCATCATCCGTTCATAGTAGTCGCGAAAAGCCTGCGGCCCTTTCAAGATGCTGCCATCGGGAAAAACAACGACCACGTCGGGGTGGAGGTAACGCATCATGGCGTCGATGTCACCCTTCGCGTATGCGTCTTTCAGCGCAGCGCGCAAATGATCCAACCCAGCAGTAGACGCATCTGCGGCCGGGGGCGTCGAGGGGTTATCCGCCGCCGCAGCGGGAATGACAGCAAGCGCCAGAGCAAACAGCGTAATCACAACCACTGCAGATCTCGAAATCATGTCGGCTCCTTCGAAATAGAACGTTTGTTGGCAACAGCCGCCAGCCAGCAAAGATAGTCGATCATCTGCCGGTCAGCATCGATCAAGTGATCGGGGTTGTACCTGGCCCGGGTCAACAGGAGTGTGTCAGGCTTCAGAAAGGCATGAATGAAGTAACGCTTGATTCGTACGTCGAGCCAGTCAAGCATGGCTAAACCGGGCCGCCTTTTGCGGAAGATAGTTACTCGCACGTGCGATTTCTGTTCCCCAGGAGATGAGATGGCACGGATCTCGGTCATGCCATAACTGGTGGTTCGCGTGGAGCGGTGATCCCAAGTCGCCGAATCGTGAAAGTGCGCCATAACGAACGCCAGTGTCCCAGACCAGATAGTCACGTCCATGGTCACTCGGTAACCCGCAAACTTTCGTGTGAGTCGGTCTTGCCAATTGCTTCCGCAAATTTCAAAGGTCGTCACGATTCTCCGCGCTGCCGGATGAGGGGATTCGATCGTTGGCAAGCCCACCAAGTTGCGATGATGTAAACCGGTGAAATGCTGAAGATCGAAACCGTTCGTCCCCACCAACCACCAGGGACACTCGATGACAAATTCAAACGGCGGAGCGGCAAGTAGCTCGCCCCGATCGGTGCCCGCGAAAAAAGGCGGCAGGTAGTCGCAGCCACCGCTTGGAAAAACAAACACGTAACCGGCATGCTCTTCGGTGTGATACGTCTGCTGCCACGCGCCCGCCGGGATTTCGGCCTGACTGGGTATGAACTCGCAATTTCCAGATGCTCCATATCGCCAACCGTGGAATGGGCAAACAATCTGGTCGCCGGTAATGACGCCCTGGGAAAGGTCTGCGCCCATATGCCAGCATCGGGCATCCATGACCACCGGCTTTCCGGACGACACACGGAAACAAACGAGCCGCTGGCCGAACAACTCTACCCCTTTCGGTCGATTTGTTATTTCGTGCGACCGACCGAGCACGTACCAGCCCAGAGCTGAGTCTGGGAAGGCTTCGGCCTGTGGAGGTGCAATGTCGACACACTGGGCTTCCTGAATCATGCAGCCTCTCCGCTAACGAAAGCTGGCATATTCGATGTGCGCGAGTTCCGGCTGACAAAAAGCCATTGCGCAAGCCAGCCCAGGAACATTCCGGCGGGCAAGTCGATCGCGAAATGCTGTCGAGTGGCTATGGTCGAATACAAGATCAGGCCGACCCACAGCCAAGCCAGCGAAAGCAGCGACCTTCTCAGATTGGGACGCGACGTATCAGACGATGCATAGGCCGCGAAAAGAACCGCATAAACCGCACATGCGGCGTGCAGGGAAGGAAACGAATTGTAGGGGCGATCAATTAGAATCAGGCGCTGATATAGCCAGAAAGCGTCCGCCGCAGGGGGCCGTGGTCCTGGGACCGGAAAGGCTACAAAGCACACGAATCCGCACACGAAAAAGAACAGAATGCCGCGTGCATACCGAAGTAAGTCCTCGCGCGACCGCGCAAACAGCGGCCCGATGGGATTGAGCAAATACAACGAGAGATACACCCAGACCCAATGCGGCTGAAAAGGGATAACGCGGTCGAACCAAGTCAGAGGAACTCTCCCGTTCGGAAGAACAACGGCGCGCTCGACCGCAAGATAGCCGGCTGTCACGGGTACAGGCAAAGTGAGCAACATAACAATCTTCAATCGCATGTTCGATCGAAGTCGGCTCAGTAGCGCGGTATCTAAACGTTGTTTTCGGCTCAATCCGAATCGCCCTCGTATCGGCTTTGGGCCGACTCGTTGTCTTGCCAGGTGGAGAACGGTCGAACATATTTACCGGCGGGCAGGGAAACTCCGGCCGGAACCGTGCAGCCGGCGGTAATCAAACTGTAACCGCCGATCAGGGCGTCATCGCCCAATGTGACAGGAGCGAGCCACAGTTGAGCTTCCCGCTTCTTCCCAGGGACAATCACATGGGGATTGAGTCGCACGCCCGCGCCAAACACCACGCGGCTGCCGATGCATACGAAGGCTCGATCCAGTACCGCAACGCCGGGGCTCCAATACACGAGGGAGCCGATCTTCGCCCCCCACAGACGAAGCCAGGCTGAGTAGAGTCCGGGAACGATTCGAAGCAGTTCCTCGAGCATGGGCAAGCGGTTAAAAATCACTTGCCATTGCGCAGACAACCACCAACGCAGGAAATCCGCCGACGAAACTGAATGCCGTCCCGGCTGGGGTTTGAACAAGAGGGACACCATCCGAAAAGCCAGCGGCGGGAAAACATAAAACACAATTACGCCGCATCCCGCTCCTTTGACTAGGCCCCAGCGTCGCGCGGCAACTACGGCACAAGCTACGACAAGGCCTGACAAAGATATTGGGACATAGCCGATCAGCACCATCATCAGTCGACGGTGGAGCGGCCAGTCAATCGCAACCGCGTTACTGTTGTACAACGTGTCCGTCATACCGATTCTGCACACGTTCGCCGGTCAACAGTGGACCTCGCCACATTTTCAGATAAGCGCTGCCCAGTGATTCCGTGCGGGGCTCATCCTCGCCCGCGACTCGGCGCAAATGCAGCCATGACACCGTGGGATGAAGATGGTGGGTCAAGTGCCAGCCGTGATTGAGCCACAGCGCGTCAAGCGGCCACCCGTAACGCAAATTCTTCGCGCCTCGCAGGACGTCCCGGCAAGTCCCGTAATGATGTACGTACTGCAGGGTTGACCAGCTCATGCCAAAGACAAGGTAGATCAAACCATACCTGATCGCCCGCGGGCCAAGCAGCCAGCAAACTGTCGAATGAAAAACAAGCACCGTCCAAGCCTCTGCCCGGATCCACCACTGGTTTCGCCGATTGACATAGCGGATCACTGCCGCTGAAGGACGGTCGATCTCCATGGCCTTCGAGAGCCATCGCATGGGTATCATAGCGAGCGCAATGTTGCCGACAACCAGGCTCAGCCAAAACCCTCCCGTGAGAATGCCTAAAAACTGCAGCTTCTTCCACCAGGCTGGGTCTTCCTCGAAGTAAAGATCAAAGACTTCGTCGTCCGAGCGATTATGCACATGGTGGGCAAGATGTACATTGCGAATGAAAGTGTATGGAGCGGGAAGGAGAACAGAGAGAACCGTCCCCACCAGGTCATTACTTCGGCGGTTGGAGAGCAACAAGCCATGCTCCGCCTCATGAATTGCGAAATAAACTGAGTTTAAGGTCAATACTAACAGGGCTCCGATAGCGATGAACCCCCAGCGGTTGGCCGTTCTGCACTCCGCGATGCAGAAGCCTACAAGCGAAAGTTGCATCGCCACGATAACCGCATTGGCTGCGTTGGGGATGGGGTGGACCCTACTCATGCGATGACACTCTGGAGTTCCGGAAACGAGTCCAAAAGATGGAAAACAATGGGAGACGACCGCGCGGATAACATCATGCTTCTAAATTCCCCGTCCTGGCCGACTTCGCGCAGCTGGGTGCGAATTCGCGGCAGCAATGGACGAAGTCGCGGCCTTTCACGTACCAGTTCCTCGACAACCGACATCGCCGCATGTTCCGTCTTAAACAGCAGGCGTGTGATCACCAACCGGAAGAGCTCGATATTAATTCGCCGACGCCAACCGCGCAGACACGGCCACAACGAATCCAGTAAATGCCAGTCGATCTGAACATGGCGGATCTCATCGCGCACGTGCGCTAGATAGGCCGCAGCGAAATGCGGTTCGATCTCATGGGGCCGTTTTGCCGCGCATCGGCGGGCAATCTCGTTGCCATGTTCTTCCAGAACAAGCATGAGCCAAATGACCACGGGATAATCGAGGGGACGGCTTGCCAGCCACCTCATCAAAGTGCGCCCGGCGGGAGCTATCTTAGAGATGGACGCAATGTTGCGCGCGTAGCGCACCGGGTCAACACAACGGTTCAGAGCCCACCAAATCTCTTGATGCCGGCACTCGTCCTCCAGAAAACCTGGCAAGAGAGATTTCAACTCCTCCGGCAACCGATCGCTTCGCATCAGTGCCCGTAGTGCAGAGCTAAACCCGCTTTCAAACCATGCGATCAACTCGTTGAACGACAAGGCAGATAATTGCGTGTATCGTAGCTGATCCTCGGGGTCTAATTCGTTCCACACCGAGGTGTAATACAGGGCTGTCAAACTCGGACAGACAAAAGGCTTCGTGAAATCGATCGGAATGTCAGCCTCGAAAGGATAGCGGTCCGTAGGGCAGCGATGGGCGTGGTCTGCGATTTGCACGATCGACAGTCGAAGGGGCGCATTCGCCATGGCCAATTTACCCGTCGCTCCGTTCAATCTTGTTTTCGACTGTCCGAGGCAGCATTACTTGACAAACTGGAGGATAACTATAATATCTCCGCCAAGGATTTCAAGCAGTTTGTCCGCTGGTTGATCGGTTGTCCAGAGGAGGTGGCATCGCTTGTTCCATCGTGATGGACGACCGTTGCGACTGGCTCTCGTTTCTCCGAAAGGGCCGCTCTACCGCCATCGGGGCGGGATTTTCCGTAAGTCTCTGCGCTACCAACCCCTGACGCTCACCACTCTTGCCGCCCTTATCCCTCCCGAGCTCAATGCTGAAGTCGTACTCATCGATGAGGGCATCCAGGAAGTTCCTGACCCCATTGATGTCGACCTCGTCGGATTGACCGTGATTACGGGTACTGCCCCACGCGCTTATCAGCTGGCAAAGAATTTCAGGTCACGCGGGATTGCGACAGTTCTTGGCGGACCTCATGTCACACTCGTTCCCGAAGACGCCCAGCCAAACGCAGATTCGATCATCGTCGGCTATGCCGAAGATGCCTGGCCACAATTGCTTCGCGACTTCGCGGCTGGCCGCATGCAGCGAAGATACGACCAAGCTCCTGATCTCGACCTGGCAGGGCGGCCTTTTGCACGTCGCGATCTCCTCCCCTCGCGGCGATTTCTGACGAACAGTGTCTTTGAGGCTACTCGCGGTTGCGTGCACAACTGTGATTTCTGCGTTGTGCCGGCAGCCTGGGGACGCAAGCCGCTGCAAAAACCTGTGGAAGACGTAATCCAGGACATCCAGCAACAGGGTGCGCGCAAGATTATTTTTGTGGACCTCAATCTGATCGCCGATCGCGGCTACGCGATTCGCTTATTCAAGGCCCTGATTCCTATGCGAGTGCAGTGGTACGGCCTGGCGACCGTACTGCTCGCGGAAGATCCAGAATTGCTGGATATGGCCGCGAGCAGCGGCTGTCGCGGATTGCTCATGGGGCTGGAATCCATTTCAGTTGAAAACTTGCGTGCCAGCAAGAAAGCGTTCAATTCTCCTGAGCGTTTTGTTCTCCTGGTTAAAAAGCTGCACGATCACGGGATCGCGTTGCAGGGATGCTTCGTTTTCGGATTGGACGGCGATGATGCCGACGTTTTCATGAAGACCGCGGAGTTTGCCGTGGCCGCGAGAATTGATCTTCCCCGGTTCGCAGTGGTGACGCCGTTTCCGGGCACGGCTCTATACAACCGGTTGGAAAGTGAAGGCCGAATCCTGACCCGCAACTGGGAACTTTACGATGGCCAACACGTGGTTTTTCAGCCCAAGCGGATGAGCGTGCGAGAACTGGAACGAGGTACTGAAATCGCCTGGAAACACGCCTACAGTTCCCGATCGATTCTGGCCCGATTGCCGCATTCTCCCGCGCCCTGGGGCGTGCGCTTGACCACAAACCTCGGTTATCGGTTCTATGCGAACCATCTGAATAAGTTCTATAACTGCGACTGGATCATCGGCCGCTCCGATCGGATGACGAGCGCCCAAACGGATCCACGGCCCACTTTGACCCTTCCCGAAGCGCAATGAGAATGAGAATGACAATCATCCATCCGTGCATCGGTCGCCGGGCCGGCGACGACGCATATGTCCGGACCTGGCAGATGGAGTCGTTGCCGGCCGCCACCATCGCCGGCCTTACGCCCAGGAGTGTGGAAGTGCGCTTTTACGACGACCGCATGGAGCCCATTCCGTTTGACGAACCGACCGACCTCGTTGCGATCAGCGTCGAAACCTATACCGCGAAGCGGGCCTATCAGATCGCAAGTGAATATCGTCGCCGCAAGATACCAGTGGTGATGGGCGGATTTCATGCCTCGCTTATGCCCGATGAGGTCGCAAACTACGCCGAGTCCGTCGTTGTAGGTGAGGCGGAAAATCAATGGGAGCAAGTGATTGATGACGCTCGCTCGGGGCGACTGCGAGAACGGTACACGGCCGAAGGTCGTCCATCATTGGCGAAGATCAAACCCGATCGATCCATATTCCGCGGAAAGCGATATTTGCCCATCGGCCTGGTTGAAGCGGGACGCGGCTGCCACTTTCGATGCGAGTTCTGCGCCGTGCAGACGGTTTTTGGCGCTACTCAAACCCGCCGGCCTTTCGACGATATTCTCGCGGAAGTCGACGCTGTGAAGAAACACAGAAAGTTGTTCTTTTTCGTAGATGACAACATCACCTCAAATCTCGCCCAGGCGAAGGAGTTCTTTCGCGAGTTGATTCGGGCGAAAGTCCGCTGGGTAAGCCAGGCCAGCATCAACGCGGCGCACGATGAAGAGTTTCTGGACTTGCTCGTCCGCAGCGGCTGCATGGGCGTGTTGATTGGGTTTGAAAGTCTTGATTCTGACAATCTGAAGGACATGAATAAATCTTTCAACTTGATGCGGGGCGGTTTTACGAAAGCACTCGAAAACCTTCGCAAGTATCGCGTTCGCCTCTACGGGACATTCATTTTTGGGTACGATCGCGACACGCCCGAAAGTTTTCACCGAACCGTGTCGTTTGCGCAATCGAATTCGATGTACATCGCGGCCTTTAACCACCTCACGCCGTTTCCGGGCACGCCGTTATATAAGCGCCTCGAGGCCAGCGGGCGCCTGATCTACGATGCCTGGTGGCTCGATGAACGCTATCGGTACAATCACATCCCCTTTCATCCGGCGGGAATGAGTGCGGTGGATCTGCAACGGTGTTGTCTTGAGGCCCGCCGAATGTTTTATTCGTGGCGCAGCATCTTTCAGAGAGGGCTCGATCCGATCAACCGTGCCGATGGATTCATGTGGCGCAATTTTTTTCTCATCAATGCCATGCACCGAGGCGATGTCGGCTTGCGGGATGGATATCCACTAGGGGACGAATCATGGACGGGACCGCTGCTTCGGGCCAATTGATAGTTGGCCGCGACGACAGACGCGTCAACAATGGTCTGCATTTTGAGCTAGCCTCCGCAGAACATGACGGGGCGCTGCGGCGCCTCCTCCGCGAGAATCCCATACCGGGCCCCATCAGCATATCCTTAGAGCGCGAGCCCGAGTTTTTCGCTGCCGCTGCTGTCGAAGGTCCGGAACATCAAACCATTGTTGCCATTGAAAACGGCCGCGTCGTGGCTACCGGCAGCATCTCCGCCCGCCAAAGATTCATCAATGGCGAGCCAATGCGGGTTGGTTATCTCAGCGGCCTTCGATTGGATCAGTCGTGCAGAGGCCGCCCTGAAATCATTCGCCGCGGCTACGAAACGTTCAGGAATATTCATGAGCGAGGGGGACCTCCGATCTACCTGAGCAGCATCGTTGCTGGCAATCAGGCTGCTCTCAGATTCTTGGAGAGAGGGCTGAAGGGAATGCCGACCTACAGGTTTCTCGGCGAATTGGTGACATTGATCTTCCGCCGACGTCATTTTTGGAAGTTCAAGCATCCCGCCTCCCTCGCCCGCCGAGCGCTTCAGAAAAAGAGCCTTCGAGTGCTGCGCGGCTCGGACGGGAGCGGTGCCGACATCCTGGAAATCCTGAACCGAGACAATCGTGAATACCAACTTGCGCCGGTTTGGTCGGCAAGCGACATTCGTAATGAGGATTGTTTGACTGTGTATTCGAGTTTTGACACACCGCTGGCATGTGCCGCCGTTTGGGACCAGAGAGCAATGAAGCAGACCGTAGTGCGCGGATATTCAGGCGCCCTGAAATGGGCGAGGCCATTCTGCAACGTCGCGGCTAGGTTCCTGGGTACGCCTCGCCTGCCCGAGATTGGCGCGCCGCTTTCGCACGTCTATGTTTCCCATTTAGTTGCAGGTTCCGACCCTCCGGAACTGGTGGAATGTCTCGTCAAGCTCCTTCGAGCCTCTAGCGGTGTTCTCTCCGCAGACTATCTGGTGATTGGTTTTGACTCGCGTGACCCGCGTCTGGCGCATCTGCGCAGGGTGTTTCGTGCGCGCGAATATGTAAGCCGTGTTTACGCTGTGCATTGGGAGGACGGTACCGCTTTCGCACGCAACCTTGATCAACGATTGCTTGCCCCGGAGGTGGCAACCCTTTGAGTTCTGCAACGAAGATGGAAGCGACCGCGACCGGCCGTCTTGTTGCGCGAGCACTCCTTCATCAGCACGACCTAAGTCAGATGTACCGCTTGCTGGCCGAACACTTTGAAGGCGTGACGCTGGCCCAATTCCGGCGCGATCTCGGGGAAAAGAATTGGGTCATTTTGCTGGAGAAGGGCGGTTGCCTGGTCGGGTTCTCAACCCTTCTCGTATACGAGACAACGGTCGATCGCGAAGCCTACAGCGTGGTCTACTCCGGCGACACAATCGTTGCGTCAGAGGGTTGGAACGCGTCGACGCTTTCCCGAACCTGGATCGCATCGGTAGCCCAGTTGCGCAAACTTTATTCCCGTGGTCTTTACTTGTGGCTTCTGATCACCTCCGGCTTTCGCACCTATCGCTTCTTACCGCTGTTCTGGCGAGAATTCTTTCCGCGCTTTGATTCTCAAACGCCCGCGCATTGGAAGGGGCTGACCGACCTCTTAGCGGCCGAAAGATTCGGCCGTGCATACAATGCGAGCACTGGGGTGGTTCGTTTCCACAATCCACAAAGGTTGCGCGGTCCCCTTGCGACTGTCCCCGCGGGCCGCCACAGAGACTCTCACGTCGCGTTCTTTCTGTCCCGCAATCCTGGACACAAGCAAGGTGATGAGTTGGTTTGTCTCACCGAACTCTCGCCGCACAACCTGACGTCAGCTGGGCGCCGCATGGCGGCCGGGTTACCGCAATGGTGAAGGCTGCTCTGGCAAACTCGTTATGGTGGCTTGCCAGCAGGCATTCCTATGCTGCCTTCGCCTCCGCACTGCAAGATCCGGACGCTGCCCAGGAGCAAGCCCTTCGCTCCTTCCTTAGGAAAAACGCAGGTACTGCTTTTGGCCGAGAGCACGGATTGTCGGAGGGATGCACGCCTGCGGATTTTGCCTCACGCGTTCCTATTCGCAACTACGATGACTTGCGACCCTGGATTGAGCGAATCCAACAGGGGGAAACTCGAGTGCTGACCGCCGAACCCGTGAGGCGATTGGTGCCTTCCAGTGGCTCAACCGCCGCGCGCAAACTCATTCCCTATACTGCCTCAATGCATTCGCAGCTTAACCAGGCGATCGGTCCCTGGATCTTCGACCTGTATCGTAGGCATCCTCAGGCGATGCTGGGCGTGGCATATTGGTCTATTTCCCCTGCCGTTGCGGACCCGTTTCAGTTTGGCGAGCACTCGTCAATACCGGTTGGGTTCGATGATGACGTTGCCTATCTCGGGAGGTGGCATAAACCGATCATCGATGCGAGCATGGCGGTTCCACCGGAACTTAAGTACATAACTTCTATAGAGGATTGGCGCTATATCACGGCATTGCTCTTGCTTCGACGAAGGGATCTGAGTCTCGTCTCCGTGTGGCACCCCTCGTTCTTTTCTCTGCTCATGCAAACGATCCGCGACTACTGGAGTCAACTCCTATCAGAGATATCCAGTGGGATCTGTGCTATGGCGAAAGGCCTTCCGTCTGCAGCGAGTGGAGTAATCCGGTTTCGTTCCGATCCTCGCCGTTCTGAAGAATTGCGGATCAGTGGTCCTCTGAAGATTGATCAGCTGTGGCCCAAACTCAGAATCCTGAGTTGTTGGACGGACGGACACGCCGCTGGCGCCGTCGCCGAACTCGCGCAGTCGATGGGCTCCGTCGTGGTCCAGCCAAAGGGGCTCATCGCAACCGAGGGGGTCATTTCTATACCGTTCCAAGGCCAGCATCCGCTCGCCATTCGCTCTCACTATTTAGAATTCCAAGATGCTGCCGGCCGGGTACGGTGTTCGTCCGAGCTTCAACAAGATCACGAGTACACGGTCGTTCTCACTACCGGCGGGGGGCTGTGGCGTTATCGCTTGGACGATCGCGTCGTCGTTGATGGAATGCTGGGGCCAACTCCGTCCATTCGTTTCGTGGGCAAGTCTGCGCAGCTCTCGGATCGCGTCGGGGAAAAATTATCCGACGGATTTGTGGCGTCAGTCTTCCTGAAACTATTTGATGCGGCGCAGACTCGGCCATCATTTGCCATGCTTGCGCCCGACGTGGATGCGAAAGAATCGCGTTACACGCTTTACATCAACGCTGATGCTACCGAGGAAATTTGTGCCAAGCTGGATGGTCTCCTCTCGGCGAATCCGCACTACGCCTATTGCCGGCGGCTGGGCCAATTGTGCCCGCCGCGACTGTTCCGCGTCTCGGATGACGCCTATCGGTCGTACTGCCAGCGCCTCCAGGCTACGGGAAAGCGGCTGGGCGATATCAAGCCCGCCGGTCTCAGCCCGCTCGATGGCTGGTCAAGCCAGCTGAACGGCCACTATATCGAATGACGTAGGTGACCCCTCAACGTGCCATGCCGGCAGCGTTGTCACGGCCATTTTCTCGCTTTGCGCAGCTGTTTGAGCAACGCCACATCCGAGATGTCGGCCATGGGCACGAGCTTCGCGCGCGTATCACTGTTTCACGCAGGGAATAACGGCGCGTGCAGGAGGAACGTACGCAACAGCGCATCAGGCGATGGCAAGCCTCATCGTCGCTCGACAGCACCCGACTGCCATGCCATTTGCCGCCAGCCTTCGGGAAACAACGAAGTAAGCGCCTTCCAGTTGTCTGTGACGAGAACAGATTCATGAAGCATAGGTGCACCCACAACAAAACCGTCTTCCTTAAGTAGCGCTTATGAGGGCATTGCCCTGGACGCCGCCCCGGCTCCCCGCCGAGCGAAGCTCGGCTGTAGTTACTTCGCCACCTTCCCCCGCTTCCGCTCCGCCACCCACGCCGGTTCGCCCTTGCGCGCAGGTTTCTGCGCCGGAGGCTTTCCCGCCAAAAATGAAGCCCACCGCAACTCGCGTGCCGGATCTTCCCCCGTCACCGCCATCTTCACGGCCATCTCCGCTACTGCATTGACAATCCAATCGAAATTCTCTTGCCCGACCGATGTAATTTCCGCATCGGGCGCCGGATTCAA
>Ga0073928_10009114_pt1 | contig 12189 bp, 9 predicted proteins | sample PaiPotPPA55metaG_FD_76969 | JGI IMG/M metagenome (GOLD analysis project Ga0073928, IMG submission 76969) | Iron sulfur acid spring bacterial and archeal communities from Banff, Canada, to study Microbial Dark Matter (Phase II) - Paint Pots PPA... ...
GTCCGCGAGAGATTCCTCTGGTCGCGGAAAAAGTTGGATATCCCTGCGTGGTGAAGCCGGTAAGGTCCGTCGATTGGCGCAAGGGCAGCAATTGGGAAAAGGTGGGAGGCCGCAAAGCTTTCTTAGTGTCAAACGAAGCGGAATTCCGAGAGGAATTTGATCGTATTGGTTCGATTACGCCGGAATTACTGGTGCAGGAATGGATACCGGGATCGACTGAACAGATCGTCATCCTGGGGGGGTACATCGGAGACAATGGCAAACCACTCGCTTATTTCACGGCACGAAAACTGGTGCAGTCCCCTGATGATTTTGGTACCGGTTGCATCGTGGAAATTTTGGATCTTCCTGAGATAGTTGAGCCGACGATAAAGTTATGCAAGGCGCTGGAGTATCGGGGAATGGCCGAAGTGGAATATAAGAAGGACGAGCGCACCGGGGAATACAGGCTGATTGAAATCAATACTCGTCATTGGGACTGGCACCGCTTGGGAATGGCAAACAACATAAATTTAAGTTGGGCAGCATATTGTGATCTGACGGGGGGAAAATATTCACCTCAGGCTACGTGGAAGTCCAGTGCATCGAAGTGGGTAGCCGATGACGCTACTCTAACTTATTTTCTGACTGGTGTGTATAACCGCCAAATTCGCGTGAAGCTGTTTTTCCGGCAATTGAAGGGGAGGCGACAGTACGGAATTTTTGACTGGTCAGATCCTTTGCCGTCGGTTTACAACTTTTTTGCGGTGACACTGCTGGGAACTAGCAGGCAGATTGGCCGTAAACTTTTTGGGAAATGAAAATGGTGCATAACTCCACAGCGAAAAAACGCTTTGCTTACATCGTGCGGATGGTTGCGTTAAGTTGCTTATTTCTGGGCCTTACCTGGCCTGCACAAGCGCAGAATCATTGGCGGATCGAAACGGTTGACGGGGGTCGAGGCACGGCTGTGGGCCATTCGCCGACATTAGCAATAGACAAAGCGGGTAACTTTCATCTGGGGTACATCGATACTTCACGCAATGTTCTGTTGTATGCGTATCGCGGTAAGGAAGAACAACATTGGGACAAAATGGATTTGGCTATCTCGGTCGGCTATTCAGCCACACTGGCAGTAGATGGACAAGGTAAACCGCATTTCGCGTACCAGGGATTCTACGAAAATGGTTTGCACTATGCGGTATGGGACGGGTCTGCATGGCAAAAACAATTAATTGATCCACTTTCTGTAGCTTTTTTTATGAGCATGCAGATTGATAATTCGGGTCACCCTAAAATCAGTTACTACAAACGCATGAACCCAGACAACAGTTTTGCACTACAGCTAAAATATGCTTTTTTCGATGGGACCTCGTGGTTTCGGGAGACGGTGGACCCGCGGGAAGGGACGGGAAAATTCAATACGCTGGCCCTGGATGCGGAGGGGAATCCTCACATCGTATATTCGAACATTGTCAGCTACGACTTGGAATATGCGCACTGGGACGGAACTCAGTGGGTTCATAACACGCCGAATACACGAAAGTCGTCCGGAGGCATTTTGGGCGCCAGCGGCTTGGCCATCGACGCTAACGGCAATCCGTATTTTGTTTATATAGAGCTGGCAAATCACCTACTTAAATTCACTTACCGGGACGGAAACACTTGGCAAACAGAGGTTCTGCAGCCGCTCTCCGCAAAATCGGATCAAATTGATCGAATTTCCATGAAATTCGATCACAAGAACCGTCTACACATTGCGTATATAGATTACTCAAAGAATGAACTCAAATATGGATTGCGATCCGAAGGCAGCTGGAAAATCGAAGTCGTTGACCCGGGCACAGACTCAGTAGCGACGCCTTCTTTGGCTCTCGACCAAAATGATATACCGCACATCGCGTACTTTGATGAAACCTCGGGCGCGGTCCGGGTAGCGCATATGGAAGCGCCAGCGTCGGGCAGCGTGACAGGGCGACCGTGATGGTGCCGGCGCTAGCCAGGCGGGCAGTCAGAGTTTGTATCGTGGCTCCCGTTCCACCGCCGTATGGTGGTATGAGCATACAAGCGCAGAAGCTGGCCACTCGATTAAGTTCTGAAGGATTTGAAGTGACAGTCCTCTCGACCAATCCTGTCTTTCCCCGACGGTTGCGTTTTTCTGAACGAGTGCCGGGTTTGCGGACGGTAGTGAGAACTTCACTTTATCTGCGTTCGTTACCCGGTGAGATGGCCCGGAGCGACGTCGTCCATCACATGACAGTATGTGGTACATACTTTTTTGCCCTGACTGTTCCGTTGATATTTTGGGGAAAAGCGCGACGGAAGCGGGTGGTATTGAACTATCGAGGCGGCCGTGCGCCTGCATTTCTGAAGAGTTGGTCATGGATCGTGATGCCGTTTATGAGGATGGCTGATGCGGTGATAGTTCCGTCGGAGTTTCTGCAACGAACTTTCAGAGAGTATGGGCTATCCACCGAAATAGTGTCGAATATCATTGATACCGACGCATTTCCGTACCGTTTGAGAAAATCGTTTCGTCCAAACTTGATTGTTACGCGCCATCTAGAGCCTTTGTATAACTTGGAATGCACACTCAGAGCATTTCGAATCGTGAAGGAACAGTTCAGTGACGCGGAATTATCGATAGTCGGTACAGGTTCAGAAGAGCAGCGGCTTCGAAGACTGTGCGCGGAATGGAAGCTTGAGGGTGTAACGTTTCACGGACACCTGGCCCCTGCAAAATTGCCGGCGCTTTATGCTGCGCACGATATTTTCGTCAACTCCTCAAATGCAGATAATTTCCCAGGAGCGTTAGTAGAGGCGGCTTGTTCGGGTCTGCCCATCGTGACGACCCGCGCTGGCGGTATTCCAGACATGATTCGAGATCATGAGAATGGAATACTGGTCAAACTAAACGACCATGAGAAGTTGGCGGCGGCCGTCGTTGAGGTGCTAGAGGACTTCGAACTGGCGCAACGTTTGGCTGAAACTGCCCGGTCATGGGCTGAGCAATTTTCGTGGAACGCAACTTTTATCGCGTTACTACGGAATTATGCGATTACAACCGTTATAGCTAGCGACGATATGCGATCTGATGCACCGAGTCTGCAGCAGAACCAAAAAGCTGTTCACTCAAGAAACTCTCATTGAAATGTGCGGAATAACTGGAATCTGGAATTACAAAACACGCCAGCCGGTTGATCGGGCGCGTCTGGAACTCATAACCCAGGCGCTCGCGCATCGAGGCCCTGATGGCAGCGGCTATTACACCGACGTGGATTTAGGGTTAGGGCACCGGCGGCTAAGCATCATTGATATCGCAGGCGGACATCAGCCGATGTGCAACGAGGATTCCACGGTGTGGATCACGTTCAACGGCGAAATCTACAATTATCCGGAGCTGCGCGAGCAACTGTTGAAACGCCGCCATATTTTGCGCACGCATTGCGATACAGAAGCGATCGTACATCTTTACGAAGACTACGGAGAGGATTGCTTTCGGCTACTGCGCGGCATGTTCGCTTTAGGAATTTGGGATCAGAAGAAGCAACGACTGGTGCTCGCTCGGGACCGTATAGGAATCAAGCCGCTGTTTTATGGCGAGGGCCCGGACGGCGTAGTCTTCGGGTCAGAGTTAAAATGCGTGCGCGATTCAGGCTTGGTGCCTTTGAAGGTGGACCCGACAGCAGTAGCCGACTTATTTACATTTTATTTCATCCCCGGCCCGAAAACGATCTACCAAGAAGCACACTCACTCGAAGCAGGGCACTATATTACTTTCAGCCGGGAAGGCACTCGAAAGCGATCCTATTGGGATCTGCCGCACGAACAGCTGCAACTTAAATCTGAAAGAGACTATGAAGATCGTCTGTACGAACTCCTCAAAGGTGCGGTCCACAGTCATTTACTAAGTGACGTACCGGTAGGCGCCTTTCTGAGTGGCGGCGTCGATTCCAGCATTGTCGTGGCATTAATGAGCGGAATGGTTTCCGAACCGGTCATGACCTACTCGATTGGATTCCAGGAAGAAGAATTCAATGAGCTTTCCCGGGCCAGAGCGGTGGCAAGATTTTTTAATACCAATCATTTTGAGCGGGTGGTAACCCCGGAGCCGGCCAAGATTCTTCAGGACCTGAGTTTTTTTTATGATCAGCCGTTTCCGGATGATTCATCTATACCTACTTATTTAGTTTCACAGCTCGCCCGCGAAGGGGTGAAGGTCGTTCTTTCAGGTGATGGCGGGGACGAGAATTTTGCAGGGTACGGACACTATGCCAGGCAATTATCTTTGGCACGCGTTCGACAGGCTCTTCCGGGAACTGCTCGGGAGTTGCTTTTCGCGCCTTTTAAAGACTGGGGTCCAGAAAATCAGACTGGAAGCATCGGTGCGAGAATGCACAGCAATCTGCACCAGTTAACTAGAAGTTCGAGGGAGGGGTACATCACCTCGAGATCTTTTTCCGATTCTGGGATGCGGGCGAAAATATTTTCTGAGGATTTGCAGCGTGACCTAGCCGGATACGACCCGAGGGATGTGATGCGTGGCGTTTATGATCGCGGACCCGCCTTTCATCCATTGTCACAGGCGTTTTACATGGATTTGAAGACTTGGTTGGTGGACGAAATTCTTACCAAGGTTGATCGCGCTAGCATGGCAAACTCCCTTGAGGTACGTGTGCCACTGCTAGATCATACTGTTGTGGAATTTGCATTCTCGTTGCCGTTAGGATTGAAATTGCGAAAAGGCCGCGGCAAGTATTTATTGCGGCAGGTGATGAAGAAACAGCTGCCGGCAAAACATCTGGATTTGCCAAAGAAGGGGTTTCGAGTCCCGCTGCACCAGTGGATGCGCGGTAAGCTGCGCCGATGGACGGAGGAATTCATATTCGCGGATTCTCCGGCCGCTCCTTTCCTGAATCGTAAGGGCATTATCGAAATCTGGAATAGTTTTCAACGCGGTGAAGTCCAATGGGAATTTGCTATTTCGATTCTGCTGAGCTTTGCAATGTCCGCCAACGTGTGGGGACAGCCGACAACGCCGGGCGAACAGTTACACGTCAGGTCCTAAGAGGGCGATCCCCGGGAGAGCGTGGACAAAGTTCCATTGAGATTTATGATGCAGTTGCGGCCTACATTCGAGAAATTCTATGCCCACACCAAGGACGTACTGGCACCGGGCCTCAAAAGTTCCCAATGGGCATACCGGGAAATGCTATTCGCTGGCATCAGCGAAGAGACGAGCTGGCTAGATTTAGGATGCGGGCACCAGCTATTTCCCAAGTGGATGGATACCTGGGAAAAAGATCAGCAGGTACTGTCGGCTAGATCCAAGACATTTGTGGGTATCGACTATGATCTGCGCAGTCTTCGGGAGCATCAGGCGCTAAAGAATAGAGTTCGCGGAGATATTGAGAGATTGCCTTTCAAGGATCAATCTTTTGATTTAATAACGGCAAATGTGGTTTTGGAACACGTAAAGAATCCAGTTGCAGTATTGAAAGAAGTCCACCGGGTTTTAATGCCTGGTGGGAGTTTCATCTTTCACACGCCAAATCTGCTGGGGTACACGACAACGGCCGCCAGACTACTGCCAGATACCGTAAAGCTAAAGATCGTTCCTTATCTACAGGCCAGGCCAGAAGCCGACGTATTTCCGACTTTTTACCGCTTTAATACTGAAGCGACGGTTAAGACGCTCGCCGGCGAACAGGGATTCGCAATTAATAAGCTGGAGGCCGTAGAGACTTCCGCGCAAACAGTGATGTTAGGACCGATAGTTGTTTTCGAACTGTTATGGATACGGCTTTTAAGATTGCGGTTACTTAAGAGTCTGCGGACCAATCTCATAGCAGTTCTGAAGAAAGAGCCCTAGGTTTGGTGTTCCCTTCGGTACGAGAACTACAGCATGGTCAGCCACGCTCAATCGCGTGCCAGCCTACGCGGTGCCGGAAAATTGGGCGTGCAGTCCGCTGACGTAGAAAGTGAATGTTGGCATATCGGCATGGCCCGGAACTCCGATACGAGCCAGTTGGTACGGATCGCCTCCAGGCGCTTGCCAAACTGGAGTGGTCATGAAACCCCATTGGTAACCCGCCGCCCGGGCTTCCTGAAATACTTCAGTACCGACATCCTGAGTGGTTCCATTCGGATAAGCGAGAGCGAGGCACGGTTTCCCCAGTTCCCGTTCCAATGTGTCCTTGCTACCGCGAAGTTCCTTCGATAATCGGGGCATGTCTTTGATGGACGAAAGGATGGGGTGGTCAACGGTGTGAGACCCAATCTCGAAACCGCCACTTACTAGTGTTCTAGCATCGTTCCAATTCATGAAGGCGCGAGCTTCTGGGTCTTCCATAAGGGAAGCTGAGGGCGTCATCCGCCGAAGATACTCCTGGTATTCCTGGCAGGCGTCTTCGGTGAGTCGTTTGAGTTGTTGATTGATCTGCTCCGCGAGTTTTCTACGCATGTCCGAACCTGAATTTAGGGACAGAGTGCTGCCGTCCGGCAGACGAATGCTTTCCCCGGGCCAAGCTATCACTCGCTGGCGCACTTCATGATTCCACAAAACCCGACCGGTACCGATGTAGCCAGTGGCCAGAAAAAAGACAGCGGGGAATCGTTCCTGCGTCAATATGGGTGCCGCCACGGTGACATTATTCTTATAACCATCGTCAAAGGTAATGAGCACTCGGGGCTTTGGCTCCGTCCATGCTCCGCTGTGCCAGTGCGCTAGACCAGCGAGGTCGATTGGTTCGAAGCGCTGGCGAAGCCAACGGAGTTGAGCGCGAAAGAGGGAATGATCGAGGCACGTTTCATACCCCCCGCTTTGTTCGCGACTTTCCCGCAATATTCCGTGATAGCAAAGGACAAGCAGCTTGCGCCGGTGAGAACGCACTATGAGATCGTTCACCCCGGCAAAGTGTAGGGCCCGCTTGACTACTGCGTTAAGGGACAGAACCCACCGCAATCTTCACTGTTTTTGAAAAGATCCGATATATCCGTTAGCAAAAAAGCCGGGCAACTTGCCTTCCACGCGACGGTTAATCATAAAAGCCAGTTGTGAGGAAATTCTTGTTATCGGGTAAGGCAACAACTTGAAATCGTAGTAGGCCTCTCCCACGCGCCGGAATCCAAAGTTCGTCATATCTGTATTTAACTCGCCGGGAGTGAACTCACGATGGACGATGACCTTAGACGCGGGCTTCCGCATTCTGTAGAGCATGGTAACCACCTCGGAATGGCGCAAAATAAACCGGTTCAGGCTCCGTTTATTCGGTACCGTCACTACGGCCAATCCATTTCGGCGGGTCACGCGAGCGATTTCTTTTAAAGTAAGGCGAGGGTCGTCAAAGTATTCTATTAACCCCATTCCGACGACCGCGTCGAAGGAATTATCACCGAAAGGAATGGCCTCCGAGGATCCGATTTTGGTCTCAACGCCATCTCTCTTCGGTACCCTGTCTAACATGGCTTGGGACACGTCGACACCGGTGTAACGAGCACCTTGGGAGAGCACAAAGTCGCTGATCGGTCCTGGGCCGCAGCCAAGATCGAGAACGGTCATCCCCCTTTTTAGGTACCCCGATAGGAGTCGCTCAACACAATCGACCCTAGCGAGGAAGTCGTGGTTGTGAGGGGTGTGTTCTGTGGAAGCGTAAAACTCAGCGTATGAACCGTCGCGCGCCGAGGCGTCAAAATGCTGCGTTACGATATCCTGTCGACTCATCTATGTCACCGTCAGCGGCAGAAATTAGCGGGAAAGCCTGGAACTTTGTTCATTTCGGTACAATTATATAAAGACATTTGCCCTAAACCAAAGACAATAGCCGGGCAAGTTTCAAACAATGCTCGCATTAGTTAAGGCTAGCGGTCGATTTTCTTCCAAAGCACCGTCTGCGTGCCGGTAATACCTTTGGCAAATCCAATGGCCATCGCGACTTGCCCGAACAGGAAGTAGAAGGGCGCGGTAAAAAGCGCATTTCGCCACCCGGTAATGATCCTGAGGAGCGCTAACACAGCGATAATTGCGGTAAACGACAAAACGGCTTTTGCCAACAAGCTTTGCTGCGAGAGAAGGGCGATTAAGACAAGCAGAATGCCAATTAGTGGTGAGAGCCATCGCAAGAGTTTATGAGAGAGAAAGATGTACCAGAACCGAGGTGGGGCGTTTTTAGGCCAAACGTTGCCTCGCAATAGTCCTTGCGCGGCACCGGCGGCGATGCGCAGTTTTCTACGAAATTCTTCTGGTATGCTCTCGACCCCTTTTTCCCAGGCCAACGCCTGAGGCTCAAATACAACTCTTTTGCGTTCGGAAATGATGTGCATGGGGATAACTAGATCTTCGATCAGCGTGTCGTTGGGGCAGGGATGGAATAATTCCCGTCGCAAGGCGTACATGGCGCCGTCCGCGCCAACCATGGAGTAGACAGCGGAAGAATCTTTTTGCAGGGCCCACTCGAGGGAATAGTATTGCTCGGTCGAGGCGTGCAGGTCGGGCGTAGTGTCGGTGAGAATTACTTTCCCGGTTACACAGCCGATGGAATCATCGGCGAAAGGCGCGATGAGATGTTTTATGGCGTCGCGATGGTATAGAACGTTAGCATCCGACAGGACAATAATTTCCTCGCTGCGTAAAGGAATTACCTCGTTCAGGTTAGCTATTTTCCCGCGGCGGATCTTTTGGTCGACAAGAACGACACCAGAAGACTGATACGATCTCACAATCTCTGCAGTGCGGTCCGTCGAGCCGTCAGAGACTACGACAATAGTGAATTTTTCAGGTGGATAATCCAAAGTCAGGGCATTTGAGATTTTTTCTCCGATGATGCCTTGTTCGTTGAGCGCGCAGATAACCATGGCCACGTGGGGAAAATACTCGGGCTGAAGGTTTTCGCTGACGCGTTTTTGGCGGCGTGCCCAGAGCATGATAACCAGCGGATAAATCAGGAACGGGTAAGCAAACAGAATGATAAAAGTAAGCAGGAGCGGGGTTGCAACGCTTTGCATGGCTTAAGGAAACAGCCGAATGAGACGGGGTCCAACGAGCCGCGTGAGCCATAGGGGAACCGACTGCCACACTTTAATTGCTAAGTGAAATTTAGGGTTGACCGGGCTGAAGTTGGGCAGTTCTTTGCGGTTAATGAGCACCACTTCATAGGGGAGTTCGCGCATGGTGGTGTTCCAGTGGCGCTTGAATTCAAACACACCGGTACCTCGCTTGCATCTGCCGAAATCAAAAGTCTTCAGGCCGTGGGCGCCGGCCCAGCGGAGGTGGTCGAAGTACATGTAGGTATTAGGGCTCAGGTGATTGTATTGCGCGTCGGCGGCCGCGTAATAAATATGCATATCGTCTTTGAAAATGAAATTCACGCTGGCAGCCATGGGCTCGCCGTCAAGCCAGCATTCACGAACGTCAACCATATCGCCGAAATTGCGGACCAGATTGGCGAAATACTTTGAGGGAAAGCAAGGCGTGCCCAGCCGGCGCATGCTTTTGGCATAGAGCGTTACGAAGTTTTTGAGGTTTTGCGAGCGATAGCGCATTTCGAATTTTTGCTTGAGCGACTTGCGCACCATGTTGCGGGTCTTTTTTGGAAGAGACTCCATCAGGGTATTTTCGTCGGGTACCAAAGGTTGGGTGAAGGAAACGTATCGATCAACGTTGGGCGTGGTGGCGCATTGTTCTCGATGAGAATTTCGCAGTTCGAGATAATCCACGCCAAGTTTCCTGGCCAGGGATACGGCGCGTTCATGCAACATTTGCACATCGGCTCGAGAGTTGGACAATATGCCGCCGTAGACCGCAAAGGGAGTCGAAATCAGCGCTTTCCCAATGATTGGATTTTTCACCAGGAAAAGCGGCAGCACCCCTCGAATCTGCTCTTCTTCGACGGCAAGAAGATACATGGGGCGATAGCCAAATGTCTGCTCGAGGGTGCGTTTCCAAGCGATCAGATGAAACGGCGTCCCGGACGGATGGCCAAGTACGAACTCATCCCATTTAGAAATGTCGGATTGATTGAACTCCCGGATCTGTGAGCGGGAATCTTGCGATGTGGGATTCTCAGTTAAGAGCATAAAGGACGCGATTGCCGCTGCCAGACGGCAGTATAAAGCGGGGAGAGCGCTCTACCAATGATAATTGAAGATTGGGTGACGCCCGGAAATGACGAAGGACTCACGATAAAATACCACGCATCCACGCCGATGAAAGAAAGACAAAAAAAGCCCCGCCAAAATCTGGCGGGGCTTTTTGGTTGGGAATGATGGCAACTATGCCGTAACGGTGGCTTCCGCGGTCTTCTTCTTGCGGCGCAGCAAACGAGCACAGAAGACGATTCCGGTGCCCATAAGTGCGAGGCTGGCTGGTTCGGGAGTGCCGATGATACTGGCACTTGCGTCCGTCGCCGAACCGCCTAGTGAAATGTCAATGTTCGTAATGGCTCCGGGACCACCATTAGAGCCGAGGAATGCGGCAAAATCCGCAGGCAAGCTGGTGAAGTCAACGGTTAGACCGATAACATCTATACCGCCGATTTGAAGTCCCGACTGCCCGGTGATTGTGCCGAGCAGGGTAGAGGTATCTGCTCCAAGCGTTTCGGTAATGGATACAGCTCCGGTGCCAGTGTTAAATGCCAGCGAGAAAAGGCTGCCGACGTCGCCTACTGGGCCGACATCATTGATAACGGTTAGACCGCTGGTTGACGCACTGGTGAGCGTAGTTGGGGTGGAATAGCTTGCGTTCACCGTTCCATTGCATGCGACGAAAGGTGAAGATGCCGAGCCGCAAACGAAGTTGATCGTAGTCGCGTTCGCACTCTGGGAAAATAGCGGCAAAGCGAGCGCAAGTGCTACCAAAGATAGACTTCGCCAAGTAATTTTGTTCATCTATTGGTTCTCCTTTGAAATAAATTCACTCATTCGTCTTCTGATTCACACACATTTATCAATAATTGGCCCTTATACCGCTTGCAGTACCTAGTAAGAAGAACTCCTGACAAGGGACGCTTGCAGTAGCTTGAGGTTTGCTTCGGGGAAAACCTACCTCGCGCGAGGGTGTATCTTTATCACAGATCAATTTCTAATGTCTACGTATTTTTCGGTATTGACGAAATATTTATTTTGTTGGTGGGGTTCCAGTATGCCCATTACTAACCCCAACCGCGACTTCAGCTACGAACCGTCGGAAGTTGGACGTGGAGTATGCCTTGGAAGTAGAGGAATAAGCAAGAGCATTATGTGAGAGAAGATTTTTGCGCACTTTCATCAGGGCTTTTTGGACATCACGTCAGCAGACTCATTTGCTTTGACGTCCGCTGGCCGCTCGTTGTGGCGATGGTCAACCTCAAATCGAGCCTTGATAAGTAGAAAAGGCTTTTCAATCAAGTAATACGACAGAACTGCCGCGATGATGGCCAGCATTAGATTTAGCGGCACGGCGTTAATCGTCAGGTTCGAGTGACGGTTAAGGAAGGGCTGCTGCCACAGATAAAGCGAATAGCTTAAAGCGCCGACCCAAACTGCTACCCTCCAATTAAGAACTTTTCCGATCCAGCCATCGGGTGTGCGTACGCACCAGTCGATGCAAAGCGCGATAGCGATATTGAGCAAAGATACGGTAACTAGCGCGGAGAGCTTGGCCGACAATGGGTAATTCAACACAAAAACGGCAATGGGCACGAGCACGAACCAAGGCGATCGTAGGAAGCGTGCATAGCGGGGGTCCAATATCAGTTGTTCGCGGACGCAAGCCAGGATGCAACCCACCGCCATAGCGTCAGCTACCGTTGGAAAGATAGAACCGATGCCGACGCGCTGAGAGGGCACGAAAAACATCAGAAAAATGCGAATTAGGGGAGCGGCGATCACGGTCCAGATAGCAACACGAAGCGCAGCGGCGGTTCCGAGAAAGACCATGGCGAATGGCCATAGCAAATAGAATTGTTCTTCCACGGAAAGCGACCACAGGTGGCCAATCCACCAGGAGTGATCGTAATGATTGTTGACGGTGTATGTGGCGGCGCAGAGTAAGTCGTTGTGTTTGAGGACGATAATTCCGAACCAGCTCAATATGGCTATCACCAGGATGTAGGCATAGGACGCCGGGAAAATGCGGAACATGCGGCGAAGGTAGAACTTTTTCAGCGAGATGGAGCCGGTAGAGGCTCTTTCGTCAAGCAGCAAAGAGGTTATGAGAAAACCAGAGATGACGAA
>Ga0073928_10009116_pt1 | contig 12188 bp, 11 predicted proteins | sample PaiPotPPA55metaG_FD_76969 | JGI IMG/M metagenome (GOLD analysis project Ga0073928, IMG submission 76969) | Iron sulfur acid spring bacterial and archeal communities from Banff, Canada, to study Microbial Dark Matter (Phase II) - Paint Pots PPA... ...
CGGAGAGGGGGGGATTCGAACCCCCGTTAGGGTGTTTATTCCCTAAAACGGTTTAGCAAACCGCCGCATTCAGCCGCTCTGCCACCTCTCCGCAGTCTGATTTCAACAGCTTACCACACTGCCCTAGTTAATTTGGTGCACAGTTGGTGCACAGAGTTTCATCGCGTCCAAGGTCGTCTCCATCCTCTTCATCGCCGCAAGCACTGCCGGGTCAAAAGCTTTGATGTAGCGATCCCTGGTCACGTGCGCTTTTGCATGACGCAGGACACGTTGAACGATTTTCTCGTCCGCACCCAGCTCATACAAATTCGACGCAATGCCACGTCTGAAGCCATGCCAGCCATACCATTCGAGTCCGCTCAATTCGACGACCGGACGGATGACTAACTGGGCTAACTTGTCGAGGTCCATGGGGTCTCCACCGCCGGAGTGGAACATGACTCCCGCGGAGGGATCGCCAATAGAACTGCGATATGCATTCAGAATTTCTGCCAATTGCCGGATGACGGGGACGGGGTTTGCACTCGCGCGTGTCTTCGGTTTGTTTACGAACGTTTTCCAGATCGACCGATTCACGCTGAGAGTGGCTCCCTGGTAATCCATCCACTGCAGCCCGCGCAATTCGCCTTCGCGAAGACCGGCATACGCCGCCGTCGCAACGACTGCTTTGGGTAACAGAGGCAGAGAATCCAGAATTCGACAAATCTGGTTCAGGTTATACGCATACGTCTCGCTTGGTTCACGAGCGTTGCCTGGAATATGGACATCCCGCACCGGATTCGCACCGTCGAACGCACCTTCATTCTTCGCGTGAGTAAAAATGCCGCTCAGCACGCCCTTGATATGTTGCAGGGTCGTCCTGGTCAGATCATTTTTGTTGGCAATTGCCTTGAGCATTCTGCTGGCATCTACCGTTCTGAACTCACGGATGCGAATGTGGCCGACGCGATCGCGGATGTGGTTGTTCCATATTTCCTTGTAGCTCTTTATTGTGGAAGCGCGCTTCTCCTCGATGTGATTCAAATAGAATTTCTCGACAAATTCCACGAGCGTCATGCAGGTCTCTGGTGAAACATTTCCCGCATTTTGCTGCCGCATGAATTCGGCGAACAAAGGCTTGATTTGAGATTCGCGAGGATGATCCTTCACGCTCCCCAATTTCTTCGCTCTTTGCCGGAACTTAATCGAGCCATCAGGTTGTCGCACTGGCTCCCGGTAACGCACAAACCAGGCTTCGTGATGCACGTACAAATGGCCCTCTTGGTATCGAACAGGTTTGGTCACAAGCTCCTCCTTTAATGACCTGCCCTGTTCGTACTCACCAGCTGACGCGCAAGCCACTCCTCGAGGGGTTCGCCCCCCCAGTAAAAACGAACGTAACGTCCCAGCCTGAGATGAGGGATGGGATCGTGTGTGCGTTTCAGATTGGTTCGGGAACGGACCCAGGTTTCGGGAACGTGGAGCCGCTTCGCCAGCTCGGTCGAGTCTATCACTTCCACTTGTACTTGATTCATGGTCGTCTTCCTGGAACAGAAAAACATTGGCTACGCACTCAAGGGAATCGTTCCGTTGTCTCTGTACAATTCGATAGTGCTGCTTGCACCGGTTCGGGTGGACTCTTTTCCGTAGCAAGTTGTAACTGCGCCTTCACCACTGTGCGACGGGCATAGTAGTCGGGATCGTGTTTGTCCTCCGCGCGATAATCCGCGATTCGGCGAATCACTTGCTCCGGGTTATCACCGCGCGCGAGCGCGCGCTTGGCGTAGGCCCAATCTGCTTCCGATTGGCTCTTATGACCGCGTGGAATGGTGCGTGCGGAGGAGTGGGTGTCCCCAACTGTGCGCGGTGTCTCTGGTGAACCCTCTTGAACCGCGAAGTCTCGAATTGAATAAACGCGGCTGGACTCCTGCCGGACGCTAACGATGAATTCCGGCTCGTTCCTATATTTGCGATTCATGAATTCGGGCATGCGAAGAACGCGTGTCGCGTCAGTAGCAGCTGCGTCCCCGCCAAATCTGTTTGCCAACGAATGGAGAAGGCTTTCCGCTTGTTCCGTATCCACGGCTTCAATCTTCCACACGACCTGGTGTTTTCCCGGCGAAGTGTCCAATACAAAATTCGGCGTCGGCACGTCGAGAGATTCGCGGATATCGGCCAGCGCCGCCCTTGCGTCTGTATCCAGGTCGATATACACGTGGCGGATTTCCTTGAGATTGTCTTTGGTCCGGCTGCTTGCACCATCCTTCAGTGGATTCATAGCGATAAAAACATCTGAACCGGCGCGATTCTGATCGCAGAGCCAGCGCTGAAAGTCCGGGCTGGCGATGGTTTCAGCCGGTGCGATGCGTTGCAATGTCTGACCGCGGTTCCGGTTGCGTAGTAAGACCGCGACGTTGTCGTTGGGCTCGTGCAGCGCGAGGACGTATTCGCGCGCTGAGAGCGAGCGTGGTTCGACGCTTGTAGCATTCATGGCTGGCCCGCGTTTGTATACATTACGCAGTAGTCGAAGAGATCCGCGTCGGGATCATAATGATTGATCTCCAAAACCTCGGCGATGAAGCGGCGACCAGGTCTGCGTTCAATGTGCACGACAACTTCGAGCGAATCGCCGATATTGGTTTTAATTGCTCTGTAAGGCAATTCCACGCCGCTTTGCAGAACGCAACTCGTGAACCTGGCCAGACCTTGCTTTGCGGAATTCGCGTGAATTGTCGAGAGCGTGCCAGCGTGCCCGGTGTTCAGGAGTTGCAGCAGGTCAAATGCTTCCTGGCCCCGGATTTCGCCCAAAATTATCCTGTCGGGACGGTGGCGAAGAGAGGCTTTCAAGAGGTCGCGGATGGCGATCGCCGGCAACCCGTTTTGCTCGCGCCGCGCCTCGAACCGTACGAGGTTGGTCTGAGGAAGTTGCAACTCCGCCGTGTCTTCGATCAGCACGATACGCTCTTCTTCCGGAATGAACTTTGCGAGCAATCCGGTTAATGTCGTTTTTCCAGTGCCGGTACCGCCGGTAATGAGAACATTCTTTCGTTTCAGGACATAGTCTTCGAGACGATTCGCCAGCGGACGATCCAGAGTGCCTGCGCGAATCAGGTCGTCGAGCGTGAAGTGCCGTGAATTAAATTTTCGAATTGTAAGGGTCACGCCATTCAAGCTGCAGGGCGGAATCACTGCGGCCACGCGACTTCCGTCGGGTAGACGTGAATCAAGAATCGGTTTCGATTCCGATACATCATCTCCGAGACGCCGGGCGATATTCTTCACCGCCACCAGAAGAGATTTCTCGCCGAGAGAGACGCCCCGCACCTGTTCGAGATAACCGGCTTTCTCTATGAAAACCCGGTCCGGCCCGTTCACCATCACTTCACTGATGGAATCATCGAGAATGAGATGTTCGATAGGCTTCAAAAACGGAAGAATGATTTCGAATCCGTTCATCACAAGGTTCCTTCCTCAAGCTGTTCGAAATAAGACTTGTTCGGGTCGTTGTAGTAGGGCTTCAGATAACAAAACATCGGCGGCATGGGGTTGAGGCCGTCATAGGCAATCGTGATGGACTGCGCGTTGCGTAGTTCGGTGAACGTCTTGATGTCGAAGCGGAAATCACTCTCGTGTTGTAACTCTTGGAGGCCGTGATATTCGCCTTGTGCGAGAGGGCCTTGCCGGTGAGCAGGCTGACGCGCGCGTCGTGTCCGCTTTCGGACAGGTTGTAGCTGACCTTGAGCCGGTCTTCGCGTCCGCAAAGTTCGCTCGCCGTCTTTGCGGAAAAATCGTCGGACAACGACAGGAAAATCTTGGTCCGGAAGGTCTGAAGGAGTGTCCGCCAGCTGTCGCCCGGCAACGCGGACCGGAGTGAGCTGATGCTCTGCGTTGCGATGATAGGAATGCACTTCGGCTGGCGCGAAAGGCTGAAGAATTTCTCGTCGCCGGTGGGATCACTCTCACCGACGGTTGCGAAGTGGTGATATTCATCGCAGAGAAAGAGCACCTGGCGGACATGGCGTTCGGGATGCGCTTCAATATCGGGCACGCGGTTGAGGACGGCGCGTTCGAAATCGAGTTTCATCATGACGCCGATGGCTTTCGCGAGTCCGGGGTTCATGCCGATGGGGAAATTGAGGGCGCAAATCTTCCCTTGATTGATGAGCCACGAAAACGAAGGCAGCGGTTTTCCGTATTGGTTCGCCGCATTCTTTTGCGGGTCGTAACACTCGGCCTTCGGACAGAAAACTTTCTTCACTTTCGGGTTGTCGTCGAACAAGGAGAGGAAGACGGAAATTCCTTCGACGATCGAGGTGCGAAGTTTGGGCTCGATCCTCCGCCAATCCTCGTCATGCCACCGCTTTACCGCCTGCAGCTGCTCGAGTTTTTCCGGGTCCGCCTGCGACGGGTCGAGCAACGAGCGCGATTCATACGGGATGCCGCGCCTCCGAAGGAGCTGTCGAAGTTCGGGAGTCGCCGGCGCCAGATAGCGATCCTCCTTCGCATCGTGTGTAAACCCGAGGCCAACGAGCTCTTCGGTTCGGTCGCCATAGGTCTTCGTTGTCAGCGCGACGGAGTGACGCCCCAGGATGATTTCTTCCGCCTCGTAGATGCGTTGTTCGAGAAACGGCGGCGAGATGGCACAGTGATAGACGTCGAAGAGAGTGACGTAGCCGTAAGCAACCTTATATAGGAGGATGATGAACTTCACGAGATTGGTGTAGGCCTGTTGCCAGAAGGGTTCTTTGCCACGTCCAAACAGATTGTTGAGAAGTGAAGCGATACTGAAGGCGAGCGCGTAGGCGTCGAGATCGTTGTGCAGCGGGTTGTAGCGGTAGTCCGAATCGAGCGAGATTTCGATGTAGTCTTCGCCGCGTCCCGCGCGTTCAAGGATCTCCTTCACTCGTTTGCAAAAATCACCCTTGACCTCAAGGACCAGCCCGCCGATTCGCTCATCGTTATTATTGGCTTTGTAGGCGAGGATCTGTTGCGCGAAGGGGTAAAGACACGAAGAGGTTTTGCCGCTGCCCACGGCACCGAAAACGGCGATTCCCGTGAACAACCCGCGCTCTGGGATCGTGAGCCAGTGCGGAGTCTTCGACGGGCCTGGTTTTCTAGCCTCGTGGACCTCGCCGAGCACTAGAAAAAGTTGGTCGCGCTTGCGCGGGTCTGGATAACAAGCAATCCGATTGGAAACGGAAGCAAGGGTGGAGAAAGCTCAGACTGCTCCTCTGGAGCGAGTGCTCGAGAGGCTTCGCGGTGCGACGCCGCTCAATCTACTGTTGATATTTTGTGAAGGCAGTACGGATATTCCTGTTTTCAAGACTCTTATCAATCAGATTCGGGACGTAACGGATCAGGTCAAGTTTGATTTTGTTGGAGGTTGGAGCCAGTTGCCGCAAAAAGATCCGACCCTTTTTATGCTTGGCTGTAAGGGGGCAATTGTCGTTATGGACGGGGATGAAGGACGGCACCTTCGTAAGCGAAATCGACCTCTGACGCCACTGGCGAAACGAGAGAAAGCTCGGCTCGCTGCGTCGGGTGTGGAACTGTTTGTTCTAAATCGGTACGGGATTGAAAACTATTTCTCCCAGGCAGCAATGGAAGGCCTTCTTGGACGGGACCTGGCGCACTTCTTTCCCCTTGCGGAAGACATTTCTGTTCTGGACCAAATGTCGCAAGACTTTCGCCCATGGATTTTTAGGTTGAGGCAGTTTTTGGCACGGATTCTTAGGTTGGGGGCGCCGAGCAGCAAGAGATCGATCTATTCCAAGAGCAGGAATCGGGAAGTAGCAGAGCGGATGAATCTCGCGGGAGATTTGGATCGCACGGACCTCTACGAAATCCTCCAGCACATCTCGTCTCGCGCCTTGGAGCTTCAGGACATGTAACAAAGCTATTCCCCCGTTTTCTTTTCCCCGCGCTCTTGAGTGCTGGAAAGAGTCTTCTTACCGTTTGGTCCCGAGGGTAATGCCGAACTTGACAATACCCCGTACGTCTTTATACGCCCTCGCCATAACGGGCCGTAGTTCTCCATGCCTTCGACATCGAGGCTTGAGGTCGTTGGCGGACTATCCGCGCAAGAACCTGGGTTGACGCATTCATATTTAGCTCCGGCGTGAAGTATTGACTCAGAGCAGCCGCGTTTTCGTATTCTAGTGGAAGGCTCCGTCGCGACATGTTGGCAACCCGGTTTCGGTTCGAGAAAACGCGGGCATGTTGGATTCCGGTAGGCAACAGTGCTATTTTCATCACACTACAGTATAACAGCACACTACATATATTATTTGTAGTGTGCTAGTCTTATGTATAATGATTCGCCACGAACAGGCATTGGTCAATTATATAGAGCAGGTCACCGGTTCCAGGCCCAGGCTTGAGGTGCCGTCGACGACGGCGGCGCTACCCCTCTTTCTGAGGGAACAATTCGAATTTGCTGAGATGGAGCTGTTCGGGCGACGGGTCTTTGTCGCCGTCGAAAAGACAGCGCCCGACGAACTCTCGGCCAGCGAATATGCGCGGAACGTCGCGATGCTGAGGCAAGGGCTCGGAGGCGACGCGGTTTTGGTCATGGCGAAACTGCCTTCGTACGTGAGAAATCGCCTTGTGCGGGAGGGCGTTCCGTTCATCGTGCCAGGCGCCCAGATGTTTCTCCCGATGCTGATGATTGATCTGCGCGAGCGCTTCTCCAAAGGGGCGTCTCGAATACAGGACAAATTGTCGCCGGTTTCGCAACTGGTGGTGATTTATCAGATTCTACGAGAGCCGGTTGCGCACCTTCCTTTGGCTAAGTTGGGCGAGAGGCTAGCGTATTCGCCGCAGGCCGTGAGCCTTGCACAAAAGGAACTGCAGGATGCCAAACTGTGTGACGTGCGCCGCACCGGGAGAATGATTTTTCTGGAGTTCCGTCTGCGAGGCAGGGCGTTGTGGGAAAAGGCGGAGCCATTGATGGGAACTCCGGTTCGCAGGACACAGTGGGTGCGATGGGGACAGCCGCGCGCGCGCGCAGTCGTGTCCGGAACAACCGCCTTGAGCAAGTTGTCGATGCTTGCCGAAGATGCAGTGCCAACTTTCGGCATGCGCGACCGAGAATTGGTAGCCGCTTTCGAAAAAGGCGAGCTTCTCGGGTGCGGTGGTCCCGACGACGCGGACGCGCGGATGGAGTCGTGGAAATACAATCCCTGGGCGCTCGCGGAAAACGGAATCGCGGATCCGTGTTCGTTGTACCTGAGCCTCCGAAGATCCGGAGACGAGCGCGTCCAGAAGGAAATTGGCTTGTTGATTGAGAGGCTTCCGCAATGATTCGAGGGCTTGATCTTTTTCGCGAGCACTTTGCGGATTATCGGAAAGCGTTCGTGCTGATCGGCGGTGTAGCTTGCCATGAATGGCTGTCCATGCAAGGCCTGGAGTTTCGGGCGACGAAGGACATGGATATGGTGCTGATTGTGGAGGCGTTGGACGCCGCTTTCGTGAAGCGATTCTGGGAATTTATCGAAGCCGGGAAGTACCAAGGCCGATTCAGATCGGAGGACGGCCGGCATCTCTACCGCTTCGAGAAGCCACAGGACGAACGATATCCGACGATGATCGAAATTTTCAGCAGGAAGCCATCCAATGTCGATCTCAGCGAAGGGCAGCAGATTGTTCCGATAAAGCTCGACGACGATTCCGCCAGCCTTTCGGCGATTTTGCTGAACGACGATTACTATGCACTCATCCGCGACCAGCATAACGAAGAAAAAAATCTTCCGTTCGCGAATCCGGCGGCGTTGATTCCGCTGAAGGCGCGCGCGCACATCGATTTGGCGGAGCGCGCCGCAAAAGGGGAAGAAGGAAAAGGCAAGGACATCGCCAAGCACCGTACCGACGTGTTCAGGATTGCCGCAACCCTCCCCGGCGAAGCGGGTCCGGCTATCCCGGGAACCGTTCAGGAAGATCTGCGAAAGTTCCTTTCGGCGTTTCCCGTCGAGAACAAGGAAGAGTGGCAAGCGATTGGAGATGGGCTGAAGACGACCTTTGGCTCGCGGAAACTGAACCCGGAGAGCTTGATCGAAGCGATTCGCGTCTACTTCAAACTCTGAGCGCGGGCGAGTCCCCGCAGTTTAGCTTTGAGAATAGTACCGACCTTGACACTATTGCGACCACCCGTATAGGCTATCGCCAATATTGACGAGGAGTCGCCATGCCCTCAACCGTAAGTCTTGAAGTAGCTGGCGACCCATCCATTGAAATTCCATAGAAACAGAGAGTGACCGCGCAGGATGTACCGCTCCAGCGGAGGGAGAACGGTTTGTCCGACCTCGACTGAGTAGATGGGGAGTTCAAACATGTTGAAGAAAATGGGATCGACGATGTTTCTCGGCTTCGTAATGAAGGGAATCCTTGTTGCCGTGCCGAAGGGAACTTCCGACGGCTTCGTCAGGCCTCTTTCTGAAGTGAAATTCGAACAAGATGAAGACGTTAAATGCCTGAAATTTTCTTTAGAGAGCGGGGATCCGCGAACGGGCCCTTCCACGCACATTTTGAGTGCTCCTGCGAAATGCAAGGTCCCGTGGCACTATCACACGGCCGAAGAGCAGTTGGTTGTGATCCGCGGATCAGTTGTTACGGAAATGGATGGCATGCGGGCATCGACACTTGGAGCCGGCGGATTCGCCCTCATGCCGAGCGAGAAGCGTCACCAGTTTTCTTGCGGTTCAGATTCAGAGTGCTTGATGGTAGTGGTCTTTGATCGGCCTTATGACATTTTCTGGGTCAAAGAACGCGGGAATCGCTGAAGGTTTGTGACCGAGAATTCGAGCGCGGAAAGGGGCCAGCATATGTTGTCGCGGCGGGAGATTCTGAAAGTCTTAGCTATGTCGACTGCATCCGCAGTCTATTTCCGCCATGTCCCCAGTGGTCGAGCGGCTACGCCGCCGCTGCCGCGGATGCCTCTTGAGGAATTCGTCCAGGACGCGACACTCTTAGCGGCGCTCAGGAAGGGTGTTCGAGCGATGAAGGCCCGCAAACCGTCTGACCCCTTGAGTTGGTTTTATCAGGCTGCCCTCCACGGGGTCACAGAAGACGCTACAAAGAAGGCTGCGGCTCAAGATTCAAACGTGGACTCTGTATTTAAGAAACGCTACTGGAACCAATGTCCGCACGACGGAGAGAATTCGGCGAATTTCCTTCCATGGCATCGCGGGTACACCCACCACTTCGAGAAGATTCTACGGATGCACACGGAAGACGATCGGTTCTCGTTGCCCTATTGGAATTACACGGAAAAGACAAATCGGAAATTTCCAAGGGAATTTGGCATTAAACATCTCGACGGCAATTTGGGCAACGATTCGGACGCCAACATCAATCCACTTTACCTGGCTGAACGGGATTTCTACTTTACAGGCTACGAGCATCCGTTTGCCACGGGACTCCCTCTTGTCGAATTGACAGATAGTGCCGTCGACATCTCTCTGCCGATGGGTTCGCCGGTCTTTTTTGGCGAGACCGAGCGCGAGGGCCTGGGCGGCGGAATCGCGGATGAAGATCCTTCGACACGAGGACTGCTCGAGAGTTATCCTCACGATCAAATCCATAGGGCAGTCGGCGGGATCATTGATTCGTCGTCGGGAGAGTCGGCGGTAGGCGCCATGGCCACGCCTCCGACTGCGGCCTTCGACCCCATCTTTCCGATCCATCACTCGAACATCGACCGGCTTTGGGCGGCTTGGTCCTGTATGCCCGGGAAAAAATGGGGAAAACTTCCATCGGACTATTGGCTCAATGAGCGCGCGTGGTTTTTTTATGACATAGACGGCAAGGTGGTCAACGAACCTCGGAAGTTCTACTTCGACTACCGAAAGCTCGGGATACGCTTCAAATACGAAGATCCGCATTGCACACCGCTGGCCCTCCCCGAAGGAAGAGTCGCAGCCGCTGACGTCCTTCGGCCAGAGACGCTGGAATCGGTGCAATTGATGGTGGAGACCCCTGTTAGCGTCAGCGTTCTTAGCGCGGGCAGGGCGGTGGTGCCGATTGCTCCCGCAATGAAGGAACATTTTCAGAGCCGGCTTTCCGTGATGAGTGCGCTGAACACGCAGCGACCCGCGGGCCCAGTTCCCCGCCTTCTTCTGCGGCTTCGAAGCGTTGACTTGGGAATTGTCGAGGCCACTGGCTACGACCTTTATCTGACCGCCGACCCGGCCCGCGACCACCGGCGGTCCGATGCGAGCTTCATCGGGTCCATCGCGCTATTCCGGCACTCCCACGTTACGGCGAGCATGGACGGTCATGCGCGCTCCGAAACCTCGACGATGGATGAAACGTTCGACGTCTCTAAAGCGACGGCTGCGGTGAGCAACGCGAGCATTGAGAATTTGAGTCTTGTTGCAGTGCCTTACGCGCTTTTCACCGCGAGTGGAAAAGAAGGAACCCAGCTCAATCGAGACTCTCTGAAAGTGCAAGGAATTCAACTTTTGACGACCAAGTAGTTTCAGCAGGTCGGACCCCAAGGATACCAACGCGAGGAAAAAGGAGAGGCCATGAGGAGAACGGCTTTGACGTTCAGCTTGATCTTGCTAGGGACCCTGACTGTGTCTACCTTGGCCCGAGGACAAGGGGCGGTGGTCGTCGCCGTTCCGTCGAGGGCTGGGGGCGTGGACGGAAAGACGGAGAACTCCGACGTTTTCATCTGGCGGCTATTCACGGAATTCACAGCCCCGGTGTCCCAAGACAAATCTTCAGTCGTCGTTTTTGAGACGTGGGCTTCGGATGCTGATACGTTTTCGGCCACGCCGCATTGGCCGAAGCCTGGCGAACCCGTCAAATTTCAAGCAAGTGTGTTGGCACTTGTGAAAATGTTCAATGCGATACCAACTTCCACCGCCCTGCGAGCGATGAAAATCGACGTGAAATGCGAGGAGCCGCCGGGCGCAGCCGTCGGAGGGTTTCCGACGGGAGGCGTGCCGCCCCCCTGCATCGCGGAGCAGGTTGCGCGGAATCGGGCACAGTTCGATTACATCGTCGACAACGGCTTGAACACGAAAACGGGGCTTGCGGCCGGTTACAAGAAAGGGCTGCAGGTCGAGATGCCGGTGGAATCCATCGCGATCAAGATTGATTGGGTGCCATTGGCTGCATTGCTGAAATGGATCCCGCAACTCGGGGACTTAGCGTCCATACGGAAGGAGTACTATACGACCACGGTAGACGGCGTCGAGTACGCGGTTGTCGCTATGCACATCAGCAGTAGGCAAAACCCAAATTGGGTTTGGGGAACTTTCGAGCATCAGATGAATCCGGGGCGTTGCGACTATATCGGGTGCTTCGATACGTTCGGCGCCCAGACCAATTCGGTTCCGCCGAACACGAAGGCGTACAACACCCAATATGGTGCGTGTCAAAAAACGCCGCAGCTCAAGACTTTGATGGCAAACGCGCACCTCTCGCCGGTTTGGGAGAACTACTGTCTGAAATCGACCCAAGTTGACTACACGGCTGACGACGGAACTCCCTACGTGCTCGGAAATTCGGTCATAGAAGGGATAGTGGGGAACTGCAACGGTCTGTGCAACCGTTGTACTGGTTGAAAACGCAACTGTTTGCCAAGCTGGTGAGAGCAGCCGGTGTCTGCGGTGGGGACAGGGAAGAACAATCGCGCCTCTGTTCGGACTGCGCATAATTCAGGTTCTGCCTCGTTTGTCGAAGCATTTCCCAGAATGAGTCAGAATGTTTTCATTGTGGAACATTTCACTTTGGTTCTAGGGCCATACCAATAGCTTTAACGTCATCTGCTCCCTGTGTTGCCTTCGTAGCGGTCAAATCTTTGCTCCTCGCGAAGGTCCGGAGTGGTCGGGTTTACCCAAACAAGCGTGTGCTCGTAGTTGGGAACAGTCTTGAACTCATAGGCCAGCAACGGCTCGTCGCTTTGAACGACGGCCTTCCCGTTTACATTTCCCGTGACGATACGACGGTAAGTGCTCGGTTTTTTACCGCGCTTGGACAACTCTCTTTTCTTTGAGGTCGTTCCATTTATGGCTAGATCTCCGAATCCGAAATTTTTAGAAGCTGCTTCCCGAAATTCTCAGCTGCAAACAAGCACAACCGCGGCCGTTGATCCTAAGCCCTGTCAACCCTCAGCGGTCGCGAGCGAGCTGTTACATCGTCAAGACGGCGCGGAAGCGGGCCTTGCCATCCACAACGCGCTGATATGCCTTCGGAGCCTCGGC